>Ga0210059_1016361_pt1 | contig 10712 bp, 11 predicted proteins | sample Ectturendosymbi2_FD_188042 | JGI IMG/M metagenome (GOLD analysis project Ga0210059, IMG submission 188042) | Ecteinascidia turbinata endosymbiont from Florida, USA - Sample 2 (SPAdes) (version 2) | ecosystem: Host-associated > Tunicates > Ascidians > Unclassified | place: Key West, Florida... | reverse complement strand
TTTTGCAAAGTTGCTGCGCAAGTGGCGCAACCTGTTGCCCCAACTGTCTAACTTTGACAGATACTAACACGGAATGTTAAGAAACGAGTCCACAGCCACGGTGCAATGATCGTCGCGCGCAGCCACGTCAGCATGGACCGCCTTCGGGTTCTAAGAAATTGGGCTTGGTCGAAAACATCGTACCACTCTCCCCCACTAACCAGTCAAAAGCGGAAGCCAAATAATACCATCTGGGAGGGTTAAATCCTAACTATACACCGGGTTTTGTGGAGGAAACTTGCGATACTCTACTACGAAGTGTTAAAGCTGACGAACCCACGATCCTTCTGGGAGACTTCAATGCTTGTGATGGAAACGATGTATGGAAGGGTGTGATCGGTAACTGTTCAACATGGGTGATACTAACTGAAATGATAACGGAAAAATTCCGTAACTGTGTTGCAACAACACATTGTGCACTTCTGTCTAACACAAAAGATCTGGACAATTGCACCTAGAACGGAGATTCGTTGGTTCAACGGCCAGTGATTGATTTCTGCATCGTCACCGCTGACCTGTTCCAATCCAAGGTAGACGTTCATTGCAAAAGCGATGTAGAGCAGTCGACCGATCGCCGCTTAATTTTCTGCAGCTTTTGTCAGGAAAAAGCAGCAAGACTTACACGAACGTGTAGGGCAAAGAGCTCCCAATGATGTAAGATTTATTTTTGAAGAAAGCGTATCGTGCTTGTAGAATCCAGAGTGCATGACGGACGTAGAAGAGGAGTGGTGCTTGCTGTTCAAAGTAGCTAACAACAGCCGTTTGGGTATGTGGACAGAAACGAATGCGTGACGACAATGGTTTATTGCTTCATATGACTCAGCCAACAAGCAGAAGCACTGCAAGAAGCCATTGCACTAAACAAACCAACTATTAGCGAACATTAGAGCAAATGAAAATGCAATAGCGCAATAATTGATCAGGGTAAAACAAAGAGGGGTGCTGTGTCATGTAGGATTGGTGAGGGACCAACCATTTATGCCTATGTACACAGATGAGTGGATCAAATTTAATTGAAGGAATTTGGTGTAGTTAAGAATATGTTTGAACAAAATATGAAAATAAAAAGTAACAAAAACTAATCAATGAGGTACAGAAGAAAAAACAAAGCAAAACAGAAAAAACTATGTAGTGTACTTTCATGCTGAAAAGAATGGGATGTGCACAGGGAAGAAAAAATACGAAAAGTAAATATACATAAAAAATACACGGAATTACAAAATACTAGAATTTACAGGGTTTTGTTCTGAATAAGTGTAATGTTGCAAAAGTTCATAATTGTGTATCTTTGTTATGTAAGAGGTGTTTCTTCAGTTTCCATTTAAAGGTATACGTGGTTGAAGACTTAATATCGTTTGGTATTGAAGACCACACTTTTGGGCCAACAAAAGCAAGGGAACATTTTCCTGAGGAAGAGTTAACTCTAGGTAAAAATAGGTTGTTTGAGGTTGCTAGTCTTAAATTGAGCTGATTGGAATAAAATACTCATCAAAATGGCTTCGAAGCAGTAGTAGTTTGGGAAGGCATAAGATGTTTAAGTGCTGGAAAGGTTCTTCTAGAGATTTCGTATTGGTTGGTTTTATTATTTTTATAACTTTATTTTGGAGCTTAATAAGAGCCTGAATGTTTGCATGTGAAACACGTCCCCAATTGAGCATTGAGTAATTAAGGTAGGAGTGGATTAATGAGTTATAGACAACTTTCAGTACAGACTGTGTTGTATAATGTTTAAGTGTGGATAGAACTCCACAAGTTCTTGATAGTTGAGTTTCATCTTTTGTACATGAGATTACCAGTTTAATTTATTGTCAGCAAGAAGGACACCTAGGTATATCAGGCAGTGGCGTACGCAGAAAATTTCCGAGGGGGTGCAAGTTTCGTCACAATCGTGTGACGTCACAAATAACCTTCAGGGGAAGTGCCGAAGGCACGACGATTCTAGGGGGGTCCGAGGGCATGCCCCCGGGAAAATGTTGCAAAATTACACTTTAAAATACGCATTTTTGTGCATTCTGGAAGCAAGTTTTAGACGATTCTGTTTTTATAGTTCAATATTTTTAGGGTGTGAGGCGGGTGGCCATGGCACAGTGGCCTCCCCCTCCGTACGCTATTGATTTCAGGTTATCTTCAGGGGAAATGTTGTGGTTATTTATAATAACTTTTAATGAAGTAGGATTGTGTTTTTGGGAATTTAGTAGCACAAAATTAGTCTCATTGTAGTTCAGAGAAAGTTTGTTGGCTCTCAGCCAGTGGTCAATTTTACATAGTTCAAGGTTACCAGTTGTCTGAAGAACATTGAAACAGGAGTTTGCATATGAAGATTAATATCATCAGCAAATAAAGTAGTATGAAAAGAAGAAGATTTTGTGATATCGTTAATGTAGATAAGGAAAAGCAAAGGCAAAATAGTACTACCCTGAGGGACTCCGTAAGATATCTTTTTGCAGGAAGACTTAAATGCTCCCATTTTAGTGCAGTGCATTCTATTATGCAAAAAATCTGAAAATAGTTTATGAGAAACACCTCTTATACCATAGTGATGTCTTTTAATGATTTTCTCTAAAGCCGTATTGTCTTTAACAGATAGCCAAAAGTAATCTTTTCTAGGGAATCAGACAGTGAAGGTGCTATCCGATTAAAGAAATTAGCCAACAATCGTTTCAGAACAAAACCGAAACCATGCAATGAAAGTCCGTAGATCAAATGGGAAGAATATTCAATGCGCAATTGTCAGAGATTTTCAGGTACAAATTAGATGCCAATAATGACAAGTCAAAAAAGCGTTCTGGCAAACCAACCGGGTTCTCCGCAGAAAACGATACAATACTGCTAGATAAATGGTCAAAACTATACCCTCAACAATTCGGAGAACATTCGTAGGAATGGGACTAATTGGCGCCGGCGTTTTGGCGCTGGGCTGTTTTGGCGCTGAGCTGTTTTAGCGCTAGGCCGTTTGTGCGCTAGCGCTTATCTGCTTGATTGCTATCACGCACACGTTGCTTCCAGAACTGTGTTTATTTTCATCTTGCGCGGCTTTTCAAGAAAGCAACAAACAGTTTAGTGGTAAGTGTGTCCGCTTCGGTGTTGTCGGCCAGGTCTTAGCAAGATCTCGTAAATTGGCGCTGTGGTCTTCTTGCCAGGCGCACGGTGTGCGGAAGAGCTGCAGAAAACATACCCAGAACACAAAAACAAACCAAGTGAAATGAAACCAGAAATTGTGTAAACTCAGTCGTGGTGCTGCAAAACCACTGTAGTTATAAAGCACCAACAACAAACCACCATATAAAAAAGTGTACATTTGCATTTGTCTTGATGAGATTGAGCGTATGTCTGTAATTTAGGACTTTAACGAAGTGCTTTTCGTAGAACCAATAAAATAAATGGCTAAAAGTCGTCTTAGCAAGTGGGATAAACCAAAGTTTTTCCATGATGGCATCTGCAGTATATGTTTTTAATGATCGAAGTGTTATCTTTTGTACCGAAGGCCGATATGGATGATTACATCGATGTATTATCAAAGGACTTACGAGATGAACTTCAACAGTTGCTGAACTGGTTTGAAGATAATTATTTTGGGAGGCCAAAGAGACGAGGCGATGGACGACAACCACCGCTTTTTCCATGTTTTTTTTCTAAATTTATTCATGTTTTTCTTGGGCCGACCTTTTGCGCTCTATTTTCATTACACACACTGGTCAGTCTCTACACTAGCGCCAAAACATCCTAGCGCCAAAACAGCCCTGCGCCAAAAGGCCGGCGCCAAATAGTCGTCGCCAAAACGGCGGCACCAAAAAGTACCCACCCAACACTCTTGTCAGTAGGCGAGAGCATTTCAAAGATTTATTTAATCCCGTCACTGTTATACCATCAGACGCGCAGGAGATGAATTTGGAGCAAAAAATACCATCACATCCACCAGTATTTCCATAGCTGTCAGGACATTGAAAGATCAGAAGGCTACAGTTTGTGATGATATCCGGTCTGAAATGCGCAACACTTTAGCACCAGCGCAAGACACTAAATGGGCTCGGACGGTTTCAGTCATAACTCACCAACCGCTAATGCTAGAGAGCTAATGGAACCATCAAAAGAGGGAGATAGCCTTCCAGTTATAACTTTTCAAAAATTGGGCACTTTTGTGGGGCAGAGAGACGTCAGAGGATTGTTCCAATGACATCATCGGGACCTGTGAAAAAATTTCAAGTGCCAATTAACCTGATTTTTCAAATAAACTAGACAAAAATAAGCTTTTTGAGGGCTTGATTGGCCCTCATAGCGTAATCGCTCGGCAAGTTATGGTCGAATTTCAGTTATGAGAATCTTGGAAGACGATGTGGTGGTTCAAAGGGTCGCATCCTGGACATCAACACAGAAAGAATTCTAGCTATGATCACAGAAGGAATTATCTTGTTAACTCTTGTGCCAAGTGGCCTACAGTAGTAACTGAGGTGATAATGCTCAAACTTGAGCAGGGACAAAACTTTGGTGATTACCGGAAACAAGTTATCTCATGTACAAATGAGAGAAATAGGATTTTTGTAAAATCTTGCTGTGGTAACGCTTCGCAACGAAGTGGGCAACTGTGAAATTCATAAAGTTCTAAAATTCGAACCGTTTCCCGGCCGAATAAAAATCCCAGATACGATAGTTTAGCCACGTGACCAGAATGGACTCCACAAGGGGTATTGAGGCGAATCCTGCTGGCTATACCCACGGTAAGCGTCCCAGATGCCCTGCCGAAGGTCAGGTACAGCGTGATTACATATCGGACCCGGCTTGGTCGCACCTTAGTGTGGAGTCAATTATTAGCGGTTACTGGAAATGGCGAGGTGTTTTGTGGTCTCCGAGGGCAGCTGTCTCGCGACCCCTTCCACATAAGAAGAACATGTGTGTAAGTGAAATAATTTTTTTGTTTCGTTAATCTACGAAACAAAACTGTTCTTCATGAATTTTTGCAGTAGTAATTCACATTTAGTTCAAATATAAAACCATGTTTTGTTTTTCACAGCTCCAAGCAAATGCGACTGGAAAAATAACTTATGGTGTTATGGTATTTGCATCTAACGTTAAAATCCTCATTAGTCCAGAAAAAGTCCAGACAGTGCATACAGTGAAGAAAAAGATAAAAAATGTCTACATCACTAGAGGTATGCTGCGATTTGGATCCTCAGGGTTATTTTTTATTGGAATTGAGACAAATACTTTCCCAGTGCCGTGTATTAGTTTTATCCGTTATGTTGCAAAACAGTGGTTTCCGAATCGGATAGTTCACCCTTGAAAAAGTTGTAACTGAGGTTGAGAAAGGGCAATTATAGGATTTGCGCAGAGGTCGACAGTCAATAGCAACAATCATTCAATTTTTAGTTTTCACGACACATCCCATTCCGATTTTTCCAAATCACCATTGTTGCATTTACTTCCTTTTGCCACCCGTATTAGTGCCAAATTTGGTTTTGAATTTTTTCCCTTTATACTTAAGGCAAACGATGATATGTGCATTGCTTCGTCAAGTTGCATTCCGAATATATCGCCCTGATGTTTTTGTTTAAAGTATTTGAACCAAACGTTGTGTTCCTGTTATATATTTCGTTACGTTGCCAATCTTTTTGTGATGTGGACAGGGAGGTAACGAGGAGGGGGCAAGGGGGCGTAATTCCCCAGGTGTCGAACCACTATGGGACCCCGAATGACTGCTGGGGGCGCTGAAACATCCCAACAATGTCACAAGTACTTTCTTCAATGCAGTACATTTGCTTGCGAAAGACCTCAGGTTCGAACATGCGGGCAGAAAACTAGCTGCATGCCCCAGGCGCCATTTAGCCTCGTTACAACCCTGCTGGTGGAGGTACTGTAAAGAGCAATTTTAGCATTAGGTTGGCGTCTTTGAGAGGATCGGGGAAATACAGGTTTAGACACTGCGTTAATTAAGACATATCATTTACCTATAACCTATCAACAATGTCATGCAACTCTGCCTTCAGCAATAAAGGCTGCTGTTCTTTGTCAGACTCATCAACACCATGTCTCGTTTGAAACAGAAATTTAATCGTTTCATCACAACTTTGGCAATTTTGGTTTTTGATATGAGTAACATTCAAGCTGAAATCATGTTTTGTGATTTCCTGAATATAGTATGGATGGGGTGCTGTGAAGAAAAATATAACATTTGGTGTAGCTTAATTTGATTTGAAACTTATTGTATCATGTAAAGTCTGCAAACATGGCGCCACTTCTTGATTTGGTTATTACGTGTTTAAAAAAGGCTATTCACGTTGCAGCTCAACTCAAAGCCGAAATTGGCAGTCAAACAGCAACGTACAAAGTGCTTGATGAACTGAGATATGAACTAGTCAATTCGTATGTTAACGATCAACGTGATGGCAAAAACCACACCCAACGACATATCTTTATTGTCACGGATGGTAAGTACTTACAATAAGCGCTAAGTGCATGGAACAGCATGATAAATTTCTCACATTTTCTCACGAGTCACTGCGTACAGAAAACATGAATTGTTACGATGCTTTGCAACAATTTTGAACCGCAAACTGAAGACTCGTACGAGACTTATGTCACGTTGTATCCAAACAATTTTAAATTGAAAACAACTGTATCGGTGATTTTCCCACGAAAACAGGTTGGATACCGGCAGAGCCGGTGTCAAGCGAAATTTCTGACCTCTGAAATTTCTGACCTATTATTGTTTGTCAGTTATTTTGCTTCTCAAAGTAAATGAATGAAGTTTGGCATTTACTTTTTTGATGAGTCTTGTGTAAATTTAAACTTTTTGGTTAGATGTCAGATACCCACAACAAGGTACAGTGCAGGAATAACTATAACCAATGAAAAATATTGGACTTAACCTTAGACATCAATTATTTTTCTTTTTGTAACCCTCATCCGACACACTTACCTAAACACCAAACCTTGAGCCCTAATCATCAGTTTTCTCAGCGTATTTGTTATCTAGAATATCACTTTGTGCATGCGCACATGGCGTGAAGTGAGAAATTTCGCGTGACAACGGATTAAAGAGCAGGGGGATGCGGGGCAATTTTTACTGGAGATCCCCTATGACGTAATTCATGACATCATCGCTTGTAAAAGTTATGTTTTCACTGATTCGCAAGGTTCCTGTTTGTTTTTTTCCGGTAATCGAGAATGTGCTTACTCAAATGTCCATGCAGTTAGCTGCGAGAAGTAAATACCAGAGTGTATTTTTACTAAGAAAAAGTATTTTACTGGCTAGAGAGCGACTCGGCAAGAAACGTCATTCACCCGAACAATAAGAAGAAGACAGATTACAACAAAAACACCAGAAAAAGAACATGTCAATATGGCCAGCCAGGCTGAGTGTGAAAGTTATTTCCAAGCTAATGTCTTGATTTCCATTTTCAAGTGCTCTGGGCGCCACTGCTTTAACGTTGCTGCTTGAAAGTTTTGCCAGAAAAAGCGATTCAGTCACGGCGTTTTAGTTGACACTGCCATATCCACGCGCTTTTTCTTCTTAGAAGCTTTGCGCTTTTTCTTCTTAGAATCTTTGCGCTTTTTATAGCTCCTGCTGACGTCACAGATTTCGGCATAGCTCTAGCTAAACACTGAAATCTCGTTTTCTGCTCTTTCGCTCTACAAATCGACTGATTAAAATCTCTTCTGTCGGACCGCACAATAACATGTGGGTGTAAATGGCTTGTGAATAGCTTCATATTTTTATGATGCAACACAAGGATAGCAGCCATCGGAAGAAAAGTGCGTTTCCACCACACGTAACCCTTTATGACGAAACAAACGTGCATTTCGGCGGCAGCTACCTCGAGACTGCACCAGAAGTTCGGAACTATTGATACCAGAGTTAGCACTTCTGATGTTTTAACATAAGATCTGATGTTTCCAGATAAATTTCTGATGTCTGATGTTTGGCGACAAATCTGATGTTGACTGGATTGTTGTTTTTGTTTTCCACATTTCCTCGCATTTTAGGACGAAAATAAGCTAGATTCATGATTTTTAAGTTTCTTTTATCAATCTCTCACACTAATGTGTGTTTGGTTATCGTTCCAAACTAAAGAAGCTCTCATCGCTGGGTTGAGACAAACATTTTACGTAAATTATAAACGACTTCTCCACTCAGTGGCGATTTCGCTCTGTTTCGGATTCATCGAGGGTAATGGCGGTTTGTCAGGTTTGTTAATAGAAGCATTTAGCTTGTATGAAACTGTATCGTAAAACTTGATGTTATGTGATTTTGAAAAAGGCAAGAATCTGAAGTTAACGAGACTGATCCCAGTGGCAACACTGATGGATACTAAACAGCAGTCAGCAACCAGTCGCTTTAGGACGTAAATAGTATCGTTTTCGTGACATTTGTGCAAAAGGCGTGATACACGATTAGAGAATCATACCCATGCCAAAAGAGCAACTATTAGGAAAAAGTTACAAGCGAAATCAAATATACTGTATTTGCATTGAACAAAACCGAAAATACTCATATTCAGTTCCGATTACTAAAACCGGCAGACAGTCACACTTGCAGAGAAATCAGTTGCTGTTGGGGGCTCCTGACACTTAAACGCAACATTGGAATACAGTACAGAGTTGTATTGTTGTATCGCTTCTGAATCACGAAAATTTTTCAAACGAGCATTTTATTTGAAACAAACAAATTTCCTCACAGGGCAATTGCTCCCGTTGCCCCCCCCCACTTAATCCGTCCCTGGATACCGGGAAGTTTTTGAAATTTTACTGTATTTATGCCAGTTCCAAAAACACCTTGCACTAAATCAAAGGCGACTACAGATCAAATGCGTCACTCGGGCTCATCACACCATTTATACTGAGGCCTATGGGGCGCCATTCGTAAAAATATTATATCTGACAGGTTTAGCATAAAAACTGCTATCTCTGCGTATATTTAGCTATCTCTGCGTGCATTTAGCTATCTCTGCGCAGAGATAACTATCTCTGTGCATATTTAGCTATCTCTGCGCGCATTTAGCTATCTCCGCGCAGAGATAGCTAAATCTGCATGCATATATAGCACTGAAGCGTGTTGGAGGAAAACATGGTATCCTTTCTGGAAAAAAACTTAGTGTTCTGTTTCAGTAATCCAGACAAAAGCTAGGCTACAGCAAGGTATGAATTCCCTGGCGTCATATAATGCAATGTGGTTTCACGTCTAGATTATACTATTTTGATAATAATATTGTATCTTGATTTGTGTAGACGATGGACTACATTAGGCTTGTGGTGGTGGTATCAATGTTAGTGCCATTTTTTGCTCAAAGCTTCAAAGAGGATCTCGTCAAGTTCGACCATTCCAACTGTTCTCACCACCTCTCAGCGCCTGCGCAGAGATAGCTAAATGCGCAGAGATAGCTAAATGCACGCAGAGATAGTTAAATATGCGCAGAGAAAGCAGTTATTGTGCTAAATCTGTCAGATATAATATATTTACAAACGGCTGAAATTTCCATTTCCTCGCATTGTGGCTGGCACTATCGTTTCTCTGGGACGTCATTTACGTAATAATAAATGAGAATCTCATGAGAACTACATGGACTGTTGCATGACATACGTCACAGAGCAATGATAACGAAAGTTAGTTCTTTGCGCACCAGTGTCTATCATATTAGCCACAGTTACTGGACAATTTACGATTCATTTGAAATTATCCTCGAATCGGCACTATCCATTGAAATTCAAATCCAGATGTTCTATGCCAGTGTTTCTTACCCTTTTAGCAAACAAGATCGCCAAATTTAACCCCAATACACTCAATGGTGTTCATTTATTGAAAATACAAAAGTAACAAACTCGTACTTCTCACTGTTTAGAATGATTTCCAAAATTTGAATCTGCTGCAATTTATCTCTTAATAAATTTACCCCTTGGAAGATGAAAATTACCCCAGGGGTAAATTTACCCAGGGTTAAGAAACACTGTTCTATGCAAATATATTACTTCAATAAACATTCAATCTGATATGAATTATATTTTTAAAACTGCTTAATTGCAGAAAAGCAACCAGCAACAATAGAGAACACCCACTGAGTTCACTCTACTGATGCTAGGTTGCACTATTCTTATATAGGGATAAGCGAATTTCGAGTATTCGCTCGTGGTGACTATCACAGTGGCTTGTTATTATGTGCGCCATCTATTTGTTCCCTCTTTATTTACATGTGGCGCATCTCCAGGTTGTCACAGAAGCTCGGGCTCTAACGGATGAGCCCGAGTAAATCTCTGCGTACTAGGCTCATTCACATTAGTGACAGTATTGGATAATTTATCGTTCGTTTGAAATTATTCTCGTATGGGAACTGTCCATGGGATTGGAATTCAAATTCAATGCTCTATGCAAATCCATTGCTTGAAAAAACATTCAATCTGATACGAAGTATATTTCTAAAAATAGTTACAGAGGGCAGCTCAGGCTCTAAACGGGTGACCCCGAATAAAGCGCGGGCAGACGAAGTCGAGAGAACGCTTGCTACGATTCGAACGATACTTTTTGATTCAGGTCACCTGCAACATGAACGCGAAAGGCTCGACATGGAACGCAAATATATGAACAGTGACAAGGTCCAGTGAAAAGAGCCCGAGTCAACCTTAATCAGTGAAGTGGGTGGTGACACAAATATTCAAAGCAAGCTCACAGTATAAATCGTAATCGA
>Ga0210059_1016360_pt1 | contig 10713 bp, 5 predicted proteins | sample Ectturendosymbi2_FD_188042 | JGI IMG/M metagenome (GOLD analysis project Ga0210059, IMG submission 188042) | Ecteinascidia turbinata endosymbiont from Florida, USA - Sample 2 (SPAdes) (version 2) | ecosystem: Host-associated > Tunicates > Ascidians > Unclassified | place: Key West, Florida... | reverse complement strand
CAAAATGACTTAGGTTGTTTTGATTTTTGTTAAGATCAACTCAAGCTAAGTTTTACCATTGCAAATCTACAATTTCTCGAGTCCAGAGATATAAAGCTACAAAAGCACAAAACACAGTCACCAAATTTTTGTACTTTACGCAAAGGTTGTTTTGGCTGGTCAGCAAACCCTCGAAAGTCTTAGCCTAACTGGGCTACATGTCTAGCTAAGACATGAATACTGCAAGTTTTCAACACTACTACTGAACTGGACAACCAATATATGCAGTAAATCGTAGCCTAGCACAAACAAGTTCACCATAAAAAAGCTCACAACTATGAAAAAAAACATGACCATCTCTTCCAGAAGTTTTCTAAAACTGCTGTAGTAGATGACTGCAGTTTGTTGAGCGAGGAGATTGTTAGAACAATCGATAACAATGGCTATTCAAGTAGACAATATCCCTCTTGCTCTACAATGCCCATTCAGCGTCTTCCCGGCCTCTGTTAAGTAATTCGTGGTTTAAACCCTTCGTGACACACTGAGCACTATGGTTTTGCGCTATTGCATCACTTCTGTTTGATCACCTGACGGTTCACCCTTATTCACCCCTTTTGGTTGGTTCACCCCTGCAAAAATTTTATTCACCCTGGGGTGAATCATTCACCCGATTAAGAAACACTGCGCTAAAACATTTCAGTAACGTAGCAAATTGAAACTAACCCACTGTGTTGGTGCTACACTGCTGCGGTTTCTTAAACTTGCTTTCACATTAAAGTAATTATTGACTTTGCTTGTTGAATGGTATCAACTTTGAGATGACAAGAAAAGTAGTTCAGCTAGGAGAAAATGAAACCTTGCAAATCTTCCAGGGAAAAATGGAACGGAGAAACAGCACAAGGTCTGACTCGCAAAAAGATGTTTTCAGTGTCTTTTACTGCTGGGATAATGTAGCCTACACGGTGTCACATTGAATTTTATTTCCACTCACCAATTTTTGAACAAGCTTCTCACTAGGGTGGCTAGAAGAGAATGCCTTTACTTTGTCTACTTTTTCCTTTTTGCAATACAACTATTTTACCAATTACAAAACGATCCGATGTGCCTCTTTGAAAGAGAAAGTTGTGAATTAGAACAAGGATTGTAATTTCCTGAAGTAGTAAAGTTGGTGTTAACGTGGTCAAGCGACTTGCACGTCCTTGAGATTATATGTGAAGAACAATTACAGAACACCCTTGTTGAAACAAAAGTTTGCACATGTTATTAGTTTTGAGATCCCCAACATATTTTGAGCACTAACTTTTCCTACGTTTTAGCCAGGGTATTTTCCAATACAGTTTATAGATTGGTGTTTGCTGTACTAATAACCTTGGACAAATCATGTGGTCACGAGTGCATTAGATCAGCGGTCTCCAAACTTTTTGGATGCTGGGCCAAATTCGGGATGTTATCAGTGTCCGCGGGGGGGACTATTTTGTTTATCGAAAACAAAAAGAAATACAACATGTATAACACTAGCCACATTTGTATTTTTCTAATTTATTTTCTTTGGTTGTTAACATGTTTGCAATGTGATTTATGAAACTACTTCTTTTGTTACATAACAGTTGTAGGTTAATATTTGGTTCCATGCTTGATGCTGCAATAAGGAGAGTATCGTGCAAATATGCATCTGAAATTCTTTTCACAACTGCCAGATAACGCCTATGCTTCAATCTCCAAATGTCCACTACAATTCGCAAATTTCGCAGCACTGATGCAAGATAATGTAGAGTCGACAGAAGTTTAGGCGCCCGGGCTACGCACTTGCTTGTACTAAAAACACTTAAAAAAGCGTTTTTATATGACTGTAGTTGACATTTCACGAATTCTGTTTCATAGGGTTGAAAACAAATACCAACCATCAAGTGATTCCAAGACAAACTTCTATGTCCTTAGAAAACAGGATTGCAAAATTTATAGACTACGACAGCGTGGTCCTACTACTTTTGACCTACAGGCAATTTTACAAAAACGTAACGACTCTCGGGTCACTTCCAATAAAATGATGTTTACACAATACACAACATTTAAACCTAAAAAAGGGAAGATAAGCGAGTGCGTAATTAAAAATATTACACAATTGCAATTTATTACAAATCTCTATCAGCGGGATGCCTGTGGTCAAGGCTTCTCCGACACTCGTTACTTCATCCATACCAATGTTAGTGTTAGCAAGTCGGAAACTACCGTCCAGTGTTTCGTCTACCATTCGATTTCTGTTATTACATTTGTCATACTTCATCGTAGAAAATGTACTCTCACACACGTATGTGTTTCAAAATATCAAATGTATTTCTAATGCGAAATCTTTCAGTTTGGGAAATCTGTCTTTGCTTACTGATTTCCAACGGATCTCTGCGTCTGCAAAATCATTAGTATTGTACATTATCATTAAAAGATATTATGCTTGTCCTAATTAAAATGAACTATTGAAGGGATGGGCAGTTAATTTCACCCGTGACCACTTTGAGAAGGCCATGTTTAGCGGATAAATCGTCAGGTTTATTTGGCGGTACTGAGTTCATTGCGCCAGATCTACTCTTCACAACAACGAACGCCGGGCACCGAAAAAACACAGACTATATCCAGACAGGTGCCCCAGCGGAAGGTGAGCGGCGTGTTGTACTTCCTATGTTGATCGTAAAATAATTAAATAGAACAAAACGGTGTACAGAAAAGGTATTATTTATTGTTCTTGTGCAAATGCTCTTTATCCAGCGCATCCAGCACAAGAAATTCAGTGATATAAATGTAATCCCACACGCTTTTTAACAAATTTCAGATTTGAAGATTTTCCTGAATGCTCCCACGGGCAACTGAAAACGCTGTGGCGGGCCACACGCGGCACGCGGGCCTGTAGTTGGACCACACTGGACTACGATAAACTGTGAAAAGTTTAAGCTGTAAAATTAAAAAAAAAAACTTTTTTGAAGTTACGAAGGCAAAGAATGGACCAACTCTACGTTCAGCACAGTTCATTTTAGAACGGTTTGGAACAAAATATAAGCTTTCCAAAGGAAGGAATTTGATCATCACCCTGAAAAAGCGTCTGTTGAATCCAAGCGGTGTCGAATGAAAAATCAAATAAATCGTCTTTCACATTTTATCCGAAAGAATCTGAGTCTTACTTTTTGTGTTTCCTTGCAATCGTGATGTATTTCTACATTTTCAATAAAATTTTTATAGAATGGGAATCTTTCGAAAAATTCTTCATTCTTTCTTAGGTTGTTAAGCACTTACCAAGACTGTCTCACCGATAGCGTCTAATAAAACAAGGACAAGCTTTGCATCGATTGAAGTTTTCTTCGTTGTACATAATACCTTTTCAATCCGGAGAAATTTTGCATACCGACAAGGCAATATTGTAAATTATCAGATAGGCCTAAACCACTTTTACGTTTCGAAACGTAAAACCCAGTTAGGGTGTTGCGAAGGGTGTTGAAAATGTTGAAAAATATTGGGATGGCCTGAGAAGTCACCACGTACAAATATATTTTTGCTCTTTTGTGGCAGGTGTGTGTGTACGCTTATTAAAGCTCCAGCAAACTAAGCCAAACGCTATGCCGTTGTTGGTGATAGCTTTAAATCTTAAGTGGTGTTTAATCTAGAATGGAAGAGTAAATAAGTCGCATAGCTCTTTAATCCTTTATATTCGCAGGCAGGCATTGGTCAGCCTTTGAGTGATCATGCACTTGGAACGTGTCCTGTGATTGGCAAAGTTGGTTACTAACAGAACTCCAAAGGCATATTTTTCTTCTTAGGCTCTGTTTAAGCATTCCAGAAAGATTTCAGTACTTTTGTAACTTTTCTGGGCTGTTGAAGATGACTGTGTATTGGAATGAAAAAGCTCTTCTCTGGATCATTATTGTTGCTTTGTTGGATTTAAGGTTTTGTCAAGGTAAAGGTAAAAAGAAAAAACGCAGCCAGAGTCAATGTATTTAAAAGTTGTCAACTCTTTACTTAGGCTTAAATCACCCTGGAATTTAAATTCGCCAGGTTTTAAAAGCACTTGGCCGATTAGCTCTAACAACGTTTATAGCAAAAACTGGCCCGCAAAATAATAGCTTAATATTTTACCACATGATGGCTGTTAAATTTCAAGAGTCTTGTAATACTGTGCTTAGTTGTAACAGGGTGTATTTGAGCATAGGTATGTCAAATGTCAAAAAAATCAAAATCGGACTAAGGTTTTGTGCAATAAAATTTGAGATATGAACATCAGCACATGCCCAGGTGCACCACTTTGCAAGTTTTTTTTTTATTTGCAAGTTTTTGCTTTGACCCTAATTAAAAAAAATGTTCATGTTATGTCCAACCAAGAGGCATGATGAGAAAAAGTTTGGTATTCGAATTACGGGTATGCAAAGGTTTGCAATAAAAATAAATACCTTTTAAGAAACTTTATTTGAAGGCCAATGTTTTCATAAAAAACACCTGTGTTGAGAAAAAATTATTTTGTACTTGAGGAAAGAAGTTCCCACGTAAATAGTTCAACAAACAAAGCAAAATGTCTTACCAATCGATTTTATTTCAATAAGCTTCAGGAATAAAAATATTTTTTTGAAAAAGTACGACATGTCTTTTATTGTCTCTACTTATTACGAACTTTTGCATGCTTGCGTTTTATTCAGTTGCTATGTACGTAAGATATTTTCGATTTCAGATGTTTCTGCAATGTCGTGCAAAAATTGCGATGGTTCTGTTTTGAGCAGTCAGTTTCCTTATAATAATGACTGCTTTGACAACCCAGAGTTGGTGGACTCTTGCATTTATGGTGATTACTGCAGCACCCAATTAATTTCTAAAGACGGTAAGATGTATAAATTTGTTTGCTTTGCTCAGAAGAATAATAGTTATACGGAAACCTTATTCTAGTTGTGTAAATATCACAATAATGTGTATAAATTTTCAAGAGATTATAAACAAAATTCTCCAGGCGCAGAAAATCTAGGACACTGAGTTTCAACTTGTGGAAATCCGGGTTTGAACATTTCAAATTTCAACCAGCAACACTCACCATTAGTCAGCAGACGTATTGCTGTGCAGTGGTTTAAAGGCTGCATTAACGCTCATTTTCCACAACCTCTTTAACAAATGAACATACCTGATGTACAATCAAAGATAGAAAGTGTCGTTGCTTAGAGAGAAACTGCGAAAAACATTTTGAAAAACTTTGGAGCATAAAATTGGTATAGCCTTTACTGTTTCATCAACATTAAAAAAGCCTTCAAAAAAACTAGACATGTTTTATTTTGAGACGTTTCGGAATATTCTTGATCCAACTTCACTCAAAAAATAAAGCAATACTTGGCAATGCTATCAATTCAAAACCAAAATACTCTGTGACGCAAGAAATAACAGTGTGACGCAAAAGACGTCAAAAGCAAAACCAAGACCACCAACCCTGTCAAATTCGCTAAAAGTAAAAGCAGGACCAACAGCTGTGCAGAAAGTGCTAAAATAAAACCTACGCATGATCGCAATATACGAAAACAAGCCAAGATCAGCAGCAAGAGACCTTTCACAGAGCACTGCAAGCGAAGGGTGCAAAAATGTTAACAATTACCAGTACTACAACCAGCACGATATGTCTACGTCAGTACCAACAGCAATGCACGAAACATGTACAGTATCGACATAAGAATTGAGCATCATCCAATTATTTGACATAACAATCTACGTATTGAAGAGGTATAAAGGGGTGGAAAATTGTCTACATTAAATCTCCGGTTGCTGTTCTTGTATCAGAAGTGTCTCTTTAATTAATAAATTCGCAGTAGTTGAAAGCAGTGGCGTACGCAGAAAATTTTTATGGGGGAGGGTTTCATTCAGTGGCATAGGGTAGTCATTTGTATTTGGTGTGCGCTCATTGTGACGTCACAATTTGACGTCATAGTCCTGTTTCCAAACCAATGTTTTGGCGAAGTTTGTTAACATAATATGCACATTTTTCTATACATCCACTCTCCTTATTTTATGTGTCATTGCGCTGAATATAAACTATTAGCGCTCCAAGTTACGCTTTCGGAGGAAAATACACGCAACGCTCAACGCTACGATACAGCAGTTCGTAACTGCAAAAATATCAGGCTGCGCGTTAAAACAGGAGAGTACAACACACTCATCAATTCGTCAGGGCAAGTTACAACGGAAAAATGAGGCTCCGCTAATGTCTTGTCGAATACGACCAGTCGAGCGTAGAGTAAGTGCGGGAGGACTCGCTGGCGCACACCCCGGTATGAAAAATCGTATCTTGCTAAGCTACACAAGAATTGAGAACGCGCATAAAGTACGCAAGAAAATTTCGATTTTTTTGTTATTTATAGATATCCAGCAAACTTTTAGTTTTCCTTTTTTCCTGCTGAGACACAATAAATGCCTGAATGCTTCTATGTTAACAACTGCTGTTTTTGAGCTAGTGCAACAGTTCTATCATGCTGCAGAAATTGGTAGGCCTAATGCCTCCAATGCGGCAGAGGTGTACAGGATCCGGATTTCAGTACTCGAATCCGGCAGGATTCAGCACATTTTGAACAAACCGGATCGGATCAGGACTACGGTTTTATTCAAGTTTCAGGATCAGGATTTTCAAATTTCATTTTTGAATTTAACGCCAACACAATCATAAAAAGAATTTTTTGCAAAGGATGTCATGAAGTTCACATCAATTGCAAATGTGTGAACGAGGTGCTGTTACACCTGACGTGTCATGCACTGCAGAGCACCAGTCCACCACCATTGCATGCCATCAGTCCACTATCAGGCTCAATACAACGTGATGTCAGATTACCTTTGTAAATTGTGAGTTGTCGAGGTTAGAGATGTGGTGTTGCTGTGCCTATTTTGCTGTAATATCTATTTTAGTGTGCATCAAAATCAGTTAGTGCCTATTTACTTATCGGTTACATTTTAATCATCAATTACTGTTAGTGGATGTAGCAAGTCTAGCAAGCTTCAGTTGTTTTGTGATTAGAAGTTTAATTGGTAATATTGTTTCCAGCTTCATGTTTCATTGCATGATCTTGGTTGACTGCATTGTCTGGATCTGAGTTTTAGTGCCATTTTGGTTATGTGTGGTTTTATTTTTCCCAGTCTGTGTTTGGCAAAACTTTGCTTTTCAGAAAGAAAGTGGTTATAGGTACGGCGAGAGTGATCTGGTTAGAATAAAATACTGACTTTGTCACTTTAACAGCATCGTTGTGCTAGTATAACGAATGCGTCTATGTCTGCTGTGTGAATGGTTTTCGGTTCGACTCTTACCTTGACACCTTTCATTTTGGTAGCAGGATAATGCTTGCACTTGTCAAGAGACCACTTTTTTACTTTCTTCAAATATTTCCAAACTTTTGTGTTCAGATTTACAGTTTTGGTTGAGGTATAGGGTTTAGTGCATTAATACCAAACCTAGTGCACTCTACTACACACCCATCGTGTGTTACTGTCACGTTACAGGTTACGGATGAATAACTTTTCAAGCACGAAGGTCCACTGACGAACCTGTAGCCACTACGAACCTTTTAGAAACAAAAATTTTGAATAGTTGCACATTGATTAGTCAAATATGTTAACAGGATTTTTTCAGGATTCGGATTTCATAGTTGTTTTGCAAACAGGATTCGGATCAGGATCAGGATTCCTACCTCTTGGATCAGGACTGGAGTCGGACTCAAAAAAACGAGTCCGAACACCTCTGCAATGCGGTCAGCACTTGCGCTGATCAGCCTTAACAGACAAAATAAATGCAATTTTTCGGATAAAGTGAACTATCGCCGAACACAATCTTAAACATGCATAGTTTAGTGGACGAAAGGTCTGCAAAAAGTGGTGAGATAGATTTTGTACCCAGACGATAACCCAGATTCCTAACGAAACCTAATTATTACTTTTTGGCCCATTTACAATGTTCCTTGAAATTTGCACGCAATTTTATTCCGTGATATTTGCATTAAGTCAACAAATTAACAAGCAGAAAGTATGCGAAGACAGTTAATCTCCTTTGCGAAGGTAATAAAGTTTTTGCAAAATATCAAGCTCAAGGGGGGGGGGGGTAATCCAACCCCCTTCTTGCGTACGCCCTTGGAACTTAATATAAACTAAAATATCAGCGCTCCAAGTTAGGATATCGGAGGGAAATACACTCAACGCTACGACACAGCAGTTCATAACTGCAAAAATATCAGGCTGAGCATTCAAACAGGGGAGTAAAACACACTCATCACCATGCCAGAGCATTTACAACTTCAGTTTTTGCATTAAGTCGACAAATTAACAAGCAAAAAGTATGCGGAAATTAATCTCCTTTTCGCAGGTGATAAAGTTTTTGTAACATATCAAACTAAAGCGGGGCGGTTAACCCCAACCACCCTTGCATACGCCCTTGTCAAACAATATAAAGACAATGGTTTCGGATAAAGTGAACTATCGCAGAACACGATCTTAAACATGCGTAGTGAACGAAAGGTCTGCAAAATGTGGTGAGATTGTTTCTGGACGCAGACGATAACCCAGATTCCCACCAAAACCTAATTATTACTTTTAGCCCATTTACAATGTTCCTTGAAATTTGCATGCAAATTTATTCCGTGATACTTGCATTAGGTCGACAAATTAACAAGCAAAAAGTATGCGAAAACAATTAATCTCCTTGCGAAGGTGATAAAGTTTTTGTAAAATATCAAGCTCAAGATGAGGGTTTTAACCCCAACCCCCCCTTGCGTACGCCCTTGGTTAAAAACAGATGCCAAGATTTCGGGTTTTTAAAGTCCATGAAATTACCTGGATAAGTGTATAAATGTTTGACTACATCGGTAGCTTGGTGGTTCGATTTTAAAGGATTGTGTTCATCCAGGCGAAATTTCAAATTTCTTTGAGTTTGTCCAATATAAGAATGACCACACGAACATTCAAGTTTGTATACCACATTGCATCGTTCCAGATGTGCTTGCTTGTCCTTGTACTTAAAATGATCTCCAATCGTATATGTTTTATGAATGAGACACAGATGAGCAAGTTCTTTCAGATATTTTCTAAAAAATTTCGCAATTCTTTTTCTAGTTGTAGAGATGTTTCACCAAGGTAGGGCAGGTAGAGGAGAATTCTTCGAATGTCATTCGTCTTCTCTTGCTTGTTTTTAGGAGAGTTTTTATAACGTTTGTTGAGAAAATCTGATTTGCTTGTCTATAAACCAGTCCGGGTATCCATTCATAATCTGCATTCACTGCATATATTTTGAAAAACATGTTTTGTTTTAGGAAAATCTGCTAGTTGCTTTTTATGTATGGAGTAAATTGTGGTTATGTAGCAAAGAATTTTCAACAACTCAATTTCTTTATTACGTGGTAAATGTTTAGGTATGTTAAATATGATATTTAATTTCTTTCCAGGTCAAACCAAACTGTGACCAAAAATGGTTTCATATGTATAAGGCTGCAATAAATCTGTTAAGCAGTTTTCGTCAAATGTGTTTTTCCCCAATAATTTGCTTTTTACCAAGTAAGGTGAAGGAGGAAGCAGCAAAGGCAAAAGTTACAAGAAATCGTTGTTAAACAAATATGTTTTTGAGATATGTGATCCATCGATTTACATTCACACAGTATTCTGACATAATATTTTCAGTTCAGTTTCGTTTTATTCGTTTTTGTACTCCTTTCGGAGTGTCCCGAGTGGTCTGCGGCGCTCATCTCGGCTTGCTTGCGCCGTGGGCACGAGGCTGCTTTCGCAAGGAATGCGGGTCTATGGCAGCACCGTGCGTCAACCGTTTCCCTTGAACCCACCCAACAACACCGAGCATGAGGCTGGCCAGGCTGCAAGTATCGTTTTTTCGTGTTCTGTATCACCCGACTGGGAATCGGACCCAGCCTACTAGCTTTGGGAGCGCGTACTCAACCAACTGTATCACTTCTTCATCGATTTTTTTCGGCCTTACTTTCCTGACCGTAGACTACACAAGACGTCTGACGACATCACGTACACTAGCGGCATTAACTCCCGTATCTTGCCAAAGAAGGTTTCCTGCAAACTGCGCTGTGCACGAGTTGTCCTTAATATTATCATTCCTCGGCCTATTTGTTTATTTGCTTAGCAGTATTATTGTGCAGCCTAAATGATTGACACCTTGTCATCAGCATGAGGTAGCACACATTTTTCAAGATAAAATTTTTTTCTCTGGTTAAGATCAGTGTAGTGGGACTTAGATGTTTGATAAGAAAATGAAGTGGAGAAATGAAAGTAATACATAACTTCTGGAAAACACAAGTAAAAGCATAAAACATCAGAAAGTTTGTCGATTCAAAAACACCCAAGGTTAACCGTTGTTCTAACTACAACTAAGTCATGATTCGGAAATTTGCAAATATTGACTTAAATTAGCGCATTGAGAGAAGGGGGTCAAACTCATTGCTACCGAGGGCCAAATTAGCATCATGTTTGTTCTCAGAAAGCCAATTTAAACATTCAGGAAAGTAGAAACATACAGGGTGACACAAAGAAGACAGTCATCACCAAAAATCAAATAACTTCCAAAATTTTATTTAGATTGACACAAAACTTCAGCTACATTAGGTCAAGCCTGTGTAGCAGACATCTCCAAAAGTTCAAGTCTGTACTACAAAAACGCTTTGTTTCACTGGCGCTCAAAAAATGTGCTCCAAATGAGCTCCCCGGCACTGCAGGCACATTTTGATCCGGCGAGCA
>Ga0210059_1016359_pt1 | contig 10714 bp, 12 predicted proteins | sample Ectturendosymbi2_FD_188042 | JGI IMG/M metagenome (GOLD analysis project Ga0210059, IMG submission 188042) | Ecteinascidia turbinata endosymbiont from Florida, USA - Sample 2 (SPAdes) (version 2) | ecosystem: Host-associated > Tunicates > Ascidians > Unclassified | place: Key West, Florida... | reverse complement strand
ACGCTCTCCAGAGCAATTAGTAGACATAAGTGATAAGTATATTCTAAAAATTACTTCGGTATTTGGGAATGCAGTGTAGACTCCATTTGTGTGCAACAATTTGAAAATATGTTGAGCAATGCCTGTTTACTCTTTTCTGCTGTATTTTTTGACTGTTCCTTGTACCAGAAAATAAACTGACAGAATTCTGAGTAGAATTCGAAAGAGAGATCTTTTGGATAAATCAATAAGTCTTTCCATTGCATTTTTAATATCTTCATCGGACATCGAATCAAATTCGGTTAGAACGCCAAAACGCATTTGCACAAATGAATATGATTTAATGCGTTGTTTCAAATCATTGTTGAGTTGGTCAATTATAACATAAAAAATGCTGACTTTGAACTTGTTGACTCCTGATATTTCTTGCAAAGAATCAACAGCACTTCACTAAAATGCTTCTTGCGTTTTGGTGCTCGGCGTGATTCACTTTCAAACTTATAAGATTTGTTTCCACTGCGGTCATAAGGTTTCACGTCATAAGAGTCAAACTTTTCTCTACATTCAGTTACAAATTGATCCAGACTTTTCATAAGACTAACAGCGGTGGTAAGTTCAATGCTAGAGCTCTGCAGCAATATGCTGCATTTATTGAAGCGCTGCAATATGTCATTCCAAAGTTCACACATAAAAGCTACTTCTTTGGTGTCCATTTGCTACTTCTTTGGTGTCCATTTGGGAAACAGTCGTGAACAACCCTAAACAATAAAAACTGTAGATTAATTTCGCAACAATAAGTTCATCAAAAACATATTTTAAGTTTTCCATAGCTCAAATTTAAATGTTTTCCCGACACAAGTTGCCTGTATTTTTTCGTGGCCTCAAGGCACATGCCTAGTTTGCCTAATGGTTAATCCGGCACGGGCTACAACCACTACACTTATGGCAATAAAAACTTTAACAAGTTGATATCACAAAACTGCAATCTTTGGTAGGATATGTGCTTAAAAAATAGGTTTATTGCAATGGCTTTTTGTGCATGGTAGTATTTTGCTTAAGGATATGAACGCTGGGTAATAGCAAGAAATGGTAGGCTACCAGGTAAACCTTGCAACTAATAGCAAAATGATTCACATATGTCAAGGCTCTATATTGCATTGTATGATTGCGTCTGTGATATGGATAACGAGTCTGCAATAAAAACTGTTATTATAATTGTTATTATTGGTTTCAAACCTCGAAAATTTTGATTGAGGGACCCATATCTTTTTGAAGAGTATTATGCATCTTATCCATGACGAAAGAACAAAGGGCCTGCTTATCCTTTGACTAAGATCCCTTAACATATTGGTAGGGGTCATCTTACCTTTTGTCTGGGGCCTCTTGGACTTTGAATGTACAGTAGACACTGACAGGTTCTTTATGTTTGACCAAAGACTAATAGGCTCGTTATCCTTTGATTATGAGACCCTAACATCTTGGTTGAGGGCCTTTTACATTTTGACTGGGCCCCCCTGTCCTTTGATTATACAGAAATCTATTTATGTTTTATTATTTCAGTTTGGCTTCTTATCTTCAGGTTGAAAATCAAAATGTGTTGAAACATATTACTAATAACAACATATAGCCAGAGCTGGGCAGTAGTGATCTACTAAGATAGCAAACTACTGTAGCGAGCTAATTTTCCAGTAGCGATTGCGGGAGCGCCGCTCTTTTTTGAAAAAATAACGGCTGCGGTAGCGAGATATCACCATAGGTAGCGGAACGGGGGGGCCGCATGGGACCAGGCCCCCCACTTTCATTTCTGGGGGGTCTGCCCCCCCACTTTTAAATTTCAATTTCACCTAAATAAGTTTAAGTAACACAATTACGTCCATTGTTAAAGTAAATCGATTGATGAAAAAATGTTGCAGAATTTTGTCATCATTATTTGCAATATATTATTTGTAATTTGGCAGGATTTCGTAATTGTTTGGCAAAATACACCGTGCACAGTCGATCTTGTCACCCTGCTATGGCTTGCTTACCGCGTTGGTGGTGTTGAACAGTGTTGCCAGATGGTGTAATACAGCACAATTTCTTACAGAAATGGTGTAATTTTACATGCTTGTGTGCATGGGCGTCAGAGGGATTTTTCCAGGGGGGCCACTGATGGATTTTTCCAAAAGTTTTTCTAGAAGGGGCCATAAGTGGTTGAAATTTGTTTTTTACCATTCGAAACTAAAAAAACAGCCTTTTGTGCTGAGAATTTAAAATTCCTGCCCCCCTTCCGCCGCCCATGCTTGTGTGTTGGAAAAAAATTCGTGCCACATCAATCAAAAATTGGTGTAATTTCAAGCGTTTCAACACCATTCTGTGTAGTTAAATTTTGCTGAATCTTATACGCAAAATAAAATATTTGACAGATCAGTTTCAATTGTTTTTGGTTTGCATTGGCGACACTAAATAGCTATATTTTATTTCTGCATTGTCAACGCAATTGGCATCCTTACAGACGACTTGCTAGCTGCTACATATGCTTTGTCTAGTCTTTACATTGCGGTATGTAATGCAGTTGTAGAATGAGTATTCAGTCATGTTACTTATGTGTTCAAGATGTGGAAAAGTTGTGATTTTGAATGTGTTTAAAACAGGTATCAATGCTGTGCCATTTCGCCTGTTTTGAAAGCTGTGTTCTTGGCATTTTTAACAGCCCAGTGGAGACTCCGGCATACGAGCACCTCGGGCTTTGCTCGAGTCTTGATTACGATTTACATCGGAGAATGCGGGCTTGCTTGCTTTGTACATTTGTGCCACCAACCACGGTCCTATACTTCACTTCAAATTGTTAACTCGGGCTCTTTTCTTTGGGCCTTGTCACTGTTCATATATTTTCGTTCCATGTCTGGCCTTTCGCGTTCATGTTGCAGGTGACCAGAATAAAACTATAGGCGTATCGTTCGTAGTACAGTAAGCGTTCTCTCGCACTTTACTCGCTCAAACGTTACAACTCGAGCTGCCCTATGCAATTAAGTATTTTTTAACACATAATTCATGTCGAACTGAATGTTTATTGAAACAATGGATTTGTATAGAACATTTGATTTGAAGTCCAATCCAAATGACAATTACCATCATAAACGATAAAGTGTCCAGCAACTCGTGCTAATATGAATAAGCCTAGTAAGCAGAGAACATAATGGAGTAATCATTACTCTGTGACGTACGTTACACCTCAATGGAGAACTTATCACGACATGAGAACTTCTCATTTATTGTTACGTAACTAACGTCACAGAGCAACGATAATGCCAGCCAGAATGAAAACAAATGGAAATTTCAGTGACACAAGCCTTGAACGGTTGCATTCAATCAAAATAAATCGTATGATGAGCCCGAGTGACGCTGTTGACCTGGGTCGCCCCTGTAACAACCAATTTGAATTTCAGGTGGTTTACCGATGCGTTTTCACAGTGGTTCAATTTTTTCTAAAAAAGTAATTTAGACCTTCACATGGTGTATAGGTAATGATGTCATGTTTCAATGCTTGTGACGTCACAGTTGCCAATTCAAACGACAAAACTTTTCTGTAGTTTTTTGACGTGCACTTGTGCCCCCCCACTTTGAAAAAGGTTCCGCCACCCATGGCTATCACCATTTTACCGCTACCACTATTCGCTACTTTGGCGCGAGTGGTGGCCAAAGGAAAAGTTCGCAAGAGCTCTTCTGTCAGCACACGTTGATAGTCACTGTTCTTCTCACTGTTTTGCGCTGATTTTGGATGATTTGTTTGCGGTAAGCTAGCATCACATTAGGAAAAATTTAGCTTAGGTTGCTTTTGACCTGATCGATAGGTTTCACGTTAGTTCAGCAAAAACTCAGCATCAGCGACAAATTTATAGCAGTTGGGGCTTCGAAGCATTAGCTACTAATACCGGTAAAGCTGCGTATGATTGCATTGAATGCTTAGTAAAATATGGCACTGGGTTTAACATTTGTCTGCATGTGTGCCTACGGTTTTTGTTTTGAAGTATATGTCCATATGACAGTTATTGTAGCTTGGTTCGACTACAGTATATTTGGCTGTATGCATAACTTGAAGTAAACTTATGATTTTGTCTTGAAGACAGTGGCGTAGCCAAGGGGAAGGGGAGACATCTGTTCTGGGCACAGCATTTTGAGGGCGTAAATTGAGGTTAGAATGTCACGGAACAATTACGAAATGTCAAATGTCATCGGATGGTAATAATTAGGGCCATTTTTATGACCTAAAAAACTTGAAAATATGACTTTATTTTTCAGAAAATATGACTTTATATGACCAAACAAGAATATTTCTTTTTTCAATAACTTTATGGTGATTCCCTATTGCTACATGCTGTTCAACAAAAATGCGCTTCTCGTGCTCAACCACACAACAGCACACTTGGCAATAGAGTTTCTGATTAGATGTAGCTGTAAACTCCTCAAAATCGTTTCCAATCGCTTTGATTTTTGTAGGACTGGACGATTTTGCTTTTGGCATTATGAGTTCTGTTTCTAACTTCGTAAAATGACAGTTGACACACTCCTTAAGAGAATCAGAAGTAGATCCAGAAATGGAACAAATTCTGCCGTGTGACAAAATGTTATATCATGTCATACACTAGATTATCCAAGTGCTCGTAAACGAACGGCAGATTTGCTAATACGTTGGCGGTGCAGTGGCTTTATCACATTGTTTACGAAACATGTTGATTGCGCAAATTTACAACTGTTTGTAGAATAATCGTTGCAGTCATTGATGTTTCAGTTAGGTTTGCTTAAGTAAAAACAAGATTGCTCGCAGGGTTCCCAAGTGGGTTCAATTTGAAGGATGCAGCTTAGACCTAGCAATACAGTAGTTTCACCTGATATTTTGACATTGTAGTTTCCTTATTGAATCAGGTTAAAAATATGTAAAATATGACTTTATGACCTAACATGGAAATTATGACTTTTTATGGCTTTGTAACTTTTGGTATAGACTTCGTAGGGGTGCGATTTTTGTTTTAAAATTCGTTTCATAGCTTCCTGAAGGACAGAATGACTTTTTTGACTTTAAATGGCCCTACTAATAATTACGATTTATAAAATGTCGAATGCCAGTTGCTGATACCTATTTGCAAAATCTCATCAAGATCACCAAGGTTCGCAAAGAGAGCAATTACGAACCTTAATGACGTTTTAAGGCGTCGCATGTGTCTCTAGCAACCAGCGCCCGCATGTGGTTTGACTCACGGTTGCGTCACAATGTTTTTAGATAGCCAGGGTTACGAACTTTCCACTTCGTTTTCATTCTATAGCTGCGCCACAATGGACAGGAATCCAGCCAGTGTTGCCAGATGTGCTATTTTTCTGCCAAATTTGGTTATTTTTTTATTTGGTTGGGGGGTAAATTTTACGTTTGGCGGGTGGCGGATTTTTTGGCTATTTTCGCAATATTTCGGCAGAAAATTTGGCAGATTTTTGTACAAGATTTAGACCAGTGTTTGGTTCATAAAAAAATTATAAAAATCAACTTAATATAGTATACTAACCCAAAATTCATTTTTCCGGTTGTGTAGGTTGTTTGTACCAGTGCCGACTGTTTCAGTCCAGTGGAAACCCTGTATTCAGTTAGGTTTCAGTGATCAGCTCGATGCTCGTCATTTGACAGGTCGATGTACTGTAGTAGACGCGTGCTGGACTGCATTGAATATGCTTGCTCAGAGAAAAGATCTGGAAAACCCTAAGTTGTATAAATACTGATAGAGTAAGATTCTTCCAGAGAAAATGGTTAAAAGTGATCCTAGATTTAACAGCTTTATTTTTTATGTTTTTTAAGAAACTAAATGGAAGAATGAGACACTTGTGCCCAGTTTCGGATAAAAAAGCAAAACAAGGATACAGTAGATCAGGGGTCTCCAAACTCCGGCCCGCGGGCCAAATCTGGCCCGTGAAGCCATTCTATCCGGCCCGTGAAGGCATTTCATCCGGCCGCATAGACATTTTGTCAATAATGAAAAAACAATATACTTACGAAACATTTGTTGATTTAGTAGAATACAACTTATTTCGAAACAATCACATTAAGTAAGATGTCCGGCCCCCGAACTTCTGTACAGTACTTTATGTGGCCCTCTGGCAAAAATGTTTGGAGACCCTGCTGTAGATTAATGAGTTGCAAACCACTATTTGTACAGATTGTTTTGTGAAATGTTCAATTCTGGATAACGTTCTACAAGTTACTTGAATGAGCCATTACTTATTCTTGTGAGGTCTCTAGCTCAGTTTGTTCTAAAACACTCAGATATTCTTACTTGCTTTTCGTGCTGATTGTATTATTGATAAAGAAGTGGGGTCAGGTTTCAAAGAATGTGAACGGATGAACGGTTTTAAATCATGGATTCGAAAAGTGCAAAGTATGCTGAGAAAGCCTGGTGCAAGTTTTGTCGCTGCGAAATCAGAGCACATCGATCAGATTTAAATAGCGATTGTGCTTCTAATAAACACCAGGGTAATGCCGTTTCCCGTTATACCATGCGGCAGCATGATGACTTGTTAAACATTGGTTTTCAAATAAGTTCTGACAGCAGTAATCAGTTGTTTAGTTTTGTATTTGTAAATACAGTAGTTTTGTAAATGGCGGAGGCTGTGAATACATAATCTTTACGTAAGGTGCGATAGCATGTACACCATCTGTATCCACTGCCTTCACAAATTGGTTTTGCAAAGATTGTATGGTTCCTATACGCGCCAGGGAGTAATTTTTTACAGTCCGCAGAATTGACAAATTGCACTTTTTAGTGGCTTAACTTTTTCATTGGTTTTCAGAGTTGGCTATAGGTTTTTGCCAATTTTGGCTAATTTTTTGTGAAGATTGGCTGTAAAGTTTTTTAAAATCTGGCAACACTGAATCCAGGATTCACAATGCATGCAACTGCGCATGCTTTTAGAGCAGCGATAAACCTTAACAGTATATTCTTACGACAACAGATCTGATGTTTAGGAAATTATTTGATCTTTGATGGTTTGACAAACTTCATGTTGAAATGGATTTGATGTGGTTCTGAAGGTATTATGATGGTTTTTATTTGTGGAATGTTTAAATAAATCCTGACTACTTTGCAAAATTATAATTGCAAATGGGCAACAACGCTGAGTTTATTAGTTATAATTGTGTACTTTTCAGCTACTCCCAGGTACGCCGGGGAGCGGGGGCATTGTTCCCCTGTTCTTTCAAAAGGGAAGCAACGGGAACGGAGGTAACTTTTAATAACAGCATCGTATCGGATTTCATGGTTAACACGATCTATTTGAAACAAATTCATTGCAGCTATTCACGCGCCCACAATATTCAGAATGGTTTTCTACACTTCCTGTTATTACTTTTGAGGTCAACATTGCTGCTGAACAGAAACAAACATATTGATGGAAGAATTTTTTGTTTTTTATAAGTTTGCATTTCCCTCAACGCTTTTACTGACCCCCTGCCCTACCGCTGTTTCGGCTGCTACCTGTGTTTTATCTAATTCCACCTATAAACTGAGCATCTCCACAGACATAATTGCCGAAATCCAGGTTACAAAATTGCTAAAAAAGCTTCTTACCGAGTCACTGACGTTAGATATTTTCTTGGTTAAAATATACGACGCGTTTAAATCTTCTCAGCTTTTTGACAAAGTAATCGATAAATTTTCAGCAGCAAAAGCAAGAAAACTGGAATTAGATAATTGCAGGTACAGCATCAGATTCAGTGCCGGGCCCAAGCCCCACCATGTTCATGTGTTTAGTCATATGTACGACATGTGCCTGCCACGTAAGAGTCATTTTTATTGGCGAGGAAAGTTTGTTTGTGGGGCTCAAGCTCTCATATCTTCCAGCTGCCTGCCAACATATGCATAAAAAATACGTACCTATTGGTACGACCGGATTGAGACGATATTTGACTTGAAGCAATAAACCTGTTGTTCTTGGCATCGGTGCATGTTCATTCGACGCTGCTCTGAGCGTTGAAGTTTTTGTACTCACGCAAAGAATCATCAAACCAAATATTTTAAGTCGGTCTTATTTAAAATCTGGGCCTAATGCTGCAACATCAGCAGCACCAACCTTAACGTATGCACTATGCAGGGCCGTCGCCAGCGGGGGGAGTGGTGCCCCGGCTTCCCATTTCATGTTTGGCCCCCAGGTTGCTGCATACATCCAATGTTGCATTAAAAAATGTGGCCCCTTGTGTTTTTTGGTCACCCTGCTGCGAAATCCTGGAGACGGGCCTGACGTAAATCCCGCTCAACTCAACCCTGTTGTTGTAAATTCAGAGCGAGAGAAACACGCCGAATGACCGAATGTGTCAGGCATAGACAGCGAACACCCAATGCAATGGCCAGCATAGAGACATTCCCGTCACCTTGTTCTTGCATACCAGAAAGTCCACCGCCCTGTGTCAGCAAACAGCTCGTCTCAGGTTAGTTAGCACAAAGGTAGCATTCACTGCCGCCTTCTGAACGACGCGAGTGAAAAAAACACGTCATCCATTCTTGTCTCGGTATTTTTACGCCTAACGCATGTAACATAAGTTTAAAATACGGGTGGTAAAGGCGATTACGGAACGGCAAAAACGAACGACACGACAATACAAAGCAATCACGTGATGCACGTAAACGTTTTTCGATTGGTGCGCAAGCAACAAACAGCTCAATCACTTAGGACGCGGCAGATCCACAAAAAATACAGGCAGGTGCCAAGCAGAGACGCTCATGCTTGACTTTTATCACGCATGCAACGCAAAAGCGATGGGCAACTCCTGTCTGCACAAGTACAAGGTTTAAATGCATGTTAGAAAAACGATTCTTACGGAACTGGCATTAGCCATTCATACAATACGCGCTAATGTCGAGTTTCCTACGTTCACTCATACGCGGGCTGGGATTCCTACAATCGACGATTTGGTCTGGTGATCCGATTGGTCTGTAGAGCCTGGCGATTCGCCAGCCAAGAAGACCAGCGCAGGTCGGGCACGCACCACACCAAGAAGTCGTTTTCAACACGCCACACGGCAACTACACAGCGAAGACGAAACCACCACGCAGACATTGACACTACATAATTTCATGCGGCACTGGCGGCACACAATAAAAGTCACATGGAATATGGTACGCACCAAAACGGCGTAAAACGGGCCACCTACAGCTCGAAAGGGTCCAAGCAACGGTCAGCAAGTGTGGGTTTCCGTAATTTTTACGAGTTGTGCGACTGCTTTTCATACTTCATGCCTCAAGATCGGCGCATTCTTTCCGAACTGACGCACTGAAAACAGCGTTATCCAACGTCAACATGATTTTGCGAACTAATTCAAGTCAAGCAACACACAATCGCTACTTTAAAAAAAACAGCTGCACAGTGCTGCACCGAAGGTCGTAAGCACCTCAACCAAAGCAGCGAAACGTTGATTGCGTAGTTGAAGAAAGGTTCTATTTCACTGTTTTGCGCTGCAGCTGTTTTAGGGCAGGGATTGTCTCGTCCTGTTTAACTTACGGATCAAACGAAGGGTGCAACTCCGCAATCTATGGTCAGACGATGCATTCATTCGTAAATTCCTTGGATCCACAGCGTGCACGAGTAGGTACGCTTGGACAGACTCGGACAAGGCCGACAATTCAAATCCACACATCTCGCGATAATTACGTGTGTATGCCGCAATAAAAGTAAGTCTGATCGATTCAGTAATCTACTGATTGAAACCACAATTTCAACGAAAGTAACACAACATTCGATTTCATTTACTTCTTGTTCATGTTTTCAAGAATACAGCAAATCAAGTTCATCAACAACCATGTCAGCTGTGATCTTTATCATTGCTATTGATGTGCTTTTAACCGGTTTACGGAAAAGAGGACTTCGTCCGCGACCTATGAATCAGACTAATGCCACTAGCATACACAAAAGTAGACATTTGCGGAAATTGTTTTTTCTTTTGATTTGGACATTTTTGCGGTTGGGGTGAACAAAAGCGACCTTGATGCATGTTTCGTAGCATACCACTTTTAATGAAACCATGGCATTTCGACGCTGATGCAAAATTGTTTGCAATTTTGTGCCCTTAACCTTCAGTTGCAGTCGGTGCTGACATGACGGTGCTAACCGGTTCGATCCGGAATTGCATTTGCTGTCGTTATCAATTTACCGCGCAACCACGAATCTCGGCTCTGGGACTGAACAGCGTACATAGCAAGGCAGTATTTCATTGACTGAAACAAGACACGCGCGTTTACAACAGTGCGGTGAAGTGCTGCGATATTTTCAATTACTTGATAAGTTGTCAAGTGATTGCAGCGCGGCACGACAGGAAGAGGCTGCTGAGGTGATCGCTCGCCATCTCTATCTTTTAACAGAGGTCCGTTGCGCAAGCAGAGGGTCTTCGACAAACATTTGGTAAGTTGTAATAAAGCGACAATAACACGATGCAGTCAGGCGTGACCAGCGCGAACGGCTTCTAACTGCTTGTGCGCTGAAAACGACCTAGCTGTCCAACCACGCGCAATGCGCCACTTGATACGTATAAACTGTACGATCACACTTGTCACAAAATCTCACCGGTGTGTCACAGGGTGAAAGCCCAGGGAAACATATAAGCTCAAAATCAATCACAAACTGTATATAGTAGGCCTGGCTTGAAGCTATTACCAACCGCTGCCGGAACGTTACCCTGTCTGAATGGAATATGTCCGACGACTTATGTTGTGTTGATCAATTT
>Ga0210059_1016358_pt1 | contig 10715 bp, 8 predicted proteins | sample Ectturendosymbi2_FD_188042 | JGI IMG/M metagenome (GOLD analysis project Ga0210059, IMG submission 188042) | Ecteinascidia turbinata endosymbiont from Florida, USA - Sample 2 (SPAdes) (version 2) | ecosystem: Host-associated > Tunicates > Ascidians > Unclassified | place: Key West, Florida... | reverse complement strand
AAGACTCCTGTTTCACACGAAGGATTTTTTTGCCACATCTTATGATTTCTTTGACCAAAGGCTTGGTGGCAGCCGCAGACTAGTTTGATTTCCATTAAAGGCGTCGGTAATCATGTAGCTCACTTTTTGATTAGGGCTTTCTTAGTCCTCAGCCACTGATCCGTTCGTAGACTTTGTAGGCTATTCTGTCCAAGCACAGGGGCGCAAGGAGGGATGAACTCAGGGTTGCAACTGGGGGAAGCAACGCGGAAATTACCCTCCCCCTGAAATTTTCAAAAATATGTTTAGTTTTAGGTACAAGTTACAACCATTTCCCCCAAAAAATAGTACAAGTTACAATCATTGTGACCACCAAAAAATATCAGCTGGTTGCGGCCTTGTATGAACTTAAACAACTTTTCAGAAACCGAAGAGGTCCCTCATTACTAGAACCACAAAATGTATTTGCTAGATAAATATATGACTGTTCCCAACACTAAAATGTGGGGATTTTCCAAATAACAGCTAGTTTTGTGCGTTGGGTTTAAGTGTGTACTCCACAACTTGTAATTGAGCAAGTTGTTAAAAATGGGGTTTTCAGCACCGCGGTCTGAACAAGGATAAATTTGGAAACTCTTCCCTGCATGGTATGGTAGCATTGCTTATCTAACATAAGAATTTGTCTTGGCGTAGTCAAACTAAAGGGGTTGCACGTGATTAATATTTGCTCTACCGGTGTCACCCAGTTCTGTAAGAGATGGTTGGGACGTTCAAATGTTCCAACCAGGGTTCGAACATGGAGGCGCCACACTTGCTTCTTGCCCCAGGCGCCATCCAACTACGCCCCTGCTCTCAGCGCTTAGACTGAGCGAGATCATGCTGCTTATTATAGAGCAGAGGTTACTAACCTGGGGTACATTTGCCTATCCGAAGGGGTACATTGTGATGTTAGCAATAGAAGAGAAATGTGTATTTATATATCTTTTATTTCCAAATATTTATACATGTATCAGTGAATATTATTTCCAAAAGCCGTTATATGCTTATTTTTAGATATATCTGTGATTAATCATGATAAAATATTTTGTTATAAGAAATTTCAGGGGCACATGTTCATCTGTCGAAATGCTGAAGGGGTACATGCTTATCTTTCGAAATGATGAAGGGGTACATCCTCATCTGACGGTATGCTGAAGGGGTACATAGTCAGAGAAAGGTTGGGAAACCCTGTTATAGAGGAATGCCTGTTCTTACAAGGTCTAACGGATGCGTATGTGAATGATTTTTGTGTCAATTCTATTTTCTAATATGCACCGATACAATGACATTTTTCCATTGAGACCTAGTAGCTGTCACAAAACATTCTTTAGTTGAGGCCTCAATGTTACCACCGAGCTTATATTCTGGAACGTGACGGTGTGTCGTTCTGCTTGGTCGACTTTATGTAGTCAGAAAAGAAGTGGGATTTATTTTAACTTTCTACATTCACCATTAAATGCCCCACAAGCAAAACGTCAATATCCTTGAGATATGACTAATTTTTAGGTAATGTCAGCATTTCAACTGAGCACCCATATCTCTGTAGCCGACTCACTGAGGTTAACAACTGCAAGAACGAAAATAGCATACAAAAAAGATCATTAACGACTTTCATCAGCAACTAATCAGCTAAAACGTGCAATATTCACAGGCCAAAAAGATGAAAGTAATTTATAACTAAGATCAATGTCCTGGAAATGTCAATAGTCGGCAGAATGGATTGATGCAAAAAATGTTTTTCACACAATTCAAGTGAAACCATCTACAACAAGTTGCTGGCTAGGCACAGTTTTCCCAGATGTGTTGCGGGCGGCACTCACGCTGACCTGCAACTTTAATACGTGCGATCTCATAAAAAGAACCCTTGCCGTAATCACCAATGTCACATGCATGTGTACATGTCGGTGCGAGTCTATCAATAGCAATTAATAAATACTTCTGCAGCAATGCACACATTACTGCAGAAAACATCACTGAGGGTGAATCACTGTATTTTGGTTGAGTGCCAGTTGATGTCTGGATGCACAACATAGTCTTCTGACTGAAATACACTTCTATCAAGAACACGAGTAATCAAGATGCATGTCTGGTGACCATAGTCTGGACTGGCTTTGCAAATTTACTACTGGTGCCAACCTGTGACTGCTTGCCGAAAAAAATCTGCATAGGAGGCGTACTATAAAATTCCAGCTGCTACATCTTTGGCGTAAGCGTGGAGTAACTTGCACCAACTTTGCTAACGTAAGTGTTTTTAAATCTGACAGAAGGTTCAGCAACGAACTTGTTTCCAGCAACCGATAACGTCAGGGCCTATGAGGCCACAGCAAAATAATATTAACAGGAGTGAACGTTTTTACTGTATGGCCCTAAACAAGAGCTACAAAAGAGATGCATAGAGTGCACAAAGCTCGAACAATACAACACCATGGAGCTCAGAAACGAGAGATTGAATTTTGATGAAGTCAGTGGTGGGGAACCTATTTACTGTTACGGGCCGCATGAATTGTGCATTATCGCTGGCGGGACGCAAAATCAATTAATTTTGTCCTAAAATGAAACCTTCATCTAACTATGAGGAAGAGTGACTTCTCTTGTCTTACTATCTAAGTGTCTGCTTATCATGGAACTTCGCTTTGACGCGACGTTGTGTTCTAACATGGGTAACGAAAATTCTGATGCGGCCATATCAAATGTTCACGCGGACTGCATTTGACCCGCGAACCGCAGGTCTCCCACCCCTGCTCTGAGCAATATTTAGCATAAACACCAGAAAATACGACTGAGTTTTTTTATACGCAATCAACGCCGCGACTACCGGAATGAAAACAACGCATTGCTTTTAACAAATAAAAATATTTTGTGTACCGCATTTCAAAGACAAACTAGGATGCAAATACTTTCGGATGGATTCAAAGACAGAAAAACTGTTACGTTGTGAGTTGCGCGGTAAACGTTGACTATTTGACTTTCATCAGATGTGAGTCCTTCCTCAAGCAACACATTCTAAAGCAGAAACAAAGCATTTAAGAAAATAAAACCTGCTGCAGTCTTTTCTGGTCTTCAAGAACCAGGAGGGTCAGTTGGACGCAACTTTAAATGGCAAACTTAAAAAAAGACAACTGATATTAGTCATTTTGCATTACAGTACAATCGCAACGAATTAATACCGACAAAAACAACAGAAAAAGTATATGCACAGTGACGTAAGCAGCGCCATACAACAGCGCAAACTAAAACAACAATTGAAAGTTTACATCGCGTTTTCGCATTCTTTAACCAGTTGCAACTGTTTCTTTCCAGCTATACAGGCTGAAATCGACAGAACCCATGCGTGGGAACCAGGGAACCACGTCGCGGTTCAGTCACGCTTGACGGGAGCGTTGGAAAGCATGTACACTTGATTTCCAGCAGTTGCTGTGATCAGTGTGACATCGGAGTGGTGGGAGTGAGTGAACCTGCTGCGATCGTGGTCTATGCTGTACACGCCAGACGGCAAATCTACGATGATTCCCGACGTCTGCGAAGCAAAAGCTGAATATATCTGACAAACAGTCACCGGTACGTATGCAGACTGATCTGTTAAACACATTAAAAACAATCTGTTTTTGATCTGTTAAACATATTAAAAACAATCAGAAAGCTACCTCAGTGAAATTGCAAAGAATTTTGAATAGGGGATAAACCGAGGGGTGCAGTGCTACAAAAAGAGGTAGTTCCCACACCAAATAGAAAGGAAGACTGCATCAAATAGTTCGAATAAAGTGAGCATTCGCCTACAATAATTTCAACACTGGATCTTCCTGTTTCACTGAGGACTTTGACTAGCAGTGCGAACCTGCGTGTCGTTAGCACATCTGGGAGATCGCAGCCATGTTTCCATGTAATTCAAATCTTCAAGTAACTTTACTGCTGCAAAAAGGTGTGGGAGCGCCGTTCCCACTCCACTACACCCCTGGGTAAGCCACAGGAAATCATGCCGCTGACTTTAGTGAGGACATACAGAATATCCCAGCACTTTGCTCCAGCTAAGAATTCAACCACTACGGAAACGAAATTGCCAGCGTTCTGAGAAGACGGCATAAGAGTGTTCTCTGCGAAGAACAGGTCGAAATGCCTGAAACTAACCTTGAGCTACAAAATACTGAAGCTTTTGTTGGGACCCGATTTATACACCAACATCTTGCATCTTTAGCTTCTGTCAGTCGCGTCGCCACGGGGGGTTTTGGTGGGCTTAGCCCCCCAAACAAAACTCCAAGTCCCCCAAATTAAAATATGAAACACTATAAATCAGTGGAGTTTTTGTCAAATTTTAAAACGTCAAGCCCGCCTGCATAAACGTAAAGCCCTCCTATTGAAGACTTTCTGGCGACGATTCTGGCTTCTGGTATGGAAATAACACAACGGTAAGGAGCAAAGAACTATTAGATCTTAGCGATATTGTTTCAGAATGGAGAGAAAAGGCATTACAGCTGTGGAACACACAATTCAGACCAGACTGTCATTGTAAAAGACGAAGAAATGAAGCCATCACTAATTAAAAACAACTGAACTATTTATAAATCAAAAAAGATATTCTTTGCGTTGTTTTCATATCGTTATATAAAGATTGAACTATTGCATTATGTTACATATTCTTTCCTGTGTATGCATATTTAATGTCAGTGTATACTTTAACTGCTGTGCTTTTCATGGCCTGACGCTGCAACGGTAGTTGATCGCAGTAATGACCGGATGTAAACTTCATGTGAGATCAAGTTACCTTTTGTGACCTCTTGTAACTAAGAGAGAATAAACATCACGGAATTTTACTCATATGTCTGGACAGAATCAGGGCAGGGCTTTTCCCTTAGGTGTCCAGCACCAGTCACAGTATCGACAGGAGACTAAGGTCATCTTCACGGTAATTAAGCAATCAAAATCGAGATAGAACGCGACAAATACTGCTTTTAGGCATTGATATTCAGTCTTCTGACTCATACCTATGGTCGATTACCGTCACACAAAACTGCCCTTTCACTGTTTATGGATAAAATATTGGTTACAACAGTCCCAGCTGGAAAACCTTTGTACCGTGTTGATTTCTGGCAAAACAGCGCTATGCTTCAGGATTCTTTGACTAACGATGTCTTATCGAAACGCTGCCAAAATCTTTTGTGACTTTTAAGCTCGCTGTTGAACCACTGGCATAGTAGATAAATCTTCGAAATTGCTTAAATGTTCAAATGTAAAATTTTTCCTTAAACGATTTGAATACAAATGATTCAAAATACTATGTTGCATTTGGAGAAATCATTATGGTAATGCCGAGCTTAGGGAGGGCTTATCTACAGCGGTAGTCTTTGACAAAGGCAAGTTCTTCTAGCCCAGTGGTTCTTAACCTTTTTTCCTCCACGCCCCCTTAAGTAATTTTCCTTTGTTTCACAACCCCTGACTTTAAATAAGTTGTAAACATTGTATTTCTTGGTAAATTTATTTAATTTTTTTTATTTTAAAGGTTTTGCGACAGACACGAAGTACATAAAATATAAACAAACAGTCTGCACAATGCAGATTGATAAAAACAGACACAACAGAACGATTAATAGCGAATTTGGAAGTAGAACAGCAGGGTTACAGACACTTTCTTAACATTATTGTTAGCTAACCCGTAACAATTGGTACAATACTACATTCAGAGTAGGACACTGAGTCCAACCCTGGTCAAGGCCAGGTGGAGTACGAAAGTATTGTGGCATGCACACGCCATCAAACAAACACTGCAACGTCTGAGCACTCATTTGCAAAGCAAAATGCGGTTGTAGTGTTCAAAGAATAAGGAATATAAATAATCTGACCATGTGCGTCGGCAGGGGGGCTTTCCATCCCTGGAATTTGAAAATTGGCATTTTCCTATTAAATTTTTAGCAAAAAAGGTCGTTTTCTTAGTTTCGAGTGGGTAAATGAATTTTTGTCACTTTACCCCTCCCCCGGAAATACATTTTTGGCCGTGCCTGGAAAAATCCTTCCGACGCCCATGAATCTGATTGCATCAAAGTGCGCAACCATACGTTTTCAGACTTTCTGCATCGTTCAAGAAAGAGGTACATATTTTTTTACAATAACGTTTCAAAAGTAGGAATGTGGCATCGAGCGTGATGACTACTAACACTCGCTCCCCACGGTAGGTTGTATGGAACCCTGAACCCAAAATTATAGGCCACTGATATACTTGACAATTTTTGGCCAATATTTGGTGCAACAATATTTTGCAGCGTTGGATGGAAAACGCTTTCTTTTAAGCAACATTACGCACGATTTACCGGTACTCACAGATATGCATGTTCCCACTCTAGCCCTCATGCTTAATGTGTTGCATTTGCTTGTTTTAGACTTATGCAAACTTTTGCAAATTCTTTCTTTGTTTTATTCCATTCTGCATAGTTTTGCAACCCACACTACTTCGCAGAGTGAATACGGATTACTCCGACTAACTGTATATCAGTTAAACGCCATAGCCGCGTTTTCGCATAAGATTCCAGAATCTCAAACCAAAACCATTCATACGTGAAAACCATAGTACGGTTAATCGCATAAACGTGATATTGGAATAGAAATGTTATTTTCATTTGTGGACTAAAAACTTACTCCGCGCTGCTTTGTGTGAGTGAAAGACACGATTCCGAGTTTAAACAGCTGAGTGTGATCATTGGGATGGCAAAAAAGCAAAGTTACTATATTCCTTTGGTCGAGAAGTCGACATCGTATGGTGGCCAGTAGCTGCCAAGCCACAGAAACCTAGTGTCACATTCAACAAGAGTGTGGCTCAAGTGCAGTCGAATTGTCATAAATATAGATCGTCGCATCACAGTAGAACATGGCGGGAGTACTGCAGAAAATTAATATCATGCAGGTGTACGGCTACATTGCAGAAAGCTCGTCGAATTACAGATAGCCATAGCGGTGCATTCATGTTCATCTGGAACTGGGCGAGCCGCTCTGCGATGCAGCCGGCTACCTTAAAATTATATGCGCACCATGCTGTTCTCAAATGCGAGAAGGGCACAGATGTTATTGCTAAAGCGACTTGGCATGTCGACTAAGCTGTTCCCCTAGTTGCGTCCCTGAGATGCAGGCTCGTATTCGGCCTGAAAATTTTCAAGAAACTTAACCCCAACTTCAATCTCTGCCGGAACTAAACCAAATAACATGTAGCGGCGTAAAATTCGCACTGGCGTAACGTTTGGAAGGTAGACACTCCCGTTCAAAAACTTTCCACGTTGTAGAGCATGTAAGGGCTCGCGCCCCCTCCCCCAGTTAAGAACCACTGTTCTTGCCCGTTGCCTAAAAAGTCACAATTAGGCAACCGGCTAGAAGAACTTGCGTTAGTCACTTTTCTACCCCTATAAGATTGTTGACAGAAGGTAGAAACGCTTTCAACACTCAACCGCAAATGATTTTATGACGACACAGCGTTTTCCTAACTCCTCCAAGTCCTAAATGTCACAAAAGCCGAACCACATCACGTAAAAGCGTGACGTCCTTTATGAACGACGACTGGCACAGGTCGAAGCAACTGTGGCGAAACTTTTTTCTTTTTGCGTATGTTTGTGAGTAGCAAAAGGGGCGCTTTTCACGAATGCTCTCCAAATGTTTTGCAAATTGTTCAGTGTGCTTTCTTGAAAACTGTGATACATCGATTTAGATACAACATCAACTGCGACGCTCATGGCCTTTCATCGTTTCACAAACAGGCCCAAAATCAGCGGCAAAAATGTTTCAGTTGAAGGAAATGCGAAAATAAAATAGTTGCTAAATGGAACAACTCGTTTACACGATACGACGTTCCGCATTACGAAAACCGAACGGTGTTGAGTCAACAATAACAGCGAACTTTCCGTCGGTTACGACGACGTATGTCAATTAGCGGAAGGCTCAAGCAGAACATAATTAGCAACTTTCAAAGAGAAAAAAACTTCGAAACCACTTAGCTTTACGATCACCTGAGATGAGTCAAGGAAAGGATTGCCAAAAACACTTATTATTCCTATCACTGTTTCTCACTTGAAGAAATTTTCGATTCGTAAGACAGGCATGTTCGACTTGAAATCGAAACCGAAAAGGAAACCATAGCCGCTTTCCACTTCACAAACAGCTTTCAATGACGTTACGTACATGTCTGACCTTGCTGGGTTCGTCGTCTTATTTCGTTGTTTAAAAACCAGTCCAGACCTGTCTTCTTTCAAACAATCAATAAGCTCAACCAAACAGCCCGCACAGATTTAATCACAAATTGCGAAAGAGGTCCTCAAGAATTTGGCGAATTCAGGAGAGAGGTTAAAGCCGAGACTTGAGAGATTAGTAAAGAAAACACAGCAGGCTTTGGACACCACAAAAATCGGTACGAACTTACCCCTAGAGTGGTCTTTTCAACGACGCGAATCATATTCTTATCCGATCCACCGCAAACGATGCGCTCTTTTCCAACCCACTGACAACAGTAGAGCTGCAAAACAATAAACAAGAGCGCTGCAACATTGCAGGTCAAGGGAAAGGCAAGTTGCTGGATGCTTTTTGCAGTGTTTACCGCAGCATGCGACAAACTAGTAAAAATTAATGGTAGTTCGATGAACCATTTACTGCCGTAAACACCGGAATAGTATCATTTTCTTATTCAGAAAAAACAAACCATAGCTGCTGTCGACTGGTGTTTAAGCAACACGACACTATGGAAAAATGCAACAGCGGGTTGTCAAACGACTTAAAAAGACTAATTGGAGCCCAGTTTACAACTTGTATATGGAACGTTTTCAAGGACTTGTTTGTGCCCGACAGTTATTCACAAGATGTAGTCTATGCGTCTTCAAGCATCGGTCTCAAGGCAGTTACCGCCACAATCCATAACTAAAACATTCATCAGTCGCATTTCTGATTTCGCTTTGCTAACAGGAAGTACCGTCATTTTCACTTGTGCAATAGTAGCAACTAAAACGCTTGGTGTTTTAATAGTTTTTTTTTAATCTAACAAAACTTTTGCGACAACAATATTGGAATTGGCAAAAATAAACAAGCTCCATACACTGAGTTTAATCAACGAATCGTCGCAGATATTTATCATGCATTTTGAAGGCCAGTGTCATTAATCACGCGCTTCACGGCAAGAAAATTATAACACACAAAAAGTAGATGAAAGCATGCAAGGCACAAGGAGGCAGAAGTCGACAAGATGTGATGAGGGACAATTTAAGGTGACTTAAACCAGTCAAGTCGTCATCACCTGCTTTGTGCGAAAAGGCACGGCTCGGCAGCGTTTTCAATAGTGGTGAACTTTTTTACAGGATCGGTCAGTCAAAACTTTCGAGAGTCAAGTTACACTCGCTGTAAATTCACAAGCCAGTTGCTTCCAAGCGAAAGAACATGAGAGCGTTTTTCACCTGGGAGCAAAGCACACAGAAAGAAACTTGAGTTTCTTTACAACCTTCTCACTTCTGTTTCAAGTTACACATGAAGCAAAGATTGTCACCCTGGTGTGACTTGGCGTCCAATCTGTTGTGTAATGTTGGCAGCAACACCGGACTTGGTATTCCAGGTCATTCGTCGACAAACCAGTGTTTACAGAATATTTGCAATCGGGGTGAGCAAGATAGCGATTTGCAAACTAATAGCAAGTGTTTATTATCATATCCGCTCACAGCGATTTGTCCCAAGACCGCAAGAGTAAGAGGGTCCGGTGCCAAATGCGTGACAGCTCCTGTGCACGCGTGGGTCGTATCCACCGCGGTAAGCAACCCACGTGCAGTGGTGTAACTAGGGGCAGGCAAGGGGGGACATCTGACCACAGGGCACATCATTTTAGGGGCTGAGGTCGGAATGTTACGTAACAATTACGAAATGTCAAATATCACCGGCCGCTAATAATTACGATTTACAAAATGTCGAATGCCAGCGGCTTTGAATTAAATCTGTTTTCAGGTCGTACCCTTTCGCTTGAACGTAGAGCATTGCTACTCAATTTTTCACTGGTCATGGAATTTCTGAGAAATATTTTCACTAATTTCATTTTTGAAAAACTTCTCTAGCATGAAACGCTCGTGACGGAAAGATTTACAACTATTAGTGATAACTTGCATAAACAATCGAACGCAGCTTTGCAAGGAGTTATAAATGAAAAAATCTGTTCTAGTGTTGCGATCGGAAATCCCGAGCGGCATATGCGCAAAGCTTCGCACTGTGGCAGCAAGGAACAATAGAGTTCACATGCCATGATCACTCTATTATTGCTTGTTCGCGCCACGTATATCTATGGTGTTGTTCTTCATGCACATCCCGTTCGTGGTGAATCACACAATCAACGCAACACCACCGGAGAGGTTGCAACACTAGCAATGTAGGCGGCTGCAACTCTTTCTGAATCATATTCTCTGCCAGTGGTATTTCATGTTTCATATCAGCGTGGTCCAACTACCTTTCACTTACCTGCAGGCCATTTTACAAAAACGTGACAACTTGCTGGCCACTTCCAACAAAATAATGTATAAAACAACAGAATCGTAACATTTGAAACTAAAAAAGGGAATGAGATAATCATTGAAATTATTACACTTATGCTCCAGCAAAAATTATTTTATTACAAAACTCTATAAGTGGGATGCCTGTGGTCGAGGCTTCTCTGATACTATCGCTCCTGTATCAACGCAAGTGATAATGGTAGCAAGTCGGAG
>Ga0210059_1016357_pt1 | contig 10715 bp, 9 predicted proteins | sample Ectturendosymbi2_FD_188042 | JGI IMG/M metagenome (GOLD analysis project Ga0210059, IMG submission 188042) | Ecteinascidia turbinata endosymbiont from Florida, USA - Sample 2 (SPAdes) (version 2) | ecosystem: Host-associated > Tunicates > Ascidians > Unclassified | place: Key West, Florida... | reverse complement strand
CGGGCTGCACAGTAAGCTAGGCTGTGGAAAAGGGTGGGACGGAGGGCTCACCTTTTCTGCAGCCCGCCAGACAGCCGTTTTGTGCAGCCCGCCGGTAAGCACTTCTGTCTTCTGTGCAGCCCGCTGAAAGTTCACATTTTTCATTTGGAAACACGGCCCTCCAGCCTTCCCGGCCTGGTGGCCCTCCAATTAGTGTTATCCTCTGGTGGTTGCCAACCCCTGGTTTGAAATACACAACCTGATCGTCATACAAAAATTAAAATTTAATTGGGTTTATTGGTTGGTAGGCCATGCCTCAAAAGTGACATGCACATGAGGTGCTTAAAACTGCATGTCAATTGTTGAAGGCAAAAGTGTGGTGGCAAAAGAAGGCAAAAGTGTGGTGCCTGATAAAATGTAGCTGACAAGCCATTCAAATTTATGGTTATTTTCATTGTTGAAAGAAACCCACCCTTTCAAAGGCACTTCAATGCAGGCTCCTAAACATCTCTGTTTTTGCAAACAGCTGTACTCACTCTAGTTTTTACAACACTTTAATATTGGTATAAGTTTGGTGTGCTGTCACCTAGTTTTTTTATGTCATGAATTTTGTTTACATTTTTGCAAAAACCATTTGCTTTCAAGCATCGACACGCACAGCCCTGTTGTATGAATGAGTAATTGTTAAGTCAATGCTCTCTAGCAACATTAAACTGTATTTATCTCCTTTTCTTGTTTAATTGCAGTTTGATGGCCTGCTCTGCAATGTTCCCTCTAAGCTGCACAGCTGCTAAGATCCCTCTGCGTCGTAACAATGTTTGCAGACAAAGCGCAGTTGCAACAATGCGCAGTTGCAACGATGCTTGCAAACAATGCGCAGTTGCAACAAAAATTGTGGTTCAGCGCACCTGCTTGTTTTTCTGCACAGCATTATTAAAAATTGGATTGAACATTGCCTCTCTGTCATCCACAATACCCTTAAATGTTTTTCGTGGCTGCAGGCAATCTTAACCAAACGTCATTTTCCAAATTCTGTCTAGGTTTTCATCTCAAAGTCGAAAGTAGCAGCCCGCAGCAACAACAAAAGCTATCAATTTAGCATAGTTCCTTCTTATGGTTGAAGTGTGTTTGCTCACTATGTGTGTAGGAGGGGCTTCAAGTTCAGTCAGGCCTAAACATGATTTTGTTAGCTGATACTTGCTGAGTTTTTGGTATTCTAGACAAGACAGGATCAATGACCAGACAATATGATAGGGCAACTCAACATCTTTCAGTGTCCATGAGAGAACTTACATAGCGCAAAAATGTTGGTTATCTATATGTTTCAAACACCTAAACAAACAAGACATAAAGAAGATTTCACAACCATGAGAATGTTTTATCTGAAAATGACTGGTTGAGTGACTTCTAAGGTTAAGCAGAGATCCCACACAGTACTGAAAAAGTTTTGAATTGTGAAATCGGTTTTAAAGACCTTGAAAAAGTATTGAATTTGGTCAAAATGCATATAAAGCATTGAAAAAGTATGGAAATTCAGCATTGAAAAAGTATGGAAAATGATCAAATTTTGTTCTTCACTGAGCTGATAACAGTTCTGCAGATGTTTTTTTGCATCCTGTTCCATGAGTAAAATTTTCAAAAATGAAGTTAACTGATGGTTTCAGTCTTTCAGTTAATTTAGTGTAGAAAAAGTATGGAAAGTGTTCTTTGAAAATGTGTGGGAACCCTGGGTTAGTGTAACATTGCTATGTACCTTAAAATGGGTACTGTTTTTTATTAACATTTTAAATTGTAATGATAGATTAATATTTTCAAACATGGCTAGCAGTTTGGTTAGAAGAGTGGCTTTAAGTGGCAACAGAACTATCAAAGATCTCTGCGTGAATGTTGTGGCACCTTGTCCTAAACTGCCCATTGTCACTTCCAATGGTGGAGATCATTACAATGATTCACGAACTGCAAAAAGATGGAGCTGGAAGTGCTTCACATTAGGTGGGTTGTTTGTAGCATATTGTGTCAAAGCAAAAAGACATCATGTGGCAAGAGCTGCTGAAGGTGATCCACATTCCATGTCTGCTGGTTCTGGAGGTGTAAGAAGTGGGGCATCCAGAAGAGGAATCTACAACTTCATTGCTGATGTAGTTCAGAAGTCTAGTCCAGCAGTTGTTCATCTTGAACGAATGGGAAAGTAAGTTAAACACAGAGCATTATTTGATCGTTATTAAGCAACTGCCACCTTAAACAGCATTTGATTACTATCAAAAGTTGAAGAACACTTCTTTGTTACTTATGCTGTCATCACTTTTCTCTTTGTTTGTAGTTCTTCACAATGAAATGTCACTGAGCACAACATGAAAATTTCTTAATATGCCACATTTCTTGTGATTGAAGTCTTTTAAAATCCATCACACTGACCACAGATGTAGAGCTTGCAATGAAACAACTAAGGCAGTGTTTATCCCATTCCTTCAAAACAACTCATCAAACCTGTACCCAGTTGATTGTTGTTGAAATCTTGACACTATTCTTCAGTTCATATTTTGGTTATTTTTACTAATTTATTGCTGTGCCAGTTAACAAGATATTTCATCTAATTCTTTAAACTTTTCAAGCATTCCATTCACAAGACGTGCTGTCCCACTTTCCAGTGGTTCTGGGTTTATTGTTGACCCCAGCGGCTTGATCATCACAAACGCCCATGTTGTTGGCAACCAAGCCACAGTGAATGTAAGGCCTACAGTTTTGATAATTTTGTAATTGTGACTTAGCATACATTGAATGATTTGTAATTTTCAGGTTAAACTGCAAGATGGCCGTCAAACCAAAGGACAAGTTGTTGGTATCGATGAGGCCAGAGACATTGCAGCTGTGCGGATTCAAATGGTAAGCCAATTGTCAAGTTGTTGTTTTCTGATTTTGGGTTGTGGCTAGTTTCAACACAGTAGCCCATCAAGCAGACTTCCCAATGCAATATTCTGCTTCAAGTACTCCAGTAGGCATCCCCACGCTATCCTCTTGTGTCAATAAAATAATTTATGAACTTTTTTTCAAAGGTATTCTTGTTTCATCGGCATTTTTTCACTGTTGGGTCTGCAATCAGTCATCAGTGATGTAATTTAGACCGCAACTTGATTCAAACATTGAGGCCAAAGACTATGTCATAAAATGGGTGGCTAAACTGCGAGTTGCATCTGGACCACAAAGACCTTGCACATTTTTTTCATGTACCACGTTTCCGACTGTGGGCAGCAGAGGAGCAGCATTGGCTGCTGCTGCCTGTCACGTAAATCGCATTGTATCTGACCCTCCAGTGGCCAGGCAGTCGCGAATTCGGCCCTTGGGTCACAAAGTTTGGCCACCCCTGTCATAAAAGCTGAGGCTGAAACAAAAGTTTGAGACCAAAACTCGTGACCAGTGTCCCATGTTAGCTGTGTGCATGCACAAGGAGTTGGGGGGGTGAGCACAATGAGTGCCAAAGTGCACACGCGGGGTTTCACGCGGGGTGTACACATAACCACACCTATTTCGACAAAAAGACAACTTCTATCTTAAGCAAGTAGATGCTTTGTATGACTTCTTGATTGCTTTCTTGTCCTGAGTTTCACAAACATTTTAGTGCAAAACTGCCTTGAAGTGATAGGAACAAATTTTCCTGCCATTTATGCGTCATGCAAGCACAGATTGGGATGTTTTGCAAATGGTAGCTACAGCATGTACACGTGAGCATAACTGTGCCTTTATAGTGCTAGTAACATGTACGTTTGCGCAGCGTGGGCGCCAGAAGGATTTTTCAAAGGGGGCCGACAGTGGTGAAGTTTCAGTTTGTCAACTCGAATCTAATAAAAAGTTGATAGCAAAATATCAAATTTTAAAATTAAGGGAAGTCCCCCCTGAACACTCCTGGTGTACAAAACAGTAAACGCCTGCAACATGTGTGCGTGAGCATCATTGGACCTTATGCGTGATGTTCGTATCTCCGCTGCTAACACCGAATCGCATTGTGTGCTGACAGTCCAACTTACCGCACGTACCTCTGGGGACTTCCCGGGACCTGAGACCTGGAGAATGGGTCGTCGCTATTGGGAGTCCACTGGCCTTGAAGAATACGGTCACAGCTGGGATTGTCAGTAACATGTGCCGTGCTGGAAAAGAACTTGGGCTGCATCAAGAAAAAGGAGATATGGAGTATATCCAGACTGATGCGACGATAAACGTGAGTTGTTGTGTGGCGACTTGTGCCACAACCTATTTGTGGTTATCGCACCAAGTGTTTAGGCTGATTCATTTATTTCAACAAACTTTACTAAATTTTTATTCTTGCCCAGATGGTAGAAGGTTAAGAGAACTGACATTTCTTCTGATTGTTTCGAACTTAATCTCTTGTCGTACCAAATCGCTAAACGCAACGTTGTCAAAGTAATTGCCCATCCCTGCAATAGGTAATTTTAATTACTGTACATTAGAAAAAAGAACAAGCACAACATCTTTTATTGAAAAGGTAGGTTGCAATACTGACGGTATTAGAGATTGTAAATAGCTTCTGGAAATTAATCAGCAAAAATAGGTTTCCCAAACTGAAAGATTTCGCATTAAAAATGCGCTCGACGTTTGCAAACACATACATGTGTAAGAGTAGGCTGCTTACATTTTCTACGATGAAGCAAGTCAAATCTACAGTAAAAACAAATCGAATGGCAGACAAAACACTGGACGATATTCTCCGACCTGCTGCCACTAACACTGGTATTGCTAAAGGAACGACAGCGTCGACTACAGGCAGAACCGTCGCCAGAAAGTCTTCAGTAGGGGGGCTTGATATTTACAATTTCATCAAAACCCCATTGATGTTTGGGGGGTAAGCCCACAAAATCCCCCCCCCGTGGTGACGGGACTGTCTACAGGCATCCCACTGATAGATTTGTAATAAATTGCTATTTGTTATTGTGTAATAATTTCAATGACGCACTCACGTATCTTGCCTTTCTTAGTTTTAAATGTTGTGAATCTGTTGTTTTATACATAATTTTATTGGAAGTGTCCCGCATATTGTCACGTTTTTGTAAAATGGCCCGTAGGTAAAAAGCGGTTGGCCAGTGCTGGATTAAGCTATACACTCAGCCACATTCGTCCACTCAGTCTCACACTAGCAATGGATATTGCAATGGATATTGCCAGTGTGAGGCTCAGTGGACTTTGTGGCCTTAACTATGCAAAATAGATACGCTTGCAAGTTTTCTTCGTCGCAGAAGAATGAAAGCAGAAAGCAGGCAGATTCCTCAGAAGCTTGCCGCAAGGCTAAAGTTTGTTTGTTGTCTTCGATCCGTTGAGAGAATCCCTGCTTCTACTGTTTTCCGCAAATTTTGACATTTGCTTAAAAAACTATGAGACAGGAAAAGGGAGAACTGATGAACTGTCCCACCAACAAAAAAGTTGTGTGTGGAACAAGGAATAACTACAATTTAGCTTCATTGCACGTTTCCAATGTATTGCTTGTTTGTAAAAAAATTTTTTTCCGTTAAGCTAGTTGATCTATTTGATCAAAATTAACCACTTGGACAAACTTTCTAGTTTACGTTGAAAGGTTCGGCCTTTTTTGATTTTTCCTGAACTGTTACGCCCTGTTTAATCGCGTGGTTTCTCTCTGGCATTCGTCATCGCGCACGTGTGTTATCCCCAGAGGAAAAGTGTCTTTGTTAGACCGCTGCCAAACGAAGATTTTCTCAGCAGTGACTGGTTTATGAGGCTCTGGGAAGGTCAGCCTTTTAGCTTCGAAAAATTTTTAATAATGTCGTTGTAACTAGCCACAGTTCGCGTGTTTTTCTTTACTTGTTTTCAACATTTCGCTTGTGAGATTTGTCTTACATTTACAGGACTGACGGATGATGCGTTGGAAAACGCGAAACTAGTTTCCCCGTCAATAAACTGTGACTGATTTACTTGCCGCCATCTTTGTGGCCTTCAACTATGAAAAATAGATACGCTTGCAAGTTTTAATCGTCGCAGAAGAATGAAAGCAGAAAGCAGGCAGATTCCTCAGAAGCTTGCCGCAAGGCTAAACTTTGTTTGTTGTAGCAATGGATATTTAAAAAATTTTTGTCGAGCAACATAAACATACTTCTATCGACGACACTCAAAAACACTAGTTTTTCTGGATGCTTTCGAGGAACCAGTCGGCTGGGCTTTCATCTTTTCGTGGTGATTCAACCTTGCACATATCTGTATTCAAGTAAGTACACTCCACGATGGGTGTAAGCAGGGAATTGATCAGCAAATTTTTGATAGAAAATCGATTTCATGTAAAATTACGCATCGTCAGCCCTGATTCAAATTCTCTCGACGAATGTGATTCATCGAATTATATTCGAGGTTCTATTTTATCAATTGAGCTGTTGTTTGATTTTTGCTGAAGGCTCCTGAATTGTGAGATTTACTTGGTAATTATGGACGGGACAATTACCACCACAGCGCCTACTGCCGAGCCCCGGCAATGGTTCAGTTGATTCGAACATTGCTCAGCGCAAGAATAGAGTTAAACAGTTGTTGCTCATTTGTTACCACATCCCTTCTGGAGAATGAGCTTCAAAAAGTTTGCACCTTATTTTCAGGTTGGAAATTCGGGTGGACCTCTGGTAAACCTTGACGGCCAAGTGATCGGCATCAACACCATGATGGCGTCAGCTGGCATCGGGTTCGCCATTCCTGTCGATTACGTCAGAGATTTCTTGGAGCAGCTCGATCGTCTCGAGCGAACAGGTCGCCAGTCAAGATTGCAGCGCTCCACTCGGCGATGGATCGGCATCACAATGCTCACCTTGACCCCTGAGATTGTGATGCAACTGAAGGCGAGAAAGCCTGGTTTCCCGGATGTAGCGGAAGGCGTCATGGTTCACCGGGTGCAACCTGAATCTCCTGCGTATTTGTAAGTTCACTTCAGTCGTCATGCATGAATGCATGTCAATCTTTGTGCAAACAAATTGATCCATTAGTGCAGGGCTTCCCAACCTTTTTTGCTGCTCGTATCCCTTTGTCAGGTCAGAGCATTCTTAGTACCCCCCAAAAAATTTTGAGATATATATTGCTCTGTAAGAGATATATAAGCTGCTCTGTGACCCAAGGATCTTCGTACCCCTTGATGTTCAATCTCGTATCCCTTGGGGGTACGAGTACCCCCGGTTGGGAACCCCTGCATTAGCGTCTTCGCGGCGATCACTTGTTATTGAACACTCGTTCAAACCATGCGTTCGCTGTGTCACGGTTGGATGCAGACCTCAATGATGCGTTCGCTGTGTCACGGTTGAATGCGCACCTCAATGATTCGTTCGTTGTGTCACGGTTGAATGCGTGACAACCTTAAGTCCATGCCGGAAGTATTAGCAGCGTATCCTGCGATTATTCTGATGCTGTTTTGGACGTACTCACAATTCTTATTGCAAGTTATATTTGCAATACAGTAAACTTCGGTTAATGCGGATCCGGATTTCACCGGTTTAGACGAAGACGGTTGTTGTTTTTATACCGGCTGACGTCATCTAAGTACTGAGATATCGGTGAAAATTACTTAAATTGAGCACATTTACGACTTTCGCATAAGCAAAACGTAATTATTGATGTATTTACAATGGTACATCAGGCTAGTAACCGCCATATCCAGGTAGTTATGAACAAACAATCTCCAACTCATAATTTTAGATTTCACCCAGCGATAACAATGCTCTACACACTGAAGCCGTGGTGCGGCGGCATACCTTGAGCGTTGTGTTTAACATGATATGGCCGTGTGTGACGTAATAGTCGTCTCTACCATTAGTCGCATGTTTTACGCAGTTGCGGCCGTTGTTACCGTACCGTTGGTGATCGTGAACAGGCTTTGTGTTGCGTATGAAAGCTGCCGAATCTCCTAGAGACAAAAACCTGGATTACGAGATGTGAAAAGAGCAGATTTTATCCGGAATTGGCGAAGATCCGGATTGACCGAGGTTTACTGTATTTGTACTTTCAGAAGTGGGATGCAAGATGGCGACGTCATCACTCATATCAATGGGAAGAAGGTAACGTCAACAAAGGATGTTTATGACGTATTGCAACAAAGTCAGGTGCTGAAGATATACATCAAACGTGGGGAGAGGAGTATTGTGTTGCAAGTCGTTGCTGAGGAGGTCGTGCATTGAAACAGGGTGGAACTGACGAGGATCGAGCTTTTTCCTCCACATGGTGGTGATTGTTGATCTCAGCAGCTTGTCGTCACTAGATTGCTTTTCCACCATTACTACTAAGATCTATATTGAAATGCTGCTGCTTATTGTGAGTGGAACGAGGTGAACTGGACGATGGATGTGGATCGGCAAAGTCGCGGTGTTTGAAACCCACCCAACCCAGGAACTCGATGGAATTGCATTACTTTTGTTTTGCTTGAGCTTTTCGACCTGCTCAACATTTGCATCAGTATACAATCAATCTTTGTTAAGCTCCTGTAAACTCTTCAGAATCACGCAAAACATTCGCTACCCTGTTGTCACTCTTGTTGTTGCTTTATCGAGTAGGGCTTCAAGACAAAAAATGCTGTTTGAAGTTGCTGCACTGCCTCACTGTTTTAACAACGGTCGGTTATGCGCATGTTTTTATGTATTGTAGACAGAAAGGCAATAAAAAATTAAACGCCTGAAATAAACGTCGCTTTGTTCGCAATCAATACACCTTTATCATCATCATCATCATCACGCAGGAAGTAAATCGAAGTCGTCAGAAATATTAACCATTGGAACGTAAACTTCATTCACACTGGTTGGTGTGCGCTGGTTGTGGTCCAGTTCCTGTAAGCAGAGGATGCGGTTAACGTAAAAAAGCTTTTACATGATAGTGCCAGCACGTATAAGCGTACCTGTAGCTTGAGCGCCCATTCAGCTCGCTGTAGCGAATACATCGCCTCTGCCTCGTGCTTCTGCCTTGACAACAACGAACTCTTCATTTTCATATATTTGTCGTCCACTTCCTGAACAACAACAGGAATTATTTGCAAATCTAAGTTGTGGTGTTAATGAAGAGCGAATCGATTATGACCCACGCCTTGCTAGGAGAATAAAGCCGCTTGTATGTTCGACTGTGTTAGAACGAAAGTCAAGACAAGGGCAATGGCGGCTACCCCTTAAAGATAGGCAGCTACGTTACAAATAGAGCAAACTACGACTGCCCGCTAAGGCGTTTTGTTGATGAGTAAATAATGCATGGCAGAATGGAACATATCCCGAAAAGATGTCCGGCCTCGAACTGTTGTGTAATAGCGACAAGTATTAAAGAAGATGATGCTCGAAAGCCGAAATTTTTAACTGTCCAATGCTGATGGAGATAGGGTTTGTTGTTCAACACTGGCGGAATATGTTCATGCTGAGGTGCTGTGCGATTTGCAGTGGTGTGTAACTGATTGGGGATAGGGGTGTTCGAATAGCTAAATGTAAAAACCGGGCCCCCACTTGGCGTATGTTTCGGAGTATTTTCCGGTAATTTAGGGTTTCAGTATGGCCAACCAAATTCACCATCAACTTTTTCTCTTTCTCCGAGTATTGGTTAGTTGGCCCTCTTCAGCAAGTTTTTCCCCCCCTGGCTCAAACCTACAGTTACGCCACTGATGGTTTGTTGCTTAGTTTCGGACTTACGGGCCAAAGGGGTGTTGTAAAGATGAAACAAGTTTGAAAATTGAACTAATTGAAACGAATGAAAGATCTGTTATGTGTTCTTGAGCTGTATCCAGCGCACATTCGTCAACCCATTCCTGCATGTTTGTTTCCCACTTTCGGAAGTATATGTCCATTATTTCCAATAGACAGGCAACGAGAAATAATATGGCTGCTTCATATTTTTGTGGATGCAGGTTAGAGTATATGTTTCATTGCCTTTCCAATAGGGTTGGATTATCCGGAGAACTGTTAGCCGAGTTTTTTTTTTCCCATATCCGGATATAATGTTGCCGTTCCAATGGTTAAAAAAACTAACGTTAGTGAAGAGTTATTGCTAATTTCCAGCCCTCTTAAGCCCCTAATTATTATTTTTACAGAAGAATACTGCGCATTGTAAGGTCAAGTCTACGTTGCGCCTCAAGGAATTCGTTGAAAAAGTAGTAAATGCATAATTTTCTTCATATGCGCTCGCTCATTAGATGTATGTATCTTTATAAAATCATAATCAATTCATCGTGCAAATCTCATGAAATTAATTGTGTAACTATTAGTGGTTATTAACCGGTTAGCTAAAATACAAATATCTGGATAGTTAAAATTACTGATATCCGAACTAACCCTACTTTCCAAACCCATACATGCCTTCCTTTTTCCAAGGAAATAAACAGACTGAAAATTACTGAACGTGGGGATCTACGACTAGTGCTCGAGGAGTTCCTGTCTTATGTATAGTAACTGATACCCGTACACCGAGCACATTTATCCCATTGACAACAATTGCATATCATAGACCAAATAACGCAGCTTATTAAATATATTTGTGAAGCAGATCTTTGTGTTCAACCTTGTTTTGAATTTGTTGCAAAAAATATGTGATCACATCAGAAGGGTTAGGAGCGACATGCAAGCAAAACGGGTGATCGAATATGTTCATCAGGGGATAGCGACGTACCCAGCTATATGTGCATCAGGGGATAGCTACGTACCCAGCTATATGTGCATCAGGGGATAGCGACGTACCCAGCTATATGTGCATCAGGGGATAGCTACGTACCCAGCTATATG
>Ga0210059_1016356_pt1 | contig 10715 bp, 6 predicted proteins | sample Ectturendosymbi2_FD_188042 | JGI IMG/M metagenome (GOLD analysis project Ga0210059, IMG submission 188042) | Ecteinascidia turbinata endosymbiont from Florida, USA - Sample 2 (SPAdes) (version 2) | ecosystem: Host-associated > Tunicates > Ascidians > Unclassified | place: Key West, Florida... | reverse complement strand
GGATTTTTGCATGTACTTCAGTAGCTTGTACCGTAGAGGTGTGAGATCTTCACAAACGAAGACATGCTGTCTTCCTTCGATGTTTTTGAGTTCCCGTTTGTTGGTAAGAAACTCGTTTCTTTTTTTTGTATGACACAAATCTTGCAATGATTGGGCGTGGATTTTCTTTATTTCTTCTCTTTTGTCCTAGTGGATGTACTCTCTGTATTTCATTGTCTTCGAGATCGATTTTGAGCTCGTCTGCTATTTTGAACAAAACCTTTCCCCATCATCGTTGTCTTCTTTATTTTCTTCTACTCCATAAATAAGAATATGGAGTATTCCACACACCAAGGTATTTTACTTGGTGAAAAAATTGCACACGTACACCATTTAGAAAAGCATTTGATGGGGCAGGTTGTTTATACTTTTTTGGGCAAAAAAGAGCACCAATTGTTTTCTTGCAGTTAAAAGTAATTTCGTGTTCAGCAGCACAGTCACCACAAATATTCAGAAGAGATTGCAGCTCACTAATACTGGGGCTGAACACGCATATATGATCAGCAAAGAGTAGATCATTCACAACCATATTTCCCACAGTGCATCCCACCCTGGCTGATCCCAGCTGGATTGATAGTTCCTCAAGGTAAACAACAAGTAAGTGTGGTCTCAGGACTACCCCTTGCCTTACCCCATTGGTTACAGTAAAGGGGGATGAGTAGTTGGTACCCAGTTTTACATGCATGGTCTCTTGCCTATACCAACTCAACAACAGTCTTACTATGCACATTGGTACATTGTGCTTTAATTAATTTAGCAAACAGCAAGTTGTGGTTAGTTCTACCAAATGCCTTAGATGCATCTACTGGGGTATCTTTGGTGACATAATAAGATGCAGTCTGTTTAATATAAAAAAAACGAGGTATCTTTGCTGACATAATAAGATGCAGTCTGTTTAAGTAAAAAATACACATGTTAGTGCCATGTTTTGGCTTGAAGTGAAACTGGTTGTCTGTTGTGGCCAAAATGTGGTGAGATGCAGGACAAAATGTAGTACTCAAACAACTTGGAGATGATAGTTGCAAGGGAAACAGGCCTGTAGTTCCCAGCAACACTTATGTCCTCATTCTTGTTTTGTAATATTGTGGTTGGTTACGTTCCAAGGGAACTAACGGCTATTCCTCTGGGTATCTTTACTCCAGACCCAGTTTCGCACTTGCTGAGAATAGATGTCTACAATCCAGAGACACGACAGAGTCAGTCTGACGAGTTGAACTCATCTAAAAGTGTTTTTTCCCTGGATCGATGTTTATAAGTGAGCCTAAAGGCCAACCTACACTGAGGACGTGCCAGGAGTTGCTAGGCGTAATCCTTTGTTTGTTTTGTTGTGTCGGGTAGTTCTGCGCTCGTGCACGGCTTGACACGGCAACTCCTGAGCGCAATAAATCAAACAAAGAATCGTGCGTGGCTACTCCTGTCAACTTCTCAGTGTAGATTGCCCTTAAGGCTTTCCTCATCCGTTCATAACTAAAGGCAGCATAAACCCCTCAGTGAAAGCAAAGTCTCAGATCTACTTCTGTGCAAGTTTATTACACTTGATAATTAAAATGTAGCATAGCACAACTAGACAGGCAAAACAGAAAATTTACTCCAATTTTTATCATCACTGACAGTGGCGTATGCAGAAAATTTTCATGGGGGGAGGTTCATTCAGTGGCATATGATGTAATTTGTATTTAGTGTGCGTTGTTTGTGACGTCATATTCATGCTTCCAAACCAATTTTTTGGCGAAGTTGCTTGAGATAATATGCATGTTTTTCTACATGCACTCCTTTCTTTTACGTGAATGTAGATATCAGCACTGAATATTAACTATTAGCGCTCCAAGTTAGGATTACAAAGGTAAATAAACTCAACTCTATGACACAGCAGTTCATAACTGCAAAAATATCAGGCTGCACATTAAAACAGGGGAGCAAAACACATTCTTCATTGCGTCAGAGCAATTTACAACTGCAAAATCAAGCTGCGTTGATGTCTTGTCAAATACGAGCAGTCGAGCATAGAAAGTGTGCGGCTGGACTGGCTGGAGCACTCCCCTGTTTACAAGATCGAATCCTGCTAAACTACACAAGAATTGAGAATGTGCATAAAATACGCAAGAAAACATTCGTTTTTTTTGTTATGTATAGAAGTCCAACAAACGTTTATTTTTCCTTTTTCTCTGCTGAGACAGCATCAAATACTTGAATGTTTCTGTGTTAACAACTGTTGTGTTTGAGCTCGTGCAACAGTTCTATCATGCTATAAACAGAAATTGGTAATGTAGTCAATGCGGTCAGCACTTGTGCTGATCAGCCATAGCAGGCAAAAAAATACAATTGTTTTGGATAAAGTAAACTATCACGGAACACAATCTTAAACGTGCGCTGCAATATGTGAAAGGTCTGCAATATGTGGTAATTGTTTCTGGATGCAGACGATAACTCAGTTTCCTACCATAACCTAACTATTACCTTTTGGCCAATTTTACAATGTTACTTGAAATTTGCATGCAATTTCATTCCATGGTAGTTGCATTAAGTCGACAAATTAACAAACAAATGTATGGGAAAACAATTTTTTTCTTTTCGCAGGTAATAAAGTTTTTGTAAAATATCAAGTTCAAGGGGGGGTTAACCGGGCCCCCCACTTGCGTACGACCTTGATCACTGATGCAAAAAATGCTCATTTTTTGTGTGCAAACGAACTGGGTTTTTCCTTCAGAGTTTCAGAGATCTTGTAGAAATGACTTTGACTCGAGTCATTGATTGTGACTAGAGTCGGGTTATTCTGCGGAAAACGTGACTCGAGTCGAGTCTCCATTTTTCTTAACGTGACTTGAGTCGAGTCCGAGTCAGCAAAATCGTGACTCGAGTCGAGTCATTGACTCGGGTCACGCTATCACTGGCTCCTGTGAAAACTGAAAAATCAACTCCTGCTCAGGATCCGGTTTTTATTCAAAATTTTGACTCCTGCTCCGGCAAAAATCGCAGACTCTTCGGCTCCGTTACGTGTTCACCTCTGCCATTCGTAAAACCTGGCTATTTTTCGTCAAGCGTGACAAAGATCCTTTGGAACTTGAAAGTTTCACTGGATTGTGATGCAATAATGGGAAACCTGGTCCATCCACACTGGCCACTCTCCGCTGCAGCTCCCAACACCACGATGCGTACTGCAATGCACACTAGACAGAGATTGGTTGCTTGCGATGATGATGGTGATGTATTTTGTCCGCAGACACGAGGTCCATAATGTAGTACTGTTGCAACCTCTCCGGTGGTGTTGCGTTGATTGTGTGATTCACGACGAACGGGATGTGCGTGAAGAACAACACCATAGATATACGTGTCGCGAACAAGCAGTAAAAGAGTGATCGTGGCGTGGAAGTTCTGCCGATATTAACTTGTGAACGATTAAACGTAACGACTAGCGTACGCGGAAGTGATCATGGCATGTGAACTCTGCTGTTGCTTGCTGCCACAGTGCGAAGCTTTGCGGATAAGCTGCTCGGGATTTCCGATCGCAATAGTACAAACACACTCTTTCTGTACAACGCAGGTTCTGAAGTTGATAAAATCGTAGAGAACAGAAGGTTTTACAACGGCATTCGTCCTTGGGGGCTGATTTGACTGGGTTACTATTTTAGTAATTTATTAGTGTTACTTTTTTGTACGACGCGTTATTAAATGCACCGGCATGTGCAGTCAGAATCATCACAAATTTGTGACAGCAGTGAGTGTGTGGCAGGTTGATTCCTCGAAGACTGAACAGCCAAACCTGGAGATTTTAATTCTTAAGTTAATGACACGGAGATGCAATCCCTGCTAACAGAGCTTCAACAGAACAAAGAAGTGTTGGTATTGTACTGAATCAAGAGTTAATTTTTTTCTATCCATGTTTATTTCCAGTGAACTGCTTAGTTAATCACTGTACTAGTAGCTTGGCAAGTGACTGCCACCCGTTGTGTTGACAGGTGCTTGTGAGATTCATTCTCAAAGGTTGCATGCTGTTGTGTTAGCCGCTTTATAATTGGCATTTTTTGGTTTTTACTGTATCTTTGGTGCTAGCAGCTTAATAAGTGTAGTGAGGATTTGTTACTGTAGTCTGCATACATTGCCTACATCTGGCTTTCGTCTTCATCATTTCATCTGTAAGTCTTCTTTGCAGGTACTAGACTGAGGATGTGTCATTGACATGAAATGAATTGCCTAAGAAAACAATTTGCAGTCAGATTTGTCTGTCACCCTTGTGTTGTCTTGACACATCGCATATGGTGTTTTTTTATTTTGTGTTTGGTTGCCTTGGACCGATGCTCTGTATTACAGCCCTAGGTTAGTATAGTCAAAGACTAGAAAAAATGCTCAGACACAGCACATTGCCAATGCTGTCATTGTAAGGTAGCTGTTAAGTGATAGTGATAAACACAGGACAATTTACTGAAGATGAACAAGCATGGAAATAGTGTAGCAATAACTATTTTTGTGTCCTGGGCTAAAAATTTGAAAACCTTATAACTGTTTTGTTGTATAGTAACAACGTTGATTAATGAGAAGGTAGACACTATATAGTATATTACAAATTCTACATCATTTATCATCTAACACTTGCATTGCACTGTGCTATGATTAACCATTTTTGTGTTATTCGAGTACACTTGTTATGGAACCATGAATCTGATACAAAAACAAAAACCTTATCTTAATGCTTAACCAACTGTTCCAAGTTGCACACATTGCCCAAATTTTTGTGAAGGCAGTATTGGCTAGGTAGTTGACCAATGACATGTGATTCAGTATATAGTAAAGGCACAAAAGGAAATACAATCAGCTTGGGATGACCTCACCTGCAGTGGTTCACTCAATGCCCTTATGCCTTGGAACAAATGTTGGCTATTCGTTGCATAAAAAAGCCACACTGCTGCTTGGTCAGAAACCTTCCAATTGCCATTGTTGGAATCCTGCTCTGCCCTGATGAGCTCTGCATTGTGATTGTCCTTCAAACTGGTGGCAAAGTTTTTGAAAACACAGAATGCCAGTCCCACTGTGGTAAAGTGAAATATTTGATAAGCTAGGGCACCATGGACTCTCACGCTATAGAAATGCAGGCTGCTTCCTCAGACATTCAGTCATCAACTCCATTTTCAAAAGGTCATTAACCTGCATTAATTTTCCATCTATCTTGGAGCTTGTTGGCTTAATAGACGATGGAAAAATGCTTGAAAGATTGAATTTTGGCCCCATGTACCAAGGTCTAAGCCTAGTATGGGATGTGACAATTGTGGTCACTTTTGGTCATGCCTATGCCACTATAAAAACAGCACCATTCTGTAGACATCGCAGCAACAGAGGCTGAAGCTGCGAAATGTCGAATATACAATGATCTCCTTCACAATAAAAAAAAAAAATTATCTGACCCCAGAAATTTCAAAGCGAATTGGAACATTACAACATTGTAGCTTCATCATAGGCTGTGCTGTTCTGTAGTCAAGATAGTTAAATGAATGAAATAACTGCACAAGGGGGGTAACAAAACTTATTGAAGAACAACAAACATTCAGAAAGCAATAGCTATGTATTGAAACAAAGGCAAGTGGCAGGCAGTAATACTGGCTAGTACACTGGGTATAGCTAAAATCAGATCAAACTTGCATGCAAGCCAATATGCTGGAAGCAGTACCTCTGACCAGAGCCAGGGACAGACATTGGTGGAACCATTGTTGCTCCCTGGGGTCACCAGACATCGACAAGTTTCTTTGCAAAACAACTCAAAAAAGGATAGAGTACTTGCTATACACCCTAGTGGTTTCAACTACAACTGGTTGAAAGCAGTAATTGTTAAAAAATCTTTTCAAAATTTTTTTTCTTGTACATTCTTCCAAGCCTGTATAATCTTTTAAAGTAGGATACCATATGTTGTAGGGTGTTCTTGTTTAAACGACCACATGGATAGCAAACATGCAAAGGCGGCATTTTCAGTGAAAAATAGTGAAATTTAAATCAGTGCTTCACTACACACTAAACCCTTAGATACAGCCTGCTGCTGATAACTATGATTTATGTGGGCAATCATATTGCTTTCAAGACATTGTTGGATCCCATGATCTATGTTACAAAACCAATATGCAGAATTGACTTTTGTATGTTTTCATAGAATTTGCATGTGTTTTTTTCAAGCTAGATTATGATGAAAGTGAACATTACAGTGTTTAAAATATTCCGGAATGAAAGTGTGCTGAAGACAAACAACTCCATATAGAAAAATTTGGCTTGATTACAAGTTCTTTATTTTGTTTATTATGCTGTGTTAAATGTACTATTCTTTGAATTTTGTTTGCCACCATTCTTGTTGCCACGCATTTTTCTAAGAAACCTATTTTTCTCTTTTTGGCCTTATTACGGCTTGTCTATACTGGTGACAAGCCAGGCGTTGCAGGGCCCAATCCTTTGTTTTATTTTGTGACATGCTTCTGCGGCCTGTACAGCTTGGTGCAGCAACTTCTGTCAGCACCTGAAAAAAGTTATACCTTGTAGCAATTCACATGGCAAGTACGCCTGCTATCTCCGGTGCGCAAGGTCCAATGCACTATAATGTTGAGCATTGATAGAATGCGTAAACATAGTTGAAAGGCATTGGATAGTGATTTTATTAAGGAAGTAATACAGAAAATGATTTAACTTCAAGAGTATATTGTTGTTTCTAAGTATAGTTCCTCATGGTTTGTGACATATAACCTTCAAATTCTAGTGTAGCACTAGCTGACACAACTAAGCTATTTGTCTAACATGCATCTGTAATTAAGTCAAAATGACAGTTGTATTATACTGTAATGATTGGCAAATTATTGGCTGACTAATAAACTGACCATGATTGAAACAAAGGCTTTATCATCTACAAGGCTTCATTATCAGGTTCTCATTAAGGTCGTTAACCTTTGTAGCAATCATAGGTTGTTGTGCAGTGAAATGTACAAGCATTTACCCTAAATCGTAATTCAAACATTACATTGACTATGATGGAGATTTCATCACACACTATAGAATAGTTTTACGACACCATAACTTCTAGGTTCAGTTGCTGTTTCTCCAAAGTTGGGTGAACCCAACATTTACATTGCGCCATGTGATGTTGATTTGCCTTGATCTTGAGATGTTGGTACAAAGCTAGCATTAACATCAGTGCTTTTGTTCTAGGAACCATGTTAACAATGCTGAACTGAGCAGGAACTGCTGGCGCACACTGGAAATTGGAGCAAAATATGTAAACTATTATGTCACACACGTTTAAAATCCTATTGTGTCATGCCAAACAAGTGTATGCAGATAAATTGGTACATGACAAAAATTTTGCCATAACCATGATGGCAACTGTGGTCTCATCCTCAGTGTAGATGGGCTTTTAGTGTTATTACTTTAGGATGGTAAAATTTTAATGGGACAGGGATTTTGTGCTGAACTTGTTGTTCCTGAAATATTGTTGATATAAATATGGCATAGATACTCAAAATAGGTTCTTAGATCCCTAGGGAATTTTGTGTCTTGGAGACCATTGTCACAAATAATTTGTCAGTTTCAGTGCCCCTGTTGGTCATTTTACCCATTTGGCACTTATATGTATAAGTGCCAAATGGCCAAAAGGACCAATCTGGATACTAAAACCGATGGAAGTAGTTTGGTAACAATAAAAAAATAATTGTATCCCTTCTACTTCTTAAATGCCCTAGCATCTCTTAGCAACTATTCTTCATAGTAGGGAGAAAATACACCAAATAACCAAGTGTTGCATCAGAAAATCACCCAAACTGCCAAATTTGATGGCAATTATAGTGTTAATTAACACTTTGAGGGCCTGTCTACGAATTTATTGTACTTGGATACTTGGATTTCGGCCTAAAACTAGCAGTTTTTGGTTGCCTTACCAATGCCATAGCTCCTCCTCTGATTGCACTAGGGAGCTGTTCAAAGACTCAAATGGATCGGCCAGTCTGCAGATTTTTTGTGAGTAACGTCATAAGTGAAATAGTTTTAAGGCCATTTTGGCTCATGTTACTTGGCCAAGGCCCAACCGTTAGGCCAAAGTATTTTGCCGAAGTTTTCATTGGAAACAAGGCTTGAGTCCGAGTCTTTTGAGCCTTTGATCAACTTCTAGCGTTTCTGGTTCAAAAGTTATGATCTAAAGTAAACAAATTAATTAATTATCTAATTAGCTAATCAGTCAAATATTTTTATTACTTTAGATCATAACTTTTGAACCCGAAACCCCAGCAGGTTATCCAAAGTATTAAAAGACTCAGATTGTAGCCTAGTTTCCAATAAAAACTTCAGTGAAATACTACTGTCTAACACAGCAGTTCTTAACCTTTTCGGTCTAGTTTCCCACTAACGCCAATAACCAAGTTCAAATTTCCCTCCTGATATTTTTAGTGAGGATGTTTTACAGAACGCTCTCTGGCCAATATTCATAGTAGCTATTAGCTCGGTGGTATATAGGTTTCGCATAATAGATATAACAATTAAAAGGATCTACCCAAGGATTTTACTGATTTACATCATATCAATCAAGCAGAAAAGTAAAGTGCTAATTTTTAATGTGATTTTTGCGATTGCTTTCATTTCACCAACATCTCGATACGAGGATCAATGGTAAAAATCTTGGTTGTGTTATTAGAAGGGGAAACTTGTTTCAACGTGTTGCAAACTCTGTCGTCCAAAACTACTTTAGCACAATTCCGGAGGCATGGTTGCACTAGTTCTGCAAAGTCTCATGACTTTTTCACTTTAGCAATGCGAAGTGCAACCACATAGGATGCCTCAATGGACAAATTTACTTGTTTAAATGCACGTCCTGTGTCCAGTCTGACATGTTTGAGAGAACCTTCCTTAGACTTACTGTAAAGTAGCCTGTTCAACCGATTTTGCTAGGTTGCTCCTTGTGAGCATTGTTCACATGCTGCTTGAATTGGAATGATTTCAAACAGTTGTTAGTCAGTGTTTTCATGTACAACATACCCTGCGGGATATATTCTTCATCTTTCTGGAGGCAAGCAACACCATATCTTATGTAGTCTTCCTTGTATTTTCGCTTGTTAGCCTTCGCAACTGACATTTTTGCACTACACTAGATGTCTTCGAAAAATAATGATTTGTTAAGAAGCAGGTTGTCATGTTTCACTGTAAAAAAATTTAATCTAACTTGTTACAACATAGCATCACCTCATCTTCAGCAAAGTATAATTTTAATTCAACCTTGCTGATAAATTGAAGTCAGCTTTTTTACATATCATTCGTAGTTAACGCTACGCTGTACGCTTAACCTAACTACCTATCTATAGCAACCGTGGCTACCTTTAAACAACGGTTGTTATTCGATTGTGACTTTTGAACATTGTTGAACGCTAAAAATGCAATAATTGCAAAACAATGCACTAGTTGACAAGTAGATGTTTCTTTAAAAAATTGGTTTGTGACTTAATATTTAGATTTCCTTCCTTAGGTATTGGAGTAAAACAATTTCTCACTGCACCAAATCAGAAAGAATTTCCCACTGCATGGATGAAACTTCCCACTGGTTAAGAACCCCTGATCTAACAGTTTGGGCCCAGGGCCAGGTGAAGTGGGTCAAGGTGGCCTAAAAGTCTTCCACTTATGACGTCACTCATAAAAAATCCCACACCTCCCAACCAAAGAATAATTTTCCAGTGCAGACTAGAAGACTTGCTGCATCTATTGAGCCTTTGAACAGCTCTCTACCACTTTCGGCGCCGAGTTACGCATGCGCAAAGCCACACACGATCCAGTTGTTTTGGTGCGAGAATCCCCGAAACCAGCCAGACGTCAAAAGTGTTAAGTATATTAAGTACATCCTTCAATACACTTCTTTGCAGGGTTGTGGAGCTGGAGGTTCTTGGTTGGAGTTGAATTCCTAAAAACACTAGGAATCAAAGTCGGACCTTTTTATCTGACTCCGAAAGTTCAATTGAATCAATGTTTACTTTGCACTCCTGAGTTAACACGTAGAGCTGGCCTACGGTATATTCGTACTTGGATTTCGGCCTAAAAAACAGCAGTTTTCTGTTGCCTTACCAACGCCCCAGCTCCTCCGCCGATTGCGCTAGAGAGCTCTTCAAGGGCTCAAACGGATCGGCCAGTCTAGTAGATTGCACTCGAAAAAAATTTTTTGGTTGGGGGTTGCAGATTTTTTGTGACTGACATCATAAGTGAAGTAGTTTTAGGATCATTTTGGCTCATGTTACTTGGCCTAGGGCCCAACTGCTAGGCCAAGGTGTTTGGCTGAAGTTTTCATTGGAAACTAGGCTCGAGTCCGAGTGTTTTGAGCCTTTCATCGACTTTCTAGCGTTTCTGGTTCAAAACTTATGATTTAAAATAAACAAATTAATTTATCTAATTAGCTAATTAGTCAAATATTGTTACTAACTTACATCATAACTTTTGAACCCGAAACCCCAGCAGGTCAACCAAAGTATCAAAAGACTCGGATTGTAGCCTAGTTTCCAGTAAAAACTTCAGCGAAATACTACCACCTAACGGTTGGCGCCCAGGGCCAGGCAAAGTGGGCCAAGGTGGCCAAAAAGTCCTCCACTTATGACATCACTCACAAAAAAAACGGACCCCCCAAGCAAAATATTTTTTTTCAAGTGCAATCTACTAGACTGGCCGATCCGTTTGAGCCACTGAAC
>Ga0210059_1016355_pt1 | contig 10715 bp, 9 predicted proteins | sample Ectturendosymbi2_FD_188042 | JGI IMG/M metagenome (GOLD analysis project Ga0210059, IMG submission 188042) | Ecteinascidia turbinata endosymbiont from Florida, USA - Sample 2 (SPAdes) (version 2) | ecosystem: Host-associated > Tunicates > Ascidians > Unclassified | place: Key West, Florida... | reverse complement strand
TTAGTAAGAAAAGTGAAATATGCTTTGCTTTGGGTTAGCCTACATGTTGCACTCTCGATTTTTCGTTTACATGAAACGTGCCAAGTCGAAATACAACATTTGAAAAGACCCACTCAGAATCGCAAGAATTATGTGAATGTAAAACATATTTTCTTGCGTGATTTCCGGTAGTTTGCACATCAAATCCAGTTGGCTTTTAGCAGACAAGGATCAGCAAGAAACATCGAAGAACTTGCTGTGTCAGCACACACCTCACACAACGTTCACGAGCATCATGAAAACTAGAAACACTTGCAATGACTCAATGAAATGTACACAGTTGAAAAATATTGCTTCTTTTTGTATTGCGCTTGAATTCCAACATGCATTGGCGTTATCAGTAAGGAAAATAGTTACATGAGCACTGCTATAGGCTAGCCTGTGCATATTCACATGAAACATGCAAAGTCGAAATTCAGTGGTCGAAGGAAGCCCATAAAAATTACAAAGAAATGTGTGAAGACAAAAGTTTTTTTACGTTTTCGATTGTCATGTGTTTTGAACTTCAATTCCAACACGTTTCGAAGACAAGAAACGCGAAGTTTACTTTGCAGTACATTAGCCTGCGTGGCTGAAACCAGAGCTGTTGCTTCTGCGTTGTCTCACGACTCGAATTTTTTTATTCAGGACCTTATTTTTTTAGTGTGGCTCCTTGCTGAAAAGCTAAGGTATGTGATCAACATACATGTCGTTATGGGTTCGGTACAACCAGATTGGTTTATACGTTTTGACGACTCTGCAGTACTGAGAAAAAATTCACCAAAATGATTTGTTCTACATAAAAATAAATCAGGGAAAACCAAGCAAACGCAATATCAATGCAAGCACAACAGACCGGCATGAACAAGATCAACTATAAGAAAGATCACTTCAACGAAACAAATAAAAACTCAATGTCGAAAAATATGAATGTCCTTCGATTGTGCTAACTGCAATTGCAATCAAGCAAAAAGTTTGGGGGGCCAAAAACACTATTTTGTCTAGAAAAACGCATCTCAAAGCACAATATGACTATATTTTCTAAAAATTTGGGGGAAGATATGGCCCCTTTCGCCCCCCCCCTGGCTACGCCTATGATTGCACTGATTTGAAAATAATAAAAACATGAGTAGCAATATCTAATTTGTCAAATACGATTATCAAACAAGTAAATCGCTACATTTTCAGCCCAGGTATACACCACCAAGGCAAGCGCTTGCATATATATTATGGTCTTGCGTTTGATATAAATGAAAATGAGGAAATTTCTGTATTTGTTCTGCATATTCAATATGCATTACAAATTTACTTCAGTACAACCAGCAACATTTTGTGTTCGTAATCTGCGCTTTGAAACCTGCATTTCGATTTCAAAGCATTCGATATGACAAGCATAAACGCAAAGCATGGTTTTAGGTTTGAGAGGTGCCACAGTATTTGCATAATGATAGTTGTTAGGCAATATTGATGATAGATTTCAAACTCTCCCACGCATTTTTGATGATGTAGGCACAACTGACAGGCGTGAATGAGACTAACTTTCTAAAAGTATCACTTAGCTCAACAAAAATAGCAACATTTTAATGCCGAAAATGTATGAATGTGTACTGTGATTGCAATGAATGGTGACGAACAGAGAAACAAGTGTGGCCATAGCACTTTTTGCTGGATTTTCGCTGTGTGGTGATCTGTAGACACTTTATTTGTGCAGTCCCAACTGTTCCTCAGGATGAACATAGCACGACGTTCTTGCAACAAAGGTTGACCCAAATTTCGCACCAGCGACAGGTTTAGAAACCGCCGCTGTCTCGTTTTCTGCACTGGTGCTGTTAGCCGTTCCAATTAGTTTCAGTGGATAGCAATCAGTAAGAATCATTCTATTTGCGCCTATACTCTACAAAACGTTTACAAACATCATGAAAAGTAGAAAGATTTGTATAGATGCACCAAAAAAATGCAAAAATGTGCTTGAACATATGCTTTCTTGTGACTTCTGCTTGTTGCACGTCAATTCCAACTAGTTTTAGTAGAAAAGCATCAGCAGGAAATATCGCCATCATGAGAATCCGATTGATAGGATTGGTCAAGTGACAAGGGTGACCCAATTGGATTAGCGTAAGGTCCTTGTAACATGACCTAAAACCTTAAATCCAAAACCTAAACCCAAAATCTAAACCCAAAATCTAAACCCAAAACCTAAACCCAAAACCTAAACCCAAAACCTAAACCCAAAACCTAAACCCAAAACCTAAACCCAAAACCTAAACCCAAAATCGAAACCCAAAACCGAAACCCAAAACCGAAACCCAAAACCGAAACCCAAAACCGAAACCCAAAACCTTAGCCCAAAATCGAAGCCCAAAACTCAAACCCAAACCTAAACCTAAAAGCTGAACTTAAAATCTAAACAAGAACCTAAACCATAAATGTAGGCTAAACCCTAAACGTTTTGAAAAAGTACATAAGAAGCACTCATTTCATTCATCCATTTTTGTTTGGGAAACAAACACACACGAAAAACAACAAATAAACAAGATAAAATAAACAAGCAAACTCATGAACAGAAATACAATCAAAATTATATTTGCATCTTCCCGGGGTACTTAATATAATCACTCCTATCAAAGGTGTAACCTCTACTGGCTAAGCCAAGGAAAAGGGTGAGAGCAGAACCAACGAACAATCGCACAGCAGTCGTAGACACTAACCACTCAACTATGTTCACGTTGCTACTAGAATCCAACCTTATATGTGGACAAAAGTGGAAACAGTTCGAATTGCAAAATAGTCCCAGCAGAGCTTTTGCCATAGATGGCAAAATATACAGTGCCATTTAGCAAATCTGGAAAATCGGATCACGACTAAAAATTTTGATATGTTCAGAATAATCACACAAAAACATCAAAAATTTTCTCAGTCCGATCCAGTCCTGATCCGCCAATTTTGAAAAAAAATTGCAGTCCGATCCAGTCCTGATCTGGCCAAAATAGGCCATGATCCAGTCCTGTCCGTGCTCATCTCTGCAGAGCAGCACCATCATTTGTAACATCTTGAATCACTCTCAGGGAAATTTCGTTATAGAAATCAAACAAATATCCTGATCCTGTCCTGATCCAATTTTTTTCAAAAATGGTTGTCCAAATCCAATCCTGATCCAAAAAATTGCAAGTATCCTGCAGGATATCCAATCCTGATCCTGTCCATGCTCACCTCTGCTCCATACAACTCTTTGTTCACAAGCCTGCACAGCAGAGGTGGTCGCAGTACTGCCACAGGCTTCTCTGCAAAAATCACTAGGTTCACAAAAAGATTTCACTAGATTTGAAAAAAAAATCACTAGATTAAAAATTTTTCCGCCGAAGTTCGCAGTTTTTCTTGAATTGATTTAGTTATGTACTTTGTTGCGCAAAAACATTCACATTATTTGCAAGTTGCTTGAAGTAGATGGTGCTGAAACCTGGAAAACATAATACCAACAATTTCAGGCTGTTTTCAAAAGCTGAAAATGACACCACTCACGAAGTAGAAGATGACACGGACAGAAAATTTGTGTCCGCTGTCCGCACCGCATCAACAGTTTCTTTCCGCACCGTGACCCCATTTATTGTACTTTTCCCTGTCTGTGTCCGCGCTGCATCGCAATCCCAAATTTTTACACCCAACAGCAATTGCCATTTGTACCCCCTCACCTGAAGCACTCTGCTCCTCATAACATTTTTCTCTGAGTAAAAGATTTGCCAATAAATTTGGCAGTATCTATTTTGCCTCATAGTGTTTATTTTGCCTCATTAGCAGTAGCACTGCTGGAGCTATTTTGCCTTTAGCCAAAATTGATCGGATGAAGTGGTCACATTTTATGAGAAGTTCGAAACATATGATTTGCTTAGTTGACTATGACATCAGAGTCCAATGGTCGAGCTTTGTCATGTCTTTAGGGCTGGCAGATTGTTAGCACCTTCTTGCCTGTGTTGCATGAAATGTAGGCTGAACCTTATAACCATAAACCCTATCCCTAAAACCTCAACTTCTAAATCCTTATACCATATCCCTTAACCCTAACCCGTTGCCTCTTTGCATATCCTATTTGTCATGTGGCCACATCGAGCAATCGTCTTCAACTAAAGATAAATTTATAGCCCCAGCACAGCCACCATATATACATAGCATTTGCCTCATGAAGCAAAACAGACACTACCGATAAATCTAGAAAATGTTTTTAACTTGCAGCCCTGAAAGCATTTTCCTAGTTAGATACCTACCAGTTAGCCATCCACAGTTATGGATTAATTAGCAATTCGCATGCCAGTGCATCAGAGCAGTGACTGCAGCATGCCAAGGGGTCGTCCATAAATGACGTCACACTCTAACGGGGGAGGGGTCACCAGATTTTTGACAACTTGTGACAAGGGGGAGGGGGGAGTCAGTAGTTTTGTGATGTCACACGAGTCGTTTTGATATACATGCTACACGCAGTCATATCAGCAAGGAAAGGAGTGGAGGACAATATGTTTCTATTCCATTTACAATAGTTTTCTGTTGCAACCAATGAGGAAATTTTTGTCGATATTGCTAATGGGTTAATTGCTTTTGTAGTATATTTCCGATAGTCGGTCAATCATTGTTGGATTTACATCTAATGGCTAACTATATTGTTGTACTGTCAATGTAGCCAAAGCTCATTCGATAAAATTTATTGACTCCCAATTCCATCTACTGGACCAAAACCTTCTAGATTTCGACGCCCGATTCTGTGCAGGATTTTTTTCGCTGTTTGGCAAGCATTCCACAGTTTTATTCTCAATTTCTGACAAATCAATATAGGCTAGCTCTGGAATTCCTGAAGTTAAAAGCGGGCTTCATCTTTCCTTCCATCTCTATCTGGAGGTGCATTATTAATTAAGCTTTCCACTCATCCTGAAAACTTCAGAATCATTTCGTATAATTTACATTTTTATTTTTGAGGTCAACATTGTTGCAACATATGCAATTGCCACCACCACCTTCAGTATGAGGGGGCTTTGCGCTGAACCCAATTACAGTAAACAGTTTGAAACCCGTGACTCATAAAAATATAACAATGATTCAAAATGGTTCCCATTCAAAACAGACCCGTTCATAGCAGGTCATTCATAACAGACCATTCAAAACGGACCTGTTCATAACAGACCATGTTCATAACAGACCCGTTCATAACAGAACCGTTCGTAACAGAACACGTTGATAACGGACCCCTTCTTAATGTCTATTGCAGTGTGGACGCTAAAAGTCCAAACCATTTTGCCTAACATCCTTTGCCCCGTCCGACCCTAGGTACGAAAAGTCTGTTATGAATTGGTCTGCTATGAACGGGTCCGTTATGAACGTGGTCTGTTTTGAACGGACACCCTTCAAAACACAGCTTTACAATTGTGCATCATTACTACAACAAATGTTTTGGGAAAAACATGCATGTGTATTTTTTCATAAGTTTTCATTGCCCTCAATTTTTTAAAGTTCGCCATGCCCTGCCCCGCTCCGGAGTCCCCGAGACAGGTTGTGCGCTGCTTGCAGATGACTATTCGATTTCATCAAAATGCAGAAGTAACATGTGTCTGAAATTCTTAGTGGCTGCGCGTCGATAGCGGGAAATGATGGTAATCATCTCAAATGCGGAGAATGTGAAAACTGCAGAGTGGCAAAATGAAGATAATCTGCATATAAGTGAAATGATAATTCCAGAAAAAAGTTGCACTGGTAGTGGAATGCCAATTTACACCATAACTGAACATTTTTCCTCTCCATGGGAATATGAATGAAGCTAAGTAAACATTTAGGTGGGGGACGTCACTACTTTCGTTTTCAACAGACACGGATAGCTGGAACCAGTGGTGGTGTCCAACTGGCACAAAGCGGTTCTTGAAATTACGAGAAGTCAGCTAATCGATTGTTGAATTGTATGTGTTATATCTTGCTTGATTTCAACTCGAAATTTATTTCATGTCACCCAGCAATTTCAGTGATTCGTTTGTTTTCTGTAGTAGGATATTTTGTTTTATTTTGCAGACCAGTGAGTGTTTTCGTTGAGTGTCGCTGACTTATAACCATTCGGCAGTTGCAACAGTTTGTTGAAACACCGTAACCTCTGTGAAAAACATAAGCAGTTGTGGACCTCAGAAGTTCACTGTTGTAATGGTACAAGTACCATCACATGGCAAAATGATGCGATAGTCACCACAAATAAATATCGAAGCTAGCTGAAAGTATATAATACCGGGCAGACCTAAGCAGCATAGAGTGATCATGGCATGTTATCTCTATTGCTCCTCTAGAAGGCTTTCCCCGTGTAGCGCTTGCCGCTACGCAAAACTGTGATTGTTTCATTTTTGTGGTCTACGGTTCGGTGTTTACTACGCACAGATCACAACAAAACAGTGAAGCCTCCCGTAAGTCACGAGCCAACCTCGAAGGAAACAGTTATTAGAAAAATCGATTTCATCGTAGCCTATGCAGAAATCATCATTAAACGTTTCTCAAAAGGAGTTAATTACGGTCCTGTGTTGCATTTGCACGCCATACTTGTTTTCTGTGCGGTAATGTGAAATCGTTCTTGCAGATGCGCTATACTTCAAAAAGTTCCTATGATTTGTTTTTGCTTCAATATCGCAAAGCGACCACTACGGTAAATCCATGCACAGGACTATAACCGCAATTAGTCATTGCCAACATTCGCACAACGTAATTCATTCGTTTCGGTCTTCAACAAAGTAGAAAACAATTTGCTGCTTAATTTTTGCTCAGCAATGTGTGCAGTATTTTCGACGTTTTACGAATAGAATGTTGGTCTTGCCACAACGTGCACAAATCAAATCTATAAAACAGGTGAAATTTTTGTCTAGGCAGACACAAAATAGATGGAAATTTGTAATTGCAAATGGAAGGGTTTTTTTTTTTTGCAAATTGTGACATTATATTTGAAGGGGGTTTAAAGACTTGTGACGAAATATGACAAGGGGGGAGGGGGTAGATTTTTGCCCAAAATAGTGTGACGTCATTTATGGACGGCCCCTAAGCTAATAAGCTCAAGCTACAAATTGGCCCTACTAGAATATCAAGATATGTCTAGTTCAACGGTAGTAAAAATCTTTTTCTAAGCATTGAGCTGTAGAAGGAATGGGCCAAGATTGCTACGAAACAACTGAAATAAAAAAACATCCCAGCTTAGCGCGCGCGGTGTTACAAACAGTTAACATTTTGCTCCACTGAATATCTGTAGCTTTGGCTACAGTGCAGGCTAGTCTTGTCTTTACCCCGATCTTAACCATAAAAAACGGCAAGAGAGAGACCTGGGCTAAACGAAAGTACCTCACTGCCTGGCTTCATGTAATCTGAAAAATGGATTCAGGCCTTTTGTTCCACGCATTATACATAACAATAACGAATTCTCAACGTCATGAAAAGAGGATGCTGATTGCCATTCACTTCAATTCTTCGCGCTCATTCTTCTACAGAGATCGTTTGGAAGCGACATAGTAAGGAAACGTGCGTTGAACTAAAACAAAAATACAAATTCAATTACTTACAAAAATATTGGAAATTTTCCTTGCTCCCAAAATTTAGGGGCACCAAAAATCGGGGGCCCTAGGCTTAAGCTTTTTTAGCCTAATGGTAAATCCGCGCCAGGGTGTTTACACACTACCAACACTGATGGGAGTAAAACACTTTAACAGCGCCCCAATTGTAGCGTCATTCACCCATCATAATACAGGGATCCAGTAGTGTGAGAGAAATGAAGGCATTCTAAAATCAAAACTTTGAGGTAAACAGCTAACAGAGAAAAAGAAAAAATTAAAAGATAAGTCCGATGAGGGCAGTGGCATGACGTGTGGGGCAAGGGGGGGGACATCTGCCCACGGGCGCAGCACTAGTTCAACGGCTAGAAGAACATTTCCAGCACTTAAACATCTTATGCCTTCCCAAACTACATAGCTTTTCAGTAGGCAAATTTATGCACTCTTATCATAACAAACTGTTTCCAAATCATTTTGATGAATATTTTATTCCACTCAGCTGAATTCATTATCACTCCACAAGACTAGCAAACTCTAGAAACCTGTTTTTACCTAGAGTTAACTCTTTCTCAGGAAAATGTTCTCTTAAATTTATTGGCCCAAAAGTATGGTCTTCAATACCAGACGATATTAAATTTTCAACCACCTTTACCTTTAAATGGAAACTTAAGAAACACCTCCTAGATGAAAAAAATTCCCAATTATGAACTTTAGCAACATTTCACTTGTCCAGAACAAAATACTGTGTATTCTAGTATTCTGTAACACTGTTTTATTTTTTGTGTGTACTTACTTTTTCATATTTTCTGTGTGCATATTCTATGCTTTCCGGCATGAAGTACACCTTCTGTTTTTTTTCTATTTTGCTTTGTTTTGTTTTGTACCTCATTAATTAGTTTTTGTGACTTATTTACTTTTTTATTATTTTTTAATTTCTTTGTATTGCTAAAAATACTCTAACCACACCAAATTGAAATGCCTTCGCTTCAATTCGATCCACTCATCTATGCATATAGGCATGCGCTTTCACCAGGGCCGTCGCCAGTGGTGCCCCCCATTTCACGTTTGGCCCACCGGTTGCTGCATGCATCCAATACTGTATTTAAAAAACGTGCCCCCCCTTCTGATTTTTGGCCCCTCCTTCTCATTTTTGGCCCCCCTGCTGCTACATCCTGGCGACGGGTCTGGCTTTCACCTGTACATTTTCTTTACCATGTTCTGCGCTCATTCGTTTTTTTTTCATTATGTCTATTCGATCTCCAACTGTTGTTTCTCAACACTTGTCAAAAAGTGATAAACGGGGTTGGTTGACTAGATGAACGCCACGGTCTTTCACCAATCCTATATGACACAGCGCCCGTCTTTGTTTACGCTGATCAGCTGTTGTGCCATTGTGTTTCCATTTGCTCTAATTTTCGCTAATGGTTGGTTTACTGCATGCGATGGCTTTTATGGTGCTTCTGCTTGTTGGCTGAGCCATATGAAACAATAAACCTGTTGGCTGAGTCATATGAAACAATAAACCATAACCATTCTTGTGTTTTTCCCTGACAGAGTTTCAAAACTCAGAGCACCTTGTACAAAACGCACTGTACTTTATTCCGAGAAGACAACCGAAAACAAAGCAGACAGTTCCGCTTACGGCTTGAGTACAGTAATGTAGAGCTGCAGAGCGCGTATCGAATAGAATGAGTTACCAGCAAAGGCGACAGTATTTAGCGACCGACCAAGAGGTACAGAGAGCGCAAAAAAAATTAACGCGCGGCGTGGAATAAATCATTTGCCGGCAGAAACAGTGCAGCAATCAGCGCCATGGTGATCGTGGCAAACTTGCACCAAGGAAAGTTCGAGAAAACACCACTTATAACAACCATTACTATTGGGTTGCCAAACTGAGGTCGGAATGTTAGGTGCTAATTACGAAATGTCAGCGCATGCTAATAACTACAATTTATAAAATGTTGAATGTCATTGCGAAACCTCATCAAGATCACCAAGGTTTGCAAAGCGAGCAATTATGAACCTAAGTGACGTTTCAAGGCGGAGATTGTCTTCAGCAACAAGCGCCCGCTTGCAGGGCCGGATTAAGGGGGGGCAACGGGGGCAATTGCTCCGTTGCGTTAAGTATAAAGGGCCCCCAACAACAACTGATTTCTCTACAAGTTTGACTATCTACCAGTTTTAGTAATAGCTGTTAAATGGCCTATAAGCAGTTCCGTCACCACGGGGGGCTTAGTCTCCCCATACAAAGCTCCAAGCTCCCACACTATAATCAGTTGAGTTTTTGTCAATTTTTCGATGTCAACACCCCCCGGACAAACGCAAAGCCCCCCTATTGAAAACTTTCTGGCGACGGATCTGCCTATAAGTATTTTCGGTTTTGTTCAATGCAAATATATTTGATTTCGCTGGTGGATTTTTCCTAATAATCGTTCATTTGGCATTGGTATGACTCTCTACTCGTACATCACGCCTATTGCACAAATGTAACGAAAACGTTGCTATTTGCGTGCTAAAAGCTAGTGGTTGCTGATTGCTGTTTAGTATCAATCAACGTTACCACTGGGGTCAGCCTCGTTAACATCAGATTGTTGCCTTGTTCAACATCAGATAACATCAAATCTTTACGCTACCTTTCCATATAAGCTAAATGCTTCTATTAGCAAAATTAACTGTAGCAGACACATTCTGGTCTGTACATATCAAATGTTGCTTTCACCAAAAGAAAACAAGTCCAAACGTCCAACGACAAGAATAAGACCTGCCGAACGGCAACACAAAGGCCGTGATCAGTCAAGCACGAAAAACGTGACAAACAAAACACCACGTTTACACAGCGTTGCCAAGCAACACAAAGTTTCAGACAGATCAGTCTGGATTCCAAAGACAAACTGTATACAGACTAAATCAAATAAAATTTGATTTAGAAAAGAAAAGAGCAAAGAACGAAGGAAAGAAGCAAACAGAGCTGAAGAAGACCTAAAAAGATGATGTCACGGAAAAGTACAGAAAACTTTCCATTAATATAACGGAAAAGTTTAGTTGTTAGGCTAAACAGTGCCGCATTTAGCTACGTCCGAAGTTCCTACGTGAGTTCGATCATAGACATAGCAAGGACGGTATTCACAAAAGCTAAGTTTGCTTGACCTC
>Ga0210059_1016354_pt1 | contig 10715 bp, 7 predicted proteins | sample Ectturendosymbi2_FD_188042 | JGI IMG/M metagenome (GOLD analysis project Ga0210059, IMG submission 188042) | Ecteinascidia turbinata endosymbiont from Florida, USA - Sample 2 (SPAdes) (version 2) | ecosystem: Host-associated > Tunicates > Ascidians > Unclassified | place: Key West, Florida... | reverse complement strand
CATTGAATCCAGCTGAATTGGTCGAAATAATTCTCTTCGGACACCTTAAACTTTCTAAAATTCCGTCATTGCGCTTGTTTAGACAAACGTGTTTGTTTTTGTCCAGAAATACACCCTTTTAATATGAACTCGTTTTCTGTTTTTACTGTTTCATTTGTGTGTATGTGTGTCATTTTTTTCTGTGTTTTTGCGTTGCCAATGAGCTCTTCAGGCCTTGGCCTGCCTTCATTGGCTGTTTGTCAATAAATTCAATAAATAAATTCAATAAACCGAAGATTTTTTATAAAGAAAAACGTTAAAAATCATTTGTACCAGCAGTTTTATCCAGTTTTGGCAAAGATCTAGATTAACCGCGTTAACTGTATCTGCTTGTTCACGCCATATGGTTGTTGTTCTTAGCACACATTCACCACAACACTGAGAGGCTGCAATACTTGCAACAAGGTTGGGCTAGACTTTTTGAAACGAGTGACAGTGAAAGAGACAAGTAAAATGCAAACAGAGAAAACCTAGATATAAATAACCTGCAATCAAACTTAATAAAACAACATTGGGCACAGTGTTCCATCTGAGCCAAAAAACGGCACTTTCAGCACTTTTTTTAGACACCAGCCGACAACAATTTTGAAAATCGGCATTCGCAAGTTTGTACGCAATTTCTTTCGCTGGAGAATTTCACAAAACAAATTTTCTATATTTTTGAAAGATGTGATGGACATATTTGCATGATTTAATCCGTTCTCAGGTCACAGCAAGGATATACAGCAGTGAGCAGTGAAAAAAGTTCAGACACATTTTGGAAATTCTCCACCTTCAAGTTTATAAAAAAGTTCCAGGCACATTTTCACGATTTATGCGTCCAAAAACGAAGCTGTTTTCCATGAAGTTCAGAAACATTCTTTGAGTTCTGCGCCTTCAAGGTTAACAAAAAATTTTTTGGGTGCATTTTCACAATTCATGCGTCCAAAAACGAATAATTTCACTGTGAATGAGATGCATTTTGGAAGTTCTCCGCTTGCAAGGTTTACATATTTCCAGGTGCATTTTTACAATTTACGTGTCCAAAAATGAAGCTGTTTGCCCTGAAGTTAGACAGATTTCGGAAGTTTTCTTTATGGGCACATTTTTACGATTTTTGCATCCAAATTGAAGCTGTTTCCTGCGAAGTTCAGTAGCAATTTGCAAATATTCGCCTTACGAGGTTTACAAAGAAAGTTCTGTGCATTTTCACAATTTTTGCATCCAAAAACAAAGCTGTTCACTGTGAAGTTCAAACGCATTTTTGAAGTTCTCTGCTTGCAAGGTTTACAGAAAAAGTTCAGGGCGCATTTTCGCGATTTGTGTGTCCAAAAATGAAGCTGTTTCTTGCGAAGTTCAGACGCATTTCGGAAGTTCTCTGTCTGCAAGTTTTGCAGAAAAAGTTCTGGGCGAATTATCAACATTTTTGCGTCCAAAAACGAGAAGCTGTTTGCCATGAAGTTCAGACAGATTTTTAAAGTTTTGTCTGTGCATGCTTCATAAAAAAGTTCTGGGCGCAATTTCACGATTCATGCGTCCAAAAACGAAGCTGTTTGCTGTGAAGTTCAGACACATTTCGGAAGTTTTCACCTTGCGAGGTTTACAAAAAAGTTCAGGGCGCATTATCACCATTTTTGCATCCAAAAACGAAGTATATTTCATACACATGGGTGATTAAATTTTTGGATCAAATGCAGTAAGCGTTTTCCAGAATTTTGGGAAAAAGTGCAGCTATTATTACTGGCATTTCCCACGACATATATTGTTGAGAAAGGTTTCTGCCAAGTACTGCACATTGGTAATAAACATCATAATCATCTTGACATGAACAAAACTGGTGGAAATGCCATAAGACTTAAGCTGCCCAACATGCAAACTGATTTGAAAAAGCTCGCAGATTAACACCATCGCAAGGTGCGCATTATTTGGAACCAGCTGTTTTTTGGAAATGAGTAACATTCATTCTACAAATGCATTTGCATTTGCTTTGTTTGTTCGTTTTGTTTTGCGCTAACTATAGTTACATTGCCCGTTTATATATCATTAACACTGAAATCATTTAAAAAACAAATAATATTTTCAGACAACGCAAAAGTTATAGGCAGGGGGCGATTTTCAAAAAAGTTCCAGTAGGGGGTTGATTGTACTGAAAAGGTTGAAAACGACTGCTTTAGATCATAACTTTTGAACCCAAAGTCCTAGCAAGTCATCCAAAGTATCAAAAAACTCGGATTGTAGCCTAGTTTCCAAAAAAGACTTCAGCAAAATACTATCATCTAACAGTAGACGCCTAGGGCCAGGTAAAGTGGGCCAAAATGACCTAAAAGTCCTCCACTTCTGATGTCACTCACAAAAAACCCACAAGCAAAATTTTTTTTTTCGCCTATATGCTTGTAATTTGGTCAGATGTTATTGAGCACTGTGACCCTTTGCTTGACTTCATCCATTGTTCTAAAGCTGTGCCTATCTACAGGTGGTGGCCTCATTATTAAAGGATGCATTTGAGACATACTTTGCTAATTACGTAGTAATTCTTGTCTTGATGTAGGGGCATAGCTATAATTTATAGATGGCAAAATATATCATTAAGCTTTTTTATGCAATACTTAAAAGTTGTTGAAAAAATGGATTTCATTTCAGGACTGGAACTAAAGTGTTGAAGATGTCTTAATGACTATGCAATCACCAAGGAGTTACTTTTTAGTTTGCGAGTTGTTTTCACATCATTGTAAATAGGTTTCATATGCTGACTATGTATGGTAAGTAAGTTTGTTCTTGTGATACAACATAGAAATGTGGAAGCAAACACTGCTCGAATGTACTTGCAATCAGGATATTAAAAAAACTTAGGTTGTCCAGTTGGGTCATCTCAAATTTTGGTAAATCAAAGATAGTGCCACAATGCATAAACACATAATAAGCATCGCAACACAAAAATACAATGCACAAAGCATACAATTGACAAAAAACAAGCAAAAAAAGCATTACACTGCTGGAAAAGGAGGACACAATCACAGAAAAGCATATAGCAGGGGTGGCCAAACTGCAGCTCATGAGCCGCATGCGGCTCTTTGAGCTTTTCGAAAAATTAAATATTTGTTTTTCATTTTTTATTTCTATTGCGAAGTGTAGAAATATAAAGTGGTACTGTGGTAGCTAGTATGCCATGCAGTATAACTTTTGCAAGTAGTTACAAAAAGAATTATGATGTCACAGAAGCGTAGATTGCAAATAAATTTGTGTTTTTAGATTTAAATGTTGCGGCTCTTTGTAACTTGGAAAAACAAACATATTCATAATATGAGAATAGACAATCCCTATACCAGCTATGTCCAACCTGCGGGTGGCCCAGTCAAGGTTTTGTGCAGCCCAGTTTAGGTTTTCACTCTAGTAAAAGTATCCTACATACTGACAACTTGTCCATAATGTGATAATCTTGGTACTGACATTTTATGCAGGTGGTCCTCAGTGCTACTTTATCATGTCTCTTACCACTGCAGTTAGGATTTGAACACGTTAAGTACATTAGCTTAAGCTAAATTTGGTTTTGCCAAGATCGAAGTAAGCGATTGTACGTGCAACCCTCATTAATATGTCATTCCATGTGTACCCTCAGTTGAGATAGTGACATAATTTTTGGACCAGTAAGCCATTTGGATTGGGCATAGCTGCCCTAGATACTGTTTACAGAAGGGGACATTGATTGCACATTGATTGCCCATTGATGCCCGATGTGTCTGAGTCATTTTTGTCAAGTCAGAGTCGTAAGCCCTTCGAGTCAAGTCAGAGTCATCTAAAATTTTGTTGGGTCAGACTCATGACTTGGTTGAGTCAGAAGAACTGTCGAGTCGCTTCGAGTCATTAGTTTGCAAGCTCGAGTCAGCGTCAAATCACACAAAATTTCATGTTTTTTGACATTTTTTGCTATTAAGTGGTGCCCAACATGCCATAAAATGGTGCCCGATAACTTAGAAAATGGTGCCCAATCAGTGTTCCCTCTAAGATTTTTGTAAGTCGGCTGGTGTCCAAAAAGTGCTGTCAAGATAAAAAAAACGTAGGCGCCCTTTGTAAAATTTCTTACAGTGCGTCCATTTTAACTGAAAAAAACTTTCATCAACCATTTTTGGTGAATGACCAAAAAAAATAAAAAATGGTCTTCACTTTTTCCAACACACGGGCTTCATCGTTGCTTTCGATGTCGATGAGACGTTTTCTGAATGGTGGTTGCATTTGCTTATGCTGGTTAGCTGGCAAAAATGTATTACGTTTTACGCATGCAACTTTCGGCATGATCTCCACATCAGAATAACTTTTTACGGAATGTAACATAGTTTTTTACGCAATGTATATTTCAACGTGATCTCCACAACAGAATGACTTCATAAAAGCCTCAAGCAACAGGTAGCGAAAAGTTTTTTTGGTCTCTTTAGTTTAGCCAAGATTGGGTGTTTGGGCTTACTTGCTGGTCTAAGTTACTTTTTTCTTAACCTGCTGTTCTGTCATAAGTCAAATGAACACAGTACAGTTATATCCACAGTAATCAACTGAAAAACATAAGCACGTTTTACAAATACGGCTAGCAGTTACTGATTTTACTAGCTAGTAATGCTAGGCAAATCGTCTCGCAACAGTCATATTTCAAATGTTTTTGCAACAGAACACACTTCAGTAGGCCTACATTATTTTACTCAAGGTACCAACCAAATATTATAAAACATGTGATAAAGGACGGTCATATTTTTTGCCTACAAAACAATGGTTTGGCAGTGCTCTACCGAAGGCCCTAAAGGCTTCTTTCAAAACAATTTTGCTAATGATAACATAATACAGTTGGAGGGATTTGTGGCAGTTAACGACAAAAATTCTCAAGGCTACAGTTGACGGTTACTTGCAATTAATATTCACTTTTGCTGCGAAAGTCCGTACGATGAGTTAGTGGTAGCAATGTTATGATTGTTGAGCCATTTTACTATCTTCAAAAAAGATGTGAATGGAAAGATAAGAGTTTGACCGATTGGGTATTTTCTGATAGCTATATCCAATTGGTTGCTTTCAACCAAGATCATTATAATAAAACTAATTAACGCATACTATACGAGAAACATCCAAAACCTGTGTGCTGATCTATACAGGCTGGCAAATGCTCTTGCTTGATGTCCTTTTTGTGATGTTGATCATGCAACGCTTGGGTTAAAGAACCTAACAATAGTTTCTCTACTCTTTTATCTTATTTTGAACATTAGTCTCATCAAAATACTAGCACATTCACAATCTTTGTGAGAACCTCAAAGCTTGACTCTCCATCAGTGAAAATCTCAGTATTCTTGGATATTTGGTACAGTGAAGCGTTACACCTAACATTGACAGTTTGGTTGTTACGTAACCACTCCCGATATATTTTATAACCTTTATCATGAATCACGGAGTAGAAAGTGCATCATTTGCTTTGAATCCGAAACACAAGAAATATTGTTTTTTTAATCAATTCAAAATTTTAATATGCTTAAACACCAGAAATCGTCCTCCTGGAAACTGAAATTGCCCCCCAAATCTCGTGAATCACAAAATCGCCTCCACAACACATAAAATCACCCCCTGGTGGGCGATTTTGCCAACGTTGAAGACCACTGATCTGAAGTAACAAAAATATTTGGCCAATTACCTAATCACATAATTAACTAATTTGTTTATTTTAGATCATAACTTTTGAACCAGAAACGCTAAAAGTCGATTAAAGGCTTAAAAGACTCGGACTCGAGCCTAGTTTCCAATGAAAACTTCAGCGAAATACTTTGGCCTAGCAGTTGGGCCTTAGCCAGGTAACATGAGTCAAAATGACCCAAAACTACTTCACTTATGATGTCACTGACAAAAAATCCGCAACCCCCAACCAAAAAATTTTTTTCAAGTGCAAACTAGAAGACTGGCCGCTCCGTTTGAGCGCTTGAACAGCTCTCTACCACAATCAGCAGAGGAGTATGGCATTGGTAAAGCAACCGAAAACTGCTGGCTTTAGGCTGAAATCTAGGTACGATATATTCGTAGGCCGGCTCTCAAAGTGTTAACATTTTACCGGAAATTTCACAACAACAATAACTCACCAATGACATAGTGAATTACTTTCACTTATGATTTCAACTACACTAAATGCAAAATTTTCATCTATAATTATAGCTAAAATCACCTTGCAAACTGTCCAGTTAAATTGCAATTACTAAGATTCCCATCTCAATTTCAACCACTATAGCCAAAACAGTCAAAAGTGTGTTCGTACTTGTTCAGATTCATTTTTGTAACTCCTTTCAGAGTGTCTTGAGTAGTCTGTGCTTGCTTGCACTGTGGGCCACATGGTTGCTTTCACAGTTAATGCTGCACTGGTGGTGTTGAGATCAGAAAGCCCGAGCGGCAAATGCGCAAAGCTTCACACTGTGGCAGCAAGCAACAATTGAGATCACCCTATTATTGCTTGTTCATGGCACATACATAAATGGGTGATATTCTTTGCACATATCCCGTTCATGGTGAATCGCACATTCAACGAATGCCAACAGAGACGTTGCAACAACATCCCCTCCTTTTACAACAAACAGCACCGATCGCATGTTCTTTTTGCTAAGTCTGCACCTGGCATGACTTTAAACATCCAGGTCACAGCACCATTTTGCTGCGATTGGAAAGCCCAAGTGGCAAATGCGCAAAGCTTCACACTGTGGCAGCAAGCAACAATACAGATCACCCAATGAGATCGCTCTATTATTGCATGTTCATGCCACATGCTGTGTATATGGGTGTAATTTTTTATGCACATCCTGTTTGTGGTGAATCGCACATTCAATGCAACGCCAACAGAGAGGTTGCAACAGTGGACGGTGGTGCGTCAATGGCAGCATCATGCCTGAACAATTTCTTTGCACCCACCCATTAAAACAGAGCACAGGCCTAGGCAAGCCATCACAAGTACCATTTTTCAAGTCTCAGTATGATCCCAAAACAAATTGAAACCAACCTACCAGCTTTGGTGGTGTGTGTTCAAACAACTGTAGCACTAGACCATATTTGTGTTTATTGCACCAGAAGTAAAGATGCCTTACCTTTTGGATACTGTTCGGTGACCACTGTAGGTATTTCTAAAATTTTGGCAAGCTCAGCCATTCTTCTGGACACTTCAATGATTTGGGGAAAGTACACTGCAACACAGAAAGTTTTCGTGGCCTAAATTGATTATTGTTGTCAAAAAATAACATTTGATAAATTTGAATTTGATAAACCTTTCCTTAACACTTTTGGTACTGGCCAACACATATAAAAATGAGAAAACCTGCTACAGTTACCAGGCGACATATATATATATCATGTATACATTCCTAACAAAAAATCTTCATTTTCTGGACCTTGACGACAAGCCAATGAGCCATTATTTTGGGTCAAGGGTTTTTTAGAAACTAAGCTATCATCCAAGTCTTTACAGCCGATCATTGGGTTTGGCTTCATTGGGTTGATTAAAAAAAAAAATCACACAAGTATTTTTGGCTAAAGGCCACAACTCGCCAGACAATTGAGCTAGAAAGCTGTTCAAACCCTCAAAAGACTTGGAAAATCTTGTAGTTTAGAACTAAAAAACAAATTTTCAGTTCGGGGTTTTCGGTTGTTGACATCATAATTGGGATAGATTCTGCGTTTTTTATGACATCATCAGTTGATCCAATGAGCCAATTTTGAAGATCAATCTTGTTTGGATTCTAGGCTATAATGTGAGTCTTTAGAGCCCTTGATTGACTTTCCAATGTCTCTGGCGCCCAAGTAATGGCTAAAAAATTCTAAACATTTCAGGAATTCCATTGGGGATTAGCAGGGATTTTCCCGAATAAATTTGCAGTATTTTGGCCATAATATTGAAACCAGGAATGTTAGAAAGTCCATCAAACCCTCTAAAGGCTTGTATTATATATAGCTTGTTTCCAATAAATACTCAGGTCAAAAAAATGGCCCTAGGCGTTGGTGTCCAAGGCCTGATGATGTCATCCTAATGCAAACAGAATAAGCATAAACATATTCCATCATGTAAACATCAATAAAAATCACGACATCCAAAACTTAAAATCTTTTTCCACAGTACAAGACTTTCAAAATAGTGGGTTTGAACAGCTCTCTAGCTCAATCGGCTAGCAAGTTATGTATTTTAGCCAAAATGGGCAAGGTTACCTTTTGCGGTGAATTTTGCCTAATTCTTGGTTTTTGAGCATAATTTTGGCTCCAGATATGCTAGAATGCCAATCATGGGCTCTAAAAACTCAGATGATAGCCTAGTTGCCAAAAAAATTGAGCCAAAAAATGGCTTGTTGGGTTGGCGCCCAGGGCCAGGTAAACTTGGTCAAAAAGGTGAAAACACTACTCCAATTATGATGTCACCGACAGAAAAACCCAAACCCAAAACGAAGAACTTTTTTTTAAATTTAAACTAGAAGACTTGCTGAATCTGTAAAGGGTTTGAACGGCTTTCTAACTCAATCATCTGGCGAGTAATGGTATTGCAAAGCTCTGTCAAAACAGTGACGCTTGCGGGACTTAAAAGTAAACCATCTGGTACCAGTGGATATTGCCATGGGGAATCTACCTAGTAGCGAAAGTGTCAAAAAATATCAAAAATATATGGTTTAGTGACCATTACGAAGAAGTACACAACCATCATGGAGCTACACAGTGCAATTAGCAATCTAACAAGAATACCCAACTGCTAAATGCTTGTATTCAGTGAAAAGAGTAACTAAAAAATACTATAGACCTCCAAAGATTCCAGATACCTAGATTTGTAGAGAATGTACAGAAACTCAAAAGCCTAGTAAATTGCAGCTAACCGTTTGCTCATACTTCAATAACATTTACAGAAAATATTCGTTGTCTCTCACAACACAGAATCTAAACTTAATTAGAAATAAATCAATACCTTCAGATGACATAGACTGAACAATTTAAATTTTAAAAGGTAGTGTCTGAACGACTGTATTGGGTTTTCGCTTTCGAAGAGCTAAAAAACATATCTAATTTGTGCCACATATATGTAACGCTGATTTCATTACATTAGCAGCACAGTGAACCTGGTCACATGGAAAGCGCCGATGGTTTTCGGTTCGGCTCTCAGCTTGGCGATTTTCATTTTGGTAGTTGTGGTTGCACAATTTTCTGAACTTTTCTCTTCAAATTTACAGTTTAGGTTTATGCTTGGGTGTTAGCTTTCAGGATGAGGTTAAGGGTTTAGGTTTCGGGACTGGCTTTAGGGGTCAAGATTAACCTTTAGGGTATATATACATTTTATTTTTAGTATGCCTCTGCCAAGCCTACTGTAGCCTCCTTGTCCGTTACTATCACATTACAAGTGGTGGATGACTAAGGTTTCAAAAATGAAGGTCCACAGGCAGATCTGTAGACACTGCCTATAAAACACAACCAAATTATTTTTCTGGCAGGCTAACGATTGTCACTCAAAAAATGAATTAAAGGAATCACAAACTTCAAACTAGGTCAAATGTATTTGATTTATTGGTATCACATCAAGCGAAAAATAAGACAAGGACACACAACATGAACATGGCATACCAATATTAGGACGAAACTTTTCCTGCATGTCACATAAAAACAATGAAGTGCTTTTTTCACACAATCTTCCAAAATTTCGTAGAGCCATCTTCTTCCCAATGTGCAAAAAATCAACCCCAAAACAAAGGTTTTTATGTTAAAAATTATATAATCTAATTTTTCTATAACAACAAGGTAGCATAAGAAAGGTTCTGGAGGCCTATTTCACTGGGAAAAGAGATGTAACCAACCTGATTTTTTGACAATCTCAATTCAACCCTAAGTAATTCATATGTAGTGGGTGCCCTGTAAAAGGCGAAGCTCCGTAAATAGCGGAGCTTGGTTGCAGAGGCTTGACAAGAGCTGATCATCTGTTCACATATATTGAATCTTACTGTAACTATCATTTCATGTGCTCAGATATAATTCTGAACTATGACTATGCTAAACTGAGCCGTTAACATGAATGTGCAAGCAAATCATACAAAACGTATTAACAACATGAACATTTACATTACGCATAACTTAGGCTACAATCCCTTTCAAAATTTTAATCATAGGCAACAACGATGCAAAACAATATAGGTTACAGTATCTTCAAAGCTGCAACTATCAGGGCAAACATCCAACTTTGCTCTGTATGGCTCCAATGTGTGAGCAGAGGTTGGCATATGCAAAGCGGTGGCTGAGAGTGAGCATGGTGAAGGAGCATCTTTGTGCAGCGCTTACCAGAAAGCCAAAGTGCATGACGGCCATACTAGGTTAGGTAATGGTTTATTGTTTCATATGACTCAGCCAATAAGCAGAAGCACCATAAAAGCCATAGCATGCAGTAAACCAACCATTAGCAAAAATTAGAGCAAATGAAAGCACAATGGCATAATAGCTGATCAGTGCAGCAATGATATTTTATTGCGGACTCATGGTCCATATCAGACACAACAGCACAAAAAGTGGTTAGCTATACATCAGCGCACATTACAGAAAAAGTGTTTGCACATGACAAACACTGGGAGGAGCAAAGCAGTTTATCCTCACCACAGCTGTATCGTCATTCGCAAAAGCACAGAAAATGGATAACCATACAGTAGGGCATTACACAACCGGTGTTAGTACATGTCCAG
>Ga0210059_1016353_pt1 | contig 10716 bp, 5 predicted proteins | sample Ectturendosymbi2_FD_188042 | JGI IMG/M metagenome (GOLD analysis project Ga0210059, IMG submission 188042) | Ecteinascidia turbinata endosymbiont from Florida, USA - Sample 2 (SPAdes) (version 2) | ecosystem: Host-associated > Tunicates > Ascidians > Unclassified | place: Key West, Florida... | reverse complement strand
ATGATCAATGCGCCTGAACTGCCAATTAATGACAAAGCTCGTAATGATGCACATATTGCAACCACAGGTGTGCGTGTGCGGCTGTATTAGCGCACATCCAGGGTTGCCATATCCAAAAACGAAACGGGAAAGTACTGATGCATGCATGCATCAAAAATTCAGCTAAATCAAGCAAGCTGAAATAGGACTGTTTTGAAATTTGACTCAGAAAATCAATCAAACGTTCATAATTGTCGTTCAACAGGGACGCCGGAAAAAGGGAGCATGACGAGGGCATTGCCCCCTGACTTATAAAAGGGGAGCAACAGGGACAGTGGTGTCTTTTTGATAATAATATCATAGGTAATTTTATGGTTTATAATGAACGATTTGAAACGAAATTATTGTAGCTATTCCCGCACCCAAAAATTGAGAATTATTTTCTGTAATTTCAGTTATTATTTTTGAGTTGGCATCGTTTTTAAAGCAGAAACCAGCATAATTGATAACGATTTTTTGTTTTTTATACGTTTAAAATGCCCTCAACTTTTCTTCTTCCCCCGTGCCCTACCGCTGCTCCGGCGTCCTTGTCTTTCAATTCGTTTTTGTGATTTTCTCTTGATCGCACGATCTGGAATAAGTCACGTCACTATCATTTACTTGGGTGTGCGCTGCACATCTAGAGCATAGGTCCCTGGTGTTGAAGAATGTGAGAATTACCCTGGCATTTGAAATACATAAAAGTTAGTTTTGACAAAAAAAAAACAAGTTTCGAAAAATCAAATCCGTGCAGCATGCGTTATCAGCCTTACAATCGGAAAAATCATCTAGTTACAGCACTTTAATTTTTGTAATTTCACTCTTTGTATGCCCCCCTGCCTTAGAAGCCCGGGACCGTCGCCCCGTTCGTCCCCCCTCTGCACGCCACTAGTGACCAGGTTGTGAAGGGCGTGCCAGGTGCAGCGTTCACAAAAAGAACGTGTTATCGGTGCGGTTCGTTGTGAAAAAGAGGAAATATTGCTGCAACCTCTCGGTTGGCATTGCATTGAATGTGATTCACCACGAACGGAATGTGCGCAAAGAACAATAGCAATATATGTATGTGACCCGGACAAATAATAATAGAGCGATTGCGGCGCATGATCTCTATTGTTGCTCGCTGTCACAGTGTGAGGCTTTGCTTGCAAGCCGCTCGGGCTTTCCGAACGCAACAAAATGGTCCTGTGACCGGGATGTGAAGGTCGTGTCAGGGGCAACCTTCCGAAAAAGAACGTGCAATCGATGCGGTTCGTTGTGAAAAGGAGGGAATACTCTTGCAACCTCTCGGTTGGCATTGCGTTGAATGTGTGATTTACCACGAAAGGGATGTGTGCGAATAACAACACCCATGTATATGTGGCACGAACAATCAATAATAGAGTGATCTCGTCGGGTGATCTCTGTTGTTGCTTACTGCCACAGTGTGAAACTTTTGCGCACTTGCCGCTCGGGCTTTCCGATCGCAACAATGTATGGCCCAATGGCAATGATTAAATTAAGGATTGAAACACGATTTGTATTTTTAAACTGTCAGTAATCGGATTTGGATATGGAAAACATAGATCCGTTCACCTCTGCTGAACATCCGAGTTAGCGTGACGTACTTTTAATCAGCCAATCAAAAGAGCTTGCCATCCACATAACAATTTGGCGCTGAATTTGAGAATGAGATCCTGCACTACCATAGCCTGCACATTGTTATGGTACATGATTGGCCACTTTCATGGCCAATTTCGAAAAATTTTGCGTTTTGAAGTGCGCTGGGCCTCTGGCCATGAAAAAGCACATTTGACCATTTTATAACATTTGGTTTTCGGCCATTTTTTCAGTTTGTCACTGTGTGTAAAACAAAAATGAAATTTCCATTTTACAGCGACAAACTGAAGAAGTTTTTTGGTACAGTCAGTTGTGGTCAGACTTCATCCATGTCACTGTTGCAGTAACACTATCATGAACTATGGTACTTCAACCTAACTGTATTGGTTTGAAGTGTGCAGTAATGATTTGGCGCAATTGCAGTCAGTAGATTTTTTGTACAAGTGTTTCAGTCAGGGATGATTCATATTGATAGTCTTGTTATGGTTACCATTTGGCAGCTGCTATAGTACAAGTCAATTGTACTGTGTTTGTGTATCTGAAGACTGCTGTACTCAGCTGTGTGACTGCATAATGCCACTTTAGTAAGAAGCATTTTGCATTTTTGGTTAGATCTTACTGCTAGAAGTTTCTCATAACTTTCACAATTTAAGATTCTTAAATTAGAAAGTGGCTACACATCCGCCACGAGTGATGCAGTTCGACTAAAATACTGAGTTTGTCATGTCACTCACTGGCACTGACATGATAGCATATAGCAGATGTGTTTACGTCTGCTGTGTGGATGATGTTTGGTTTAGCTCTCAGTCTCACCGTGGCGACTTTCGTTTTAGACAGTACAGTGGACAAGTGGTAATAGTTGCATGTTTCAATTCATTTCATGGGACTACTTTTTTCAAAACTTTTGTGTTCAAATTGACAGTTGAAGTTTGGGGTTAGGTTCTCCACCCCTGTTATAAATGAACAAAAGATTCTATGGAGACCGCTATAGGTGAAGTAACTATAGCTGAACTCAAATGCATGTAAAAAATAGGATTTCTATCAGGGCAGACAAAAAAGTGTGGTTATATGCAAACTGCAATTATAGCCGAAATCATCATGTGTGAATTCTACAGTATTTAGCCTGTTTCAGGTACTTCATTTTTTTGTAAATACCACAGTCTGTCTGACAAGCAAGTTTTACAAAGTCACTTTGGTTGATGGCATTTGCTTTCTGTTGGGCCTCATTTTATATATATATATATATATATATATATATATATCAGTTTTTTTAAGGTGTTTTAGGGACCTGATTTAGGTCCCTAGTATTGAAAATCGGGTCCCTAAAGTCAGAGAAATTATCGTTGGATCCCTAGAATCAGAGAAATCGGATCCCTGCAGGTCTATTTTATACTACTACTAGGTACCTAACATTTTCCTTTAAAAAAAACTGTATATATAACAGTTTTTGCAACTTTAAACTTTTTATTCAGCATTTTTGTGGTTATAGCACTCAGAAAAATGTTAAGAAATTCTTGTGAATTAGTTAATTAACAAAATTAGTAATTTTAATGGTTGCTGCAAAAAATATCTTATTTTTTGAAAAATCTATGACAAACAAACATATTTGTCAACACCTTCAAAGCCGGTATACGAATATCTTGTACTTTGAAAATGCTATTTTTGTGCCACTTACTAACTCTATACTTTGCCAGGCAGTCAATTGTGCTAGAGAGCTGTTCAGATCCTCAAAAGACTCAGCAAGTCTTCATGTCTGCAATGAAAAAAGTTCAAGGGTTTGGTTTTTTTTGTGAGTGACGTCATAAGTGAGGTAGGTGTTTGGCCATTTTGGCTCATGTTACCTTGTGTTGGACCCAGCTGCTGGACGGAAGTATATCGCTGAAGTTTTCATTGGCAATGAGGCTAGAATATGAGTCTTTTGAGCCTTTGATCAACTTTCTAGCATTTCTAGTTCACAAGTTATGTATGGTGTAAAAGCAACAAATTAATTAATGATCTATAATGAGATTAAATTATTTTTTTGCTTTTAGGTCATAACTAGGGCAACCCAATTATTGACCTAAAAGCTTAAAATTTTGACTTCATAATTAACAAATTTTGACCTAAAAATAAATTTCCTTTATAATTGACAATTTTTTACTTTAGTTTGACCTATTAAGTCAATTGCCTGCATTTGCATTTAAAACATGGAATACAAAGCAATATGTTAAATATCTCTTTCTTGTTGAAATATAACAAATATTAGAAGTTTGAAAGACCACATGAAACTAGAGGTAACACACCATAGACGAAAATCAATCCAAATGCACAAGAGAAATATCCACTATCCAGTGTTAATAAATCTCCTGAAGTCACTGAGGTTTTACATTGTGATAACTTCAACATAAAGTACTACCACACCTAGCATACTTTAATCGGTCCAGTAGTGAACAAGACAACAAATACATCAGAGCTAGTCAATATCTATTGTTGTAGCTATAAATAATGAAATATCAATAAATAGAGAAAAAATATGTGCTGCAAGGAATTTGACTTTTTTTGACCTAATAACTTTGGAATTGCTCTTGGTATCAGCATAAAATTTGGTTTGTTGACGTTTCATCAGCTTTAAAAAATGCAGAAAAATTTTGAGTTTTGGTTGCGCTGGTCATAACTTTTGAACCCGAAACTCCATCAAGTCATCCAAAGTCTCAAAAAACTTGGATATTAACTTAGTTTCCAATAAAATATTGAGCAAAATACTACCATGCCATCTAGCAGGAGCTTGGGGCCAGATGAAGTGAGCCAAGAAGGCCTAAAACTATTCTACTTATGATGTCACTAACAAATAATCTGAAACCCAAAATCAAAATTTTTTAATTTCATTCCAGACTTGAAGATTGTCAGGTCTCTTAAGGGTGTGTGAATTGTTCATGACAATGTTGATGTTATCTGCTGTAAAATTAATATTTGTCATTTTACATTCATCAATAGTTACAATAAATAAAGCATTTATCAAAAAGCTCTAAAGACTATACTTTTCATAGGTTACACATATGTAGGTTGTGGCTGATTTGTCGCGAGTACATTTCTGTATGTGAGGAGTTAAATTAATGTTTCGTTGAGCGACAATGGATACAGGCTTGTCCAATTTGAAGAGACCAGAACTTCAGCGTCTTGCAAAACAGCATGGAATCAAAGCAAACCAAAAAGTGATTTGAGCCTTAATTTGTTTTTTCAATTGTTATGTGACTGCTTGGTAGTTTTCTTTGCTTCTGAGATTCATGTTGGTAATTAGGTTAACTACAGGAAGTAGATCAAGCTAAGTTATTGTTTGTGGTTAATGATTATAGCAAAAGTGCAGACTCTGATTGCTTAAGTATGAAAACTACAAATTTTGTTTAACCTGTATATATTTCATATTTTTGTTCTGAATCTCCTTATGTTGTTAGCAACATACCAGTGGTACCTTTTCAGCATTTTTATGAAAAGTAGGAGTTGGTTTTACTTTTACAATCAAGTAAAAGATCACAAGTTAATCAATAATGTTCTTACTTTCACGTGTGTGCTGAAGCATTGAAATTTCTGAGTTGTTTTATTCACTTGTAATGCACTGTATTCAAGGTACTTTACAGTGTCAAAATTTTTCCTGGTACGGGTGTGTTTCATCAAAGAAAATTTTTTCCAATTCAAAATATTAGTTTACTATACACTGTACTGTACATTTTAATATTTCTTAACTATCTTGAAATCTTATTATGAAAATAATGGCCAAAGAAAATGATATTAATGACATCTTGAAATCAAAACGTACATTTAAAGTTAGCTGTTTGAATTTGTTTAAATGAACTACGTAGCGTTGATGCTAGTTGTTGACTGACAGAGTTCTTTTTCAAATGGTTCTTTTAACTATGCTGTGTAAATAAGTAGAATCCAAACAAGGTAATGCCCAATCCCATTAAACTAGTTCCAGTATATTCATATGTCGTTTATTTTATTTTGCCTGACTTGTTTCATGATTACATTTGAAGAAAAAATATATTTTATTGTTGTTGTGGATAGTAAATTTGACACAAATCTAGGATATTTTATTCTTAACTTATATTTGTCTTGTTGCCATTTTTCTATTATGGAATTGTCTAATATTCCAGAGTGAAAAACTGATTGAAGAGCTTCAAACAATTTTCAAGTCAGAGGGTGTAAGTGCTGCTCATATTAGTGGAATTGAGTACAAAAATGTTGAAAATAAATCTGATGGAGACAGTCTACCTGCATCAAGCCTTAAGGTATAATAGTCATATTACTACAAACACTGAATAATCTTTTATTGTCATTTTCGTGCATGATCAACTTCAGTAAACAAATTCCATGAAAACGATGAGCCAGTTATTCATTGTCCTTTGTCTGCTGTGGATTGCACTTGACCCCATTTACATGTAAAACTCAGGTTTGTGTAAGTTGTAATTTGTAACTTGACTTCATTTTGCAAAGTACACAAAGGCTCTTGAAAAATTATGAACTTTTTCTATAAAACTGTGTGCTAATAGCCACTTTGGTGAGTTAATATTTATTAAAGTGTTGTCTAAGATCTGCTTGCATTGTGCTGAATCAAAGAGTAGGTACTTCCATTGAGCAATTTGAAAAGTAAGTAGGGGTGCAACCAGGTAATTTGATCAGTCTTCTTTGTCGATGCTGTATCCCATTTCTGTTTTATCCTGAAAGTCTTATCTTTTTTCTTATAAACAATACAATGCAAGCTGTCATGAAAAGTTATTGTTCAAAAGATATTCCGTTAGACCTTTGCTGTTTGTTGGAGATGCTGCCAGGAAGTTGAAATGTAGGGCATTCTTGCAAGATTTGTTCTGCAGTCTAGACAGGGCAGTGCTCACATTGGTTAGATGTTGCCAGGCCCATCTTTGCCATGTTCACTTTAAATATGCTAATATTTATCAGTAGAATTTTGCTGATAACATCAACATATCACCATATCAGCCGATAAATATCGGCATACCAATGCATCGGTTGAGCTCTGAACACAAAATCAAGGGTTTGAGGCAAAACAGCTCTGTGTGTATGTCTCTGACAGTTTTGCCTGCATCTGGCATTAACAGAGATGCAAATTATGAAAGATGTGTGTTTGACAGACATATCGTGTAGTTTGTTTCAGATCATAGCATAGGTGTAGTGCGACCAATATCTTTTCATCAGAAATGGCTAAATTGTCCATAAACAAATGACTAAGGTTTTATCTGCAGATACAGTAATCAACAGTAAACAGTAGGTAACATTTAGCCATTGCCACATTGTTTGCATTGCTATGCATTACTTTTTCTCAGCACCGTGCATGCTGTTGTTTTTGTTTTTTTCTCCGCACCTTGCACATGAAAAATTAGAGACCTGCAGTACCAGTGTTCAATAATGGATCCGTGTTAATACTGAGTACATACACCACAAGTTGATCAACAGTTAATAAACATTTTCAGATGCATTTTTTTATATTTAAAAGGAAACTACACCTCTGGAATCAGACAAGGAAAATACAATACCTTATCCAATTGAAACCACAGGAGGTATATCAGATGCGTTCATGTCTGAAGAGGAAACTTCAACAGACATCAATTGCTCTTCCACTGAAAAGAAGGTAATTTTTGTATTTACAGTGTCTCTTCCCTATGTTATGGAGTTACTGTGGATAGCAAAATCAACTTGGCAAAAGTTTTGTCATTGTCATTTTTTTTCAAGTATATCCAACTTTTCTGGGAAGGATTTAGCTGCAATAGCTCTTGGAGGCCATAAAACATCTTGTGTTTACAGTAACCTAGCTGTTATTTCACATATTGTTGCAATAAAAGCACAATAGTGATGCTGATGTAATATGTCACTTGGTCTTTGTTAAAGGATATCTGTAATAACCTGCCTTGCTATTCCTTTCTGGGAGCATTACAAGTTCATGACCAAACTATCAAATCTGGTATTTCCCTATTTGTGTATTTCAGCTCTCAATAAAAAATCTACTGTTGAAAATGCTTTGTTCTGTAGCATGAAATCACAAAAGATATTTGTTGTTTGGTTTTACAAAGCTTTTTTTAATCGCATGCTACATTAATTCATTCTTGAACCATTATTCAGGAATGAATTAATACCATAGGATTTAAAAAACTGAAAAATACAAAATAGGTACTTAAGGTAAAAGTGCCTGTAACCTTGTTTTGCTACCATTTGAGCCTGCACATATGCAATTTCATGCAGATGGCTATTGGCTGTTTCTGTTTACTGTTTACATGTTTTCATCACTTGTGATGTCAACACAAAAGCCTAAACTCCATAAGTTTCAGTGTTTCTTTGCTCAAGTGCTGTGCATGTTAAAGTTGAACTTCGTGAAAAATGCCATTTCTTATTTTTCCAAGTAGTTGTTTTCATTCTAACTTAATTGCATGTGAATTCTGCAAATTGATCCTGTGCAAGTTGCAAGCCTCTTGAAGAAAGAACACTAAATATTATGCAAAATACAAATTAGTTTTTTTTGCTTTGTGCAGTAATGTACTACTTCTTTGCATGATTCAACTATTAATCCATTTCATACCTTGTAAAGCATTTAGAGTGACCATACTCACTGCTGCTGTAGTCCAGCACCCATGACAAAGCTGTTCATCCAGCAAAAAACTTATGTTCAGAGGTGTACAGTGATGTGGCAGCCCAGGTCAGGTATACAGTGATATTGTGTGCACGGAGAAAGTACTGATCACATGTAAAGTGACGTTGCACCCACTGAGTGAACCTGGTCAAATTTTTGATGTTAGTGAAGCCAGCGTAGACATCTTATGCATATTTCAGTTTTTAAAAGTGCATGGAGAGCAACACAGTGACAGAATGGGACAGTTCGGCAATGGACGTTTTGGTGATAAATCAGTTAATAAGAATCTTTGATAAGAACATTTTCAACTACACAGTAGCACAACTTTTATGAAAGCATTTTTTTGTTTACAATACACATTATATACTTCATGACATTGACAATTACACATTACACGTTCATAATCACACAAACACCAGCTAAAAATATAAAAAATTGAACTAGTCCATTTGGAAATTATGGGCAATTCCATGCAGACATTCGGTCGCACCATAATTGGCATATTCCTGAACCACTCGCAGAATTGTCTCATCGCACATTGTATGCGAGAATATCCTGGGTGGGGGATTCCTGGCTACGAAATGCTCATAAAAACACCACACCGTTTTTGCACATGTCTTCAGACTCTTCTCAGTTCATCTATGAACTTCCAGATGGTTGGGCATCCAATTGGAGTTCCACCTGTACCTGTCTATCAGCTGTCTCAATGTGATTTTTCATTCCATCCATGTTTTGAATCACCCTATCATACACACACCTTGAAGTATTTCAAAAACACACTTTTTTCATATAAAACATTCACATCCACCATCGCCACACTCTCCTACATCGGCAAAGTTATCACTGGTGTTATAGCCAAACTCGGTTATTTCAAGGGAATGAGGAAAAAAATTCTAGTAATATTTGGTGTCATACAGTCCCATTGCATTTTATACACTTTCTCTCATCCTTGTGTAATTGTGATGATAAGTGATCACCTCAGTTCCTCACTATCAGATCTTGCATGTTGGTGAACTTTCATAACCTATTCAAAATCTAAAGAAATGAGTAGAAAATCTTATAAAATGGTTCTACCTTTGGTTCAGGATGTCCTTATTGTTGATTGTTATATTATTCAGTATTTTTATGAAATCTGCAGTATACAAAATGTTTTACTGCTAAAACCATAGATTGTCTTCCAAAATATTTTGTTTGCCAGCAATTGAAATCTTGTTTTTGTTTAAACTTCTACACATGCGTTTTGAACATGACTATTGGTTGAGCTGTTGGTTTTGCACATTAAATAAAATTCCAAGATACATTTGGCTTTGGTATGTATTAAACCTTTTGTGAGCTACTTCTTATGCCTGAACAAGATAATTATGGATTAGGCACAAACAATAGTTTTTCATCCGTCAGTATTGACAGTTGATTAAAACCATATAGCCTTAATGTTTGTTGTAATATTTTTGAGTTGCTATACATATCTGATTTTTTTGGCTGTAAATAATTGTTTTTAAAGTGTGTAGGACGGTTCTTAGGAAAATTGCACTTTTTAAATCAATGTGCAGTATGTTGTTGAGGCCGCACAGTTGGCACAGCGTCACATGCGCGATGCACCACGAACGGGATGTGCGCTAAAAATAGCACCTATGCATGTCGCGCGAACAAGCAGTAATAGAGTGAACACAGCATATGATCTCTATTGTTGGTTGCTGTCACACCGTGAAACTTTGTGCGCTTACTCCTCAGGCTCTCCGATCACAACGGAAGTGTGGTCCTCTCACAAAGAGGACAATCAAATGGATTTTGCGTACATATCAACTGATCTCTTGTTTTAACAAAACGTTGAATAAAGGTTGCAGAGTATAAACTTTGTGCATTAAATATCTATATGAGACTCGTCAGTTTATTGTTGTTTAAGCCATAGTGTATTAAAGAAAGAACAAGTAAAAAGTTTTGATGGTATTTTATGTTTAACATACAAACAAGCTGTTATGGACAGTGTTGAGGCTTGATTTGTAACGCACTTTGCTCGGACCTTTCCTGGCATGACAGGTGTTGAAATCTGTTTCAAACATCGTTAGGGCATTTATATATGGATTGCAAAACGTCAAATTGTCACGGTATGAAATGTAAAAGTTATGCTGGTTAACATTATTGAACTTTTTGTGCGATTGTGAGGATATGAACTGTGATCAGCTTTTTTTTCTGCGACATTGCTAAGGATATTTTTTCCAACAATTATTGGCTCTGTTTTGTGAGACTGCTAGGTTTCGGTTGGCAACATGAGGTGATAAAATTGGACATTTCACAAATGACATGAAAAAAACATGGAAAATTAGCCACCACCCATGAAGCTCTTCCTTCTTTCCTTTAAAAATCCTGAACTATTCAGCTGAATAAAAGTTGTCTTTGCTATGTTCATGTTTGTTTTTGCTTGCATATTTATCCATGCTTCAAATGAAGCAAATTGCTTTTTTCAGTCGGTGATCGCAATGATGGGAACA
>Ga0210059_1016352_pt1 | contig 10716 bp, 9 predicted proteins | sample Ectturendosymbi2_FD_188042 | JGI IMG/M metagenome (GOLD analysis project Ga0210059, IMG submission 188042) | Ecteinascidia turbinata endosymbiont from Florida, USA - Sample 2 (SPAdes) (version 2) | ecosystem: Host-associated > Tunicates > Ascidians > Unclassified | place: Key West, Florida... | reverse complement strand
TTTCCACGATGGGTGTAAGCAAGGAATCGATCAGCAAATTTTTAATAGGAAATCGATTTCACGTAAAATTACGCATCCTCAGTCCTTATTCAAACAGAATCTCCCTATTCAAAGTCCTTCAAAAGTCAAAAGTCCCTATTCAAAAATTCAAAAGTCTCTATTCAAAGATTCTATTTAAATAAGGACTGAGGATGCGTAATTTTACGTGAAATCGATTTCCTATTAAAAATTTGCTGATCGATTCCTTGCTTACACCCATCGTGGAAAGTACATACTTGGTTAAAGTCAATAATACGACAACATCAAGATCACAAATGGTGCGTTTGAATGTTGCAAGCCACTAAAAACGCCTCTGCCAATCAATGATCAGAAAAAATCTGGATTGTGTGATCTACGGATGTTATTTGTAGGTATGCTGAGGCAGTTTTTTGTTACACTACATTTATTGCTCACAAGGAAAAGAAAAAAATCAATTGAAATCCGTTTGGAATAAACTTGAAAGCGGACTTTCCAGCAAAGCTGTAGAAACTCACTATCAAGATCAACTACTCTTGTTGGTCATCATGCAAACAAAGCCCTCTTTTAATTAATGCAATACACCAAACAAACCAGGAATTGCATTTTTTCAAAAATAATGATGATAAGTCAGGGTGAAAGGTCGAAAATCTCCGGATACTTTTGTTGAAACCTCGAAATTTACGAAACTCATCATTACTTGCTGCTGCGTTGAAGTTGACTGCATTGAACGAAACGATTCACTCGTGCCGCTGATCCTGATGGATGTTATCGGAAAACACGTTCACAAAACCAATGCATTCTAGAGTGGAATGGTAACATTAAAAAGTTATGTTATTTGAATAGTTCGCATCTCCCGCTCAGCCGTACTTCACCGAAGATATTAACCAGAAGAGTAACAGAAATTAACTAATGCGTCTGCCCAAGTGTTATCAATCAGCGTCCCCTGCAGCATTCTCATCTCAACATGGGCCGTTTGAGAAGAAAATCTGTGATGTCGGCAACTCTTGCATGAAAAACGTATTTCCACCTTTTGCGTTAAATTTCTCTATTTAATACAAAATATCATCATTTCCGGAACTTGATTTGGTTTGTAAGTCTTTTCAAATAATCTTGCACCAGAGTTCTTTTACTACCATTCGGTTTGGAAAAACAGGTTAATGACTTGCACTAGTGTTGCCCTTAATTGCTTCCAATAACGGTATGTAGAACATGTTCCCAGTGTATGCGTTTGCTTTCGTTTTGCAGTAGATGTGTAAGACTGTATGTTACACGAAAATGCACTTAGAGCAAAGGTTCTGCTCACCTTCTCGTCAGGCAACACAATACCTGGATTTCGAGCAATTCCACTGAAGAGTGGCGCCAGTTATGACCTGTTTAAAGCAATTCTCACCAATTTATAGAAACTTGTAATTTCTTCAACACATTGCTTAAAACCTCGTTTGTATTATTCTTGTTTTGACGAATGTTTCGCTGTCTGTAGCTGGATCGGATGAACGAGTTGTCCGCCGAGAACCTCCTCCTCCATTCCGACGCTGCCGATTATCAGAAGGAACTAGTTGAACTACGAGACGAGGCCAGGGAGTTGAGGTCAAAATGTTATGAACTGGCCGAAGAGAACCGACAATGCAAAGCTGAGATCCGTGACCTTCGTCGGTACATGGATCTCCTCCGAGCAAATAAGACTGGCGGTGGGTAACGATGGCACCGAGACTTCTTTCTTGTCTGTCATGTGATATCGGGTCTTTTGTGTCATAAACATGTTCGACTCGCAGACTCGTGTCGTGAAAGTCGAGAAGTTCCTTGTATCGATTTGAGTTACACACAAAAGTACTGAGCAGTTTCCTTTTCAAGAACAATTGACAAGAAGTGAAGGTTGAACATGCTAATGTCTCTACAAACAGCAGAACACCTGCTTGAAAAGAGCGTTTTAGCTTCAAAGCACTTGTTTCGAGGTGGATTTGCAGGACTTCGCTCCTGTGATATCTGGTGAGGTTGACAAATTGTTCAGTTTTGCAAGTCATGCTAGAGAAAGATAGTTTTTGATAAAACAAACTAACGAATGCATCAGGAAGGTGAACTCTTGTACGAAAGCTACAAAGTTTCTTTTCGTGATCACTCACATGTACACAAAATACATTATTTCCAAATATTTTTAGATGACGGGAATTGCAAAGATGTAGGACTTGTCAAGTAACTCCTAGAGCTCCTTTCCTGCTCACAGCGTCTGTTGCGAAATTTTGATATGGTGTATGAAAAACGTTTGAAAGCAATTAAAAGCACTAGGTTTTCTGTATGCTTTCAGATTCCGTCAAGCAATCAGCCGACTGAGCTCTGCTTTCGTCTTTTTGCGATGATTTAAACTCGCTCATATCTGTCTTCGTGTAAGTACTCTCCACGATGGGGTTAAGCAAGGAATCGATCAGCAAAATTTTAATAGAAAATCGATTTCACGTAAAATTACCCATCCTTAGTCCTTATGCAAATAGAAAGTCCCTATTCAAACATTCTATTTGAATAAGTACTGAAGATGCGTAATTTACGTGAAATAAATTTCCTAGTAAAAATTTGCTGATCGATTCCTTCCTTATCCCCATCGCGAGGAGTGCATACTTGAACGTTTGAAAGCAGTTTCACCACATGCTTCATATTGCGATGATTGCAGCAAGCAGCAGAGCAACGCACTTTTTGGTGGCCTGCTGCGTGTTTGCTGCAGTTGGTTTTGCCTGAGACTGTGTGAAACAGCGGACAATTGCAGACTTTAACTTCCAACCGTCACGGACTTTGCAAAACCTGAACTAATGTTCTGCGCCGTCGAAGTATCGCGACGTTTTCCATTAGAACGCTAATGCTCTCATTTTTAGATTGCCTGGTAAATTGCCTGAATTGAAAAGTTCTCCGTGCAGCAAATGCTGTTTAGTGAAAGTGCAGCTTTAGTGAGCGCGTGGTTTTGTGTTTGCTGCGCTAAGTTTTGTCTTTCTCGCACAGACTCTCGTCAGGATCTCTTGAACAAGATTGAATATTACCAAATGGAGCATGACCGTCTGTTAGATGAAGTTCGAAGGCTCAAACAACGTCTCGGTGACGTATCTCCACGCAGTCCACGGACAAGGTCCGTCTCTCCGAGGCCAGGGTCCCGGCAGAGCTGCATGAGCCCGGCCAAGGTAAAAAAACTGTCCATTGTATAATTTTTTCAAAGAAAATCAGTCATGCATCGGGACATAAAGCATCTATATATTTTTGTACACAACTTAGGTTGCTTACGCATTAACTTCAAAACAGTGCTCAATTCGAAAGTGAAGATTTCAAACTGATTCAAACGAAATAAGAAGTGTCAGGCTTTGCTGAATTTCGAAGATAGCAAGCTACTGTATAAATGCAACCTTGAAGCTTTTTCATTCGGCGCTGTACTTGATTGTCATTCATTCAAATTTTCCGCAGCATCATGAAGTCATACCTGAACCAATTTGAACATACGTTTTGCGTTTTCTTTTGAGAGCATTGTTTTTAGTTGTTCATTTTTCTTATATTGATAAAATTGAACTTAAGCTGCTAACTAGCCTGGGCACCACACCAAAGCTGATCGCTTGACTTTCCATAAAAATCGCTTTTTCTTTTACTCGCAAATTAGAGACCTGTTTATGGGCAAAAATTTCTTCTTTTATTTAAATCAGCTTTGTCCGACCCGCCGGCCGCATGCGGTTAAGTCGAAAGTCTTGTGCAGTCCAGTAAGCTTTTCATTATTGTGTATGCACATTGCAATGACAGCCTGTCTTTTTATGATAACCTTTTTTCGACATTTTCGATGCAATGGTCTCAGTGCCTGTTTATCATGTACTACGCACTGGTAGATTTCCACGTGTCCACTGACACCTCGGTGCAAAACTGATTTTTAGCTTTCTGATTTCTACTCATATGTTCCTCTGCACTAAACTGATTTCTAACTATCCCCTTTGTTCTTCCATTAACACTAAATTGGCCATGATGGCATCTCACTTTGGGAGTGATCAAAAGTGCCATACAATCGTTATCATTGCCGCTAGTATTCGAATGCTTTCAATAACTTTAAACTAAACGTTGGTATGCTAAAATGAAAGTACAGTACGTGATGCAATTTGCGGCCCTCATAAAGATATCGACATTGTTTTTGACCCAGTAAGGCATTTCGGTTGGACATAGCTGATTCAAAATGTCTTCATATTTTGCAAAGAGATAGAAATAAACCATACAATATCTGTGCCTTTTTACCCCTACCATTGTTTTTACGCCTACCATTGTTTTCAGCCCAATGTTCGTTTTTCAAACTTGGTGGAAAGGGGTCGTTCTCCTGTTTCCGACGCCATGGCGGCCGCGTCGGCGTCTTCATTTGCCGCTGACCGTTTATGTCGAGATAGAAGCTTGTCTCCATCGGCAGCGATCAACGTTCGAGATCTGACAATGGAAAGATACAACAAGCATTTTGAAGGTAATTGCATTAAATCAAAGAAGGTTTTTTGAAAACAGTTGCTGCCCTTCCTCCCCAGCGCGGCGCCGTGCAACGTAAAATATTTGAAAAACTTGGTGTTGCGAGAGCATTATTTCTCAGCAGGAGATTTGTGAGTAACACAGGTGAAAAACTTTCAAATCTTTTCTTACCTTTGCTATAAATTCAGTCAGAAAATCAAATTGAAACGATGTCAAATTTCTGCATAACTTGGGTATGTTGTTGGCCTCAATACATGTTTGTTTTATGATCTACCATTATTGACTGAATGGCAATTGTGAAGGTTAAAATATTTTTAAAAAAAATCGTCCATTGAGATACCTCTGGTAATGGTGATCTGTCTGTGACTTTTGACGATAGGTTCACAGCTGTTGGTTTATAAGCCAGGAACTTTTCCGCTTCTTGATATCATAGTTTGTTCACTGCTAAAATAGATTGGACAAATGGGTTAATTTTACACATTTTTAAACATTTTTCCTGTAGACCGTGGAATCGAAACAATTGCAAAAGAACAAAACAGACTTTGAACTTGCCATTGCATGCTGTATTGCTTAAAATCTTGGCCGCTCAGTATACAGCGTTTTCCAGGGTTTGAAATACAAGATCGTTTGTGACGCAGGTCCCGACTCGCCACGGTCCATTGACAGCGACTGCACGGAGATGTTGCTCAAACCTCAGCAACAAACCAACGGCTCCACAGCGCCGCCGGTGGAAAATGGCTACAACGTCAGCGATGACGACGATGACGTCGAAGCTGAACTTCGATTTTCAACTTTGGCGAAAGAAAAGTCGGGTAAGAAGATTTACCAGTTAGGAAATGATGGAACAATGCACAGCCGCCGCCGCAATTACCAGCACGATAGAATTTTTATGACACTTTGTTTGAAAAACACAATGTTACCTGTTTTCCATGTTCTTTTTTCTTAGAAGACTAAGACTGTTTTTGGCAATAATTAATTTTAGATGAATCCAATCTCAAAACAAGAAACAAATAATAACTTTACTTGCATATCTGAAAACAATGTTAACATTGTTTATTGTTCCAAACTTTGCAATCATATGAGGATTGCATTACGTAATTGTTATGTACAGTACGGTGTTGACTTGTTCATGATAAGTTGTAGTAACTGTATTACAATAAAAAGCATACGACAAAATCAGTTTTCTCAAAACGTAGAAAATCAGGATTTATTCAAGATTTATACATGTTGCATATACAGGTTAATATGCAGGAAGAGAGTTTTGAAAAGCTCGAGATGAATGTTGCACAAATTAATGACGATTTGATTAAAGTTGTGTTGGTTTGTTATTCTTTAAACTTAACTTCTGGTGAAATACTTGGTGTTTTACGTTTTCGTAACAACTAACAAAAAATTTATTTAAAGCTTGCTGAAACACCAGTTATTTATTACTGCTTTATTCCTTTTCTGTATTATATTTTACATGTAATATTTGTAAAACTGAGGTGGCAATGTGTATACACGTAAGAGTTTTGCAAGTTGCACGATGTAGTTTCTGATTGAAAGAATGCGTTGAAACTTGCGCCTTTGCAAATTAGTAACGTTTCTTGCCTTTTCAAATTTCCGACCAAAGTGTTCATTATTTCTTTTATATAACTATTACATAACTTTTATATAACTCGTCAGACTCGTCGGTCTCAGCGCCGGGCATGCGGTGCGGGAGCAACGAAAGAATGGGTGGTTCCCCTCATAGGCGAACCCGAAGTCCGACGAGCCCTGTGGGTTTTCGTTCCGTCAGTCCTCGATTGACGTCATCACAAACATGTGTCAACGACACGGCGCGAGAGTGAGTAGACGAGAAGTGTGTGACGTAGGCAGACGATTGTGACGCAGGCATAGAGATGCACAGAAAATTGCAATGACGTCTTGCAACTTGCAGGGTGGCTCTCGTTCCGGTCTGCTGCACCTCGTGCTGTGCATAAAACTAAAGCAAGTTTCGGGTTAAATCATCGCAACTGTAAACGTCGCTTGGCTTGATGCTTCTTTTCATGTGTTGTGTTGTTTCTTTGTCAATGTCTAAATTTTGCCCATTCCGATGTTTCATCACTGCAACTGAATAAATACATTCCCTGCAGCTTCATGTCTAGAACTGATGCGTCGGAATGCATCGAATGGTGCGACTGAGCTGAGCGGTTGCTTGAAAAAGCACGAAGAGCATAGCGCAGAATACAATAGTTGTCTGAAGAATGTATTTTCTACGTGACAGTCGGTACCCAACAGTCATGAAGCGGAGCCTGCCACGCCGCGCCTTTGCTCCAAGGAACCCGTCAGATCTCAGATTAGGATACTGCATAAAGTTCACCAGGCCGGGCGGGAAGCTAAGTCGAGGAACTGTCAAATACATCGGCCACCTTCCGACCAGAAATGAAATATTCGTCGGTGTCGAACTGGATGGATATGGTAAGTAGACGTATATATTGGACCTAATTTAGTGGTTCAGCAAAAAACACTGGGTAAGTCGACTCTAAATTTTGTTGCCATCTTGTTTTAGACAAGTCAGAGTACCTTGTACTTCCATAAATCTTTAATTATATATTTGCTGATCGAAACCAAATTTCAAACATTTGTGAATATCAGTAAATTATCCCGATGGAATATGCGTTGTCTGCAAAATCTGCTTTCGAAAGATCATTTTAAAAATCATCTTACAATAACAGCGCGTTAAAGACAAAGATAAGAAAGTGGTGAATTTGAAATTTTACGGTTTTGAGAACATCGTGTTCAACAGCTTGATTCTTGAAAATAGGGTTAACTTTTAAGTTTTTTGATAGAATTTATTTCCAACTTCAAACAACAATGTACAAAAAGCACGTTTTATTTATGGGATACTTTTTTTCTTAGCTGACAAATCTTACTCTGAAAGAAAGATCAAGGCTGTAACTTACTGACAAAATCTGATTTGACGAATTGCGTTTCTATGCCACTCTGCTAATCAACTTTCATTTCTTTACCTTTACAGATGGAAAACACTCAGGCACTCATCAAGGGACCAAGTACTTTTCCTGGTGAGCTCTTTAGTTGCTTCTTTACTTGTATGTTGTGTATCAAAGTTTCTAAACATGTCTTGCATTATTAGACATAATCGCAGTCCTTGAATGGAAGTAAGGGAAAAGGCATCCAAAGTTTTGAGACTTTGACTTGTGGTGGTGCGATGTTTTGGTTCGCATCATCAGCGCAGAAAGATAAACGTTGACATCTCTGGTGTTTTGTGGACGGAAATGTTCGGCGAATTCGAAAAACTAGCTCAGAGATCATTCCCAAACAACTCCGCACAAAACATGCTACCTTAGAGCTTCTCTTTGCTCACTAACTATAGTTGCCAACTCTAAGTCTCACATCATTTGATAATTACCGTGGGCTCTCGAGGCTCGAGTCCCATAAAGACTACAGTGCGAAAACATGCAGTCAATACCACTGACCGTTGCTGCCAGCAGCAGGACCCCATGCCCTTATAAACATGTTCCGTTTATTATAAGTAAACACATACGCATTAGACTCTAATCACATCACTATACGATAGGATAATACGAACACTACGTCAACACATCAATCATGCGTAACAGAAATGAATGGCTCATAATGGCTCGAATCTACACCCCCCATGTTTTGGGTTTTTCATCTGAAAATATTCTAAGTCCGAAATTAAGAAAAATTTGGCAAGGACTTTGTCCCTATTTTTGATATTTTCTTAAAAATGCGTGAAGTCCCTTTGTGGGTCTTATTCGACCAGAGCTTCGCCGTCACATATTTTATAAAAAGTTAAAGTCCCAATCTGTCTGACCTTTTGATAGGACTCTCCCTATGATGCCACTGCCGTTGATCGTAATTCGGCGAACGTGACCTCAAATTCCAGTGCCTTGTGTTTTTCCCTATGATGCCGCCGCCGTGGGCCGTAATTAGGCGGACGCGACCTCAAATGCAAATGCCGTGTTGTTGACTCGATAACCCCGCGGTCTACACTACCTTTCCGCCGTGCTCACCGTTTAAGACGGCTTATCGGGCTTCCAGGCAGCCAGCACTAGAGAACAAAGTCTCAGACTGGTTTGTTACACGCACCATCGGGTCGGGTCTTCGTATGTTCCCTATGAATGCCACCGCCGTTGGCCGTAATTTGGCGGACGTGGCCTCAAATTCTGTCGCCGTTTACTATCTGGGCAGTTCTTAGTTGGCTACAAGGCAGTTTCAGATTCCGTCTGATTCCCCCAAGTTCGCCAGTTGCCTGCCAAAGTCAGACTGACTCTTCATCAGCTCTCACTGATATTTATAGTTTTTCTGGTGTAAATTTGGTATTGTTTTGTGATTAGTTTGGTAATTACAGCTTTGTTTAGTTTATATTGTTCTGTACCCACAGTGTGGTCAGAACTATTCTACGCTTCTGCGTTCACATAATTTTGGTATTGTATTCACACATATTTTGTGGGTATAATTCTACCGAATTTTAAGCTTTTGTAAGTACAATTCTTCTATGTTATAGGCTTTTGTAAGCACAATTCTTCTATGTTATAGGCTTTTGTAAGCACAATTCTTCTATGTTATAGGCTTTTGTAAGGCAGCCTTTGTATTTACAATCTTTTTACACTGTACAGTACATCATATTACTTTCTTGAGTTGGTTAGTGATTTTCCTAATCTGTGTTTTTGGGTCTAGTCTTTAGTTCTTCTCTTGGTCCATGCTGGTGAATACTCCTGCAAGTTCTCGTTCCCATTCTTGTTCTTTTTGTTCATTCAGTTGATCTGCCTTCTGTGTGCTGTTGCGGATTTTATCGGCCGTTAGCGTATGGTAAGTTTCTTCTCCTTCCCAATCATAAAAGGTTGGTTTGGTGATCGTTAGCATCACCGTTGGTTTATTTACGTACAACCTCTGTCCGTTATGTCCTATTTTGGCTTGGTAGGCTTGGCCCAATGCCTCGAACCTTATGGTGACAACTTCGCGTTTTGGCATTTTATGCATTATCCAATTCATAATGCAACTAAACTCTTCCTCCTTGTTCATGTCTTTGATGGGTTTTCTTAGCTTACTGCCATTTTCGAAGCCAACCCAGCAAAACGTTTTCTTGACACTTGAATTGCTTCTGTAACTATCTTGCAACATTCGTAAGATCTCCATGGTTTGTGCCTGTTATCGAAGTTACTAGTTAAATGCCATTACGGCTTCGCCTTGGCTGCCTACGGAGCCATTTAAACGTTATTACGTGTTTCCGGTTTCTCTACGCTTCCCCTTATTCACTTGGGTTAGCACGTAGGTAAGTCTGGCGGTTGTCTGTTTTTAGTCTTTTACCTTTCTAAACTAGAAGTTATTTTTGTGCCACTGTGGTTTAGTACCGACGCATTCCTGGTACGCATGATTTTCGCATAAACAAGATTCTCATGATAATTCACGCTTTTACAAATCACATAAGTAAGTCAGACATTAACTGATGTTTTCATTCGGCATTTATGGTGATAGAGTTTTCGTCTTCTGTTGTATCTCCTTCTTTCATCCACACTGTTTCATTTGTGGTTACTTCTCTGTCTACGTTTGCTGACATGCTATCTTCAGATGATGCACTTAGAGACATGTTGGAGTCAGAAATGACTACAACACCTGTGATTCCGCCGGCTTCAATGCCTTGTACTACGTTCTGTATTGTCTGATTTTATCAACCTGCGTTCTGCAGAGTGTGTGTGTTCATACATGCTTTTGATGAACAAACTTCGTGTCTGCTCATAAACAAATAAATTAAATTAAATTAAATTGATAACATTTCCCTCACAGCTGAAAGCGCCATACCGTAGACATTATTGCAGATTTAGCATAGGCGGTAACAGCGACCATGAACGACTTACTCATGTGAAGTTGTGAAGGCACAATCAGACATTTTAAAAGCGAGGTTTGGGCAGCTGGTACTCCTCTATTTGAAAATTATTTACTGCGTATAGTGCTGTATGCAGACAGTCACCCTGTGTATGGAACAAAAAATTCGTGCTATTCGTCTTTTTTAGTTTTCAAGTGCTTCTGCGTTTCAAATGCAGAATTCAGTTACGAATAACTTAAAGAAATTAGCACCATTTTTGTCACCAATTAAAGTTTGCGTTGTCAAGGGGCTTGTCAAATAGGTAATGTTTCGTCAATCAACTGCCGTAGAGTGTAGTGTACAGATTGCAGCTGAACTTGCGATTGAGTTTCCCTGCAACGTATACGTGAGAACACCATTATGCG
>Ga0210059_1016351_pt1 | contig 10717 bp, 4 predicted proteins | sample Ectturendosymbi2_FD_188042 | JGI IMG/M metagenome (GOLD analysis project Ga0210059, IMG submission 188042) | Ecteinascidia turbinata endosymbiont from Florida, USA - Sample 2 (SPAdes) (version 2) | ecosystem: Host-associated > Tunicates > Ascidians > Unclassified | place: Key West, Florida... | reverse complement strand
GTTGATATGATTTCAGTATAGATTTCATGGTGCGATGAGCACGTTCTACTTTTCCGTTGCAGGCTGGATTCGCTACTAGCGTGAAACGGTGTTCTATTCCTAATTTTTTTATGTGGTTTGTCCATTCTTGTGATCTAAAAACGCTTCCATTATCACTCAGAAGCAATAATGGATATCCGTGTGTCGAAATCCAATGATTTTGTAATGCTAACCATGTGTATAAAAAATTGGGGCGTGGAAGAGGTATGGCCATAAATAAAGAAGTTGCTCTGTCGATAATTGTAAGACATTCAGTCATTTGTGGGAAAAGAATATTTGGGCCCATGTAGAAATGGTCCAAATGTAGGGTTTGAAAGGGTTCATCATACACTTTATAAGAAGGCGAGGGGTTTAAAATTGGGTGTCGCTTCGGCTTGCATCGTAAGCAAGTGGGGCATTTTCGTATGATGTCGCGTATAGTTTTTCGCATTTTCGGGAAATGGAATAAACGTCTCAAACAGTAGTAAGTTTGCTTCCATGACAGATGGTGGAAGCTATGATTAGCTAAGCTTAAGGTGTTGAGGAATGTTACTTGCGGTAACCAGATAAATTGACGTCCTTTTGGATTTGTCCAATAGAAGAGGTTGTCTTTCTCAACAATTTGAGTTTGCTGGGGATGATTCGCACGTTGTGTTTTTTGTGCAAAAAAAAGTTTTTGTTGAAATTCCTTGGTGAAGACAGGTTTCAGCTTTTCTGTGAATTGGGACAAGAGCTTGGAGAATTGTGAATCCTGCATTAATGCAAGGTTTATTTGTAGCATGTCTGGGTCTTGTTTTAATAATACTCGACTCAAAAAATCTGCAGTTTCATTGTTAATTCCAGAAATGTGTTGTACTTTCATTTCGTATTGTGATAGAAATTGCAGGCGTCTGCGTCTGAAATTATTTAGTGTGTGTTTAGCTTTCAGGAGTGTTAGTAATGGTTTGTGGTCTGTATATACTGTAAATGCGTTGCAGTCCAGCAAGAAATGGAAAAAAAGAATGGATTGTTCGATCGCAAGAAGTTCGATGTCCAGGGCAGCGTATGTGCGTTGTGCCATTGTGAGAGGTTTACTGAAAAATCCTAGCGGTAGTACTTTATGCGTTTCGTCTGTTTGATAAAGCATAGCTCCAATTGCTTTTTGACTAGCATCTGTGACCAGGAATAAGGGTAACTTGGGGTTGTACATATGGTTTGCAACAGCATTTGTTATGAGATTTCGTATTTCAGCTAAATCAGTTATGAGAGTCTTTGTCCATTGTATATTTATTTTTTTACTATATTTTTTTGGGATTGTTGAACCAATTTTGTTTAGTGAATCTTGGTAATGTGCAATTTTTGGAAGATAGTTTCTTACAAAGTTACTTATTCCGAGGAATCGTCGCAGGTCTCGTACCGTTTTTGGTACAGGCATGCGTTTAAAAGTGTCGACGTATTTGTGTGATCTTTGAATTGTCTTGTTAGAAAGATAGTGTCCAAAGAATGTGGTACTGTCCATACCAAGTTGACATTTGTCTAAATTGACTGTCAAATGGAAGAGACTTAGAGTGTACACGAGGTAATATAAGCCTCGTTTGTGTTCTTCTTCGTTGTTGGAAATGAGAAGTATGTCGTCGATGTAGCACATGTATGGTTGGAGCATAGGTGGGAGTTTTCGTGCCTTTCGATCTTCGTTATAGTAATGCGTTGCCAAGGCAACGACGAAGGTCAAATTTATTGTAAATTGGCCGGGGGTGCAGCGCGTCCCCATCGGCACAACTCGCCAGGAGTAGGCCCCTAGGGGGCTGACAAAACCTAAAAGAGGAATTGTGTCTTCTTCTACTTCCATGTGGTGGAAAGCTTTACTGATATCTAGCTTGCTATATATATGTCCGTTAGCTGCAAAATTTCTTAGTGCATCAATACGGGGTAATGTTGAGTCGAATCTTTCAGTGTCTTCGTTTAGCTTGCGATAGTCTATTATGCATCTGTATGGCTTAGTGGGATCTGCTTTTGCGATCATAAAAGCCGCGCTGATGTATTGACAGGGGACTGATATTATCAAGTTATCTTCGAGTGCCTTTTTCATAAATTTTAACATTTCTTCTGTTCGTTTTTTATCCATTTGGTAGGTGGCGCTAATGAACGGTTTAGCGTCAGGTTTTAGCTTTACAAAGAACTTGTGAGGTAATCTGCTCGGTTCGCTAAGATTCTCATGTTCCATGGCAAGTCTTGGAAATAAAGTCCAGAGTGCTTTAAACCATTTTTGGTTTATAAGTGATTTAGGGGTTGGCTGCTTTTCAATATTAGGTGCTGGTATTTCCGCATATAATTGTGATGCTTGTTCATATGTCAGGAGGTCTTCTTTTAGCTGTTCGTGTTGTGTTGTCTTTGTTCCTGTTTTCTGTATTTGTGTAGTGCAACAGTGTCTTAACGTTGGAGGTGTGAATGAAGAAGGAGCGTTAGTTTCCTTTGGCGAAATTGCTGTTGAGTGTTCATTCGTACTACTTTCAAAAAGGCGAGTTAAAAAATGTTTACGTATGTCATGGATGCCTATTAAGTTGTAATTTAACGTGTGTGCGGGCATCACCTGGAATTGGAGTTTTAGAGAGGATTGTTTTGTGTGTACAGGGATTTCTACTTTTCCGAGTGACAAGGTAGTTGGACTTGTTTTGTTGAACCCTGTGATTTTTATGACAGATTTTTTGTCAATTGTTTGTTTTTCTTCGTTCGTGAGATATTGCAGTGAAATTAAATTGCAGTTGGCGCCTGAGTCCAACAGGAACGAGCGTGGCTGGTGTAAATCTTTCAAAAAAATAAAGCCTTGTGGGTCATTGTCTATATTTATTTCTGTATTAATTACGTAGGTGGGGACTTCGGAGATTGGGTCATTTCTAAAAAATGTTGGTCAGGTAATAAGTCCGTTGTGGAATCTGGTGTTATGTCAAAGTGCATTGCAAATGCTCGTTCTGCCATGGCTTTGTCGTATGGGAAGGGTGGTCGTTTAACTTCACTATTCCAGCGTTGGGCTGCGGAAAGGTTTGGTTCGAAGTTTTCTTCAGCATATTGTGCGGGTTTGCTGTATTGGTTATTGTTAGAATTTTGTATTTTGTTTGTCTGTCGGTCATACGATCTGGGGCGTGTAGGATTTGGGGGTGTGGATTGATTTTGATTGTATGTGTTATGCGGATTAGAGTTGAACTTGTTGTTGGGTTGACGATTGAATCGTTGCTGATTGTAGTTGTTGCTGTAATTTTGTTGTCGATTATAGTTGTTATAATTGTGTCGTGGTCGGTTGTCGTCAGGTCTGAATGTCCTGTTTTGGTTTGAGTAGTTATTTCCTTGTCTTGGTTGGAAGGGTCTTCGCCATTGATTGGAGCGTGGCGTAAATTGTTGTCGTTGGGGATTGTTTCGTGGTGGAAATCTATATAATTGATTGGGTGGGGGTTGTTGTGGTTTAGACCTGCAAAACTTTGCGACGTGTCCGATTTTTCCGCATCGAAAGCATGCTCGTGTTTCTGTTTTTTTCTGTGGTCGTTGCTGTTCTTGAGTTGATTGTAACTGGTGTATTTTGCCTATTTGTTTGTGTATAGATTTTATTTCATGCATCAGTGATTCGTGCACTTTTGGTTGTGGAGGATATGAAGGTGATGCGACGTGTGATGATTCGATTATTTCTTTAGTCGGTGTTGGTTTGGTAACGGTGTTTAGTATGATAGGTTCACTGGGGGGGTTAGTATCTTTTATATTTGTCGTAGGCACTGCTATTTTTTTCCAAATAAAGCGAAGTTTCTCTGGCAATTCTGGAATAGGTGTGTTAGCCACTAAGTGATAATAGGGTTGCAGTTTGTACTTTAAAGCGTCCTGAAGGGTTTCGCGAAAAATCTCATTGTTGTTTATTTCATTTAAGCTCATGTGTACTTGAGCTATTGCGTTTTGTAAATCAATCGCTGGATTACTGGACCAATCAAATTTTTGTTTTTCTATGGCTTTTCTGAGATTAGTATTTTGTTCCTGTCTAGATAAGGAATATGACTGAAATAACCAGGTGAAAAATCCATTTAACGGGTCGTGAAGAGGGTCTTGGATGGCTTGTAAAAGCTGTGCTGATGCAGCTTGTTTAGCCGCTGGGTGTCGCGCAAGATGTTGTGTCAGTGCTTGTAGCTTCAATTTCGAATCTATATATGGAAATTCTTCTAACGTAGCTTGCGTTAATCTTGCCCATTGTATTTCATCTCCAAGTTCGAGGGGATTTAATAGCATCTTCGGTATAAAGCGTGTTTGATTTACTTCTGGATAAAATATTGATGGGGGATTAATTGGAGGTAGTTGTAGCGCGTTTGGGGCGCGAAGACGCGGTTGCGGTTGCTTTTGAGGGGTGTGCAATGAGCCTTTATCAGGATGTGTGGGTGAGCTGAATCCTGCGCTTTGTGTTGGATTTGTTGTTTGAAGTGCAATTCGTAGGTTGTCGAGATGAAGGAGTTTTATCTGATAGTGTTTGATGAATGTTTGATCTACGGTCGGTTGTAGTTTTTGAAGAATAGTGTTTACTTTCTTTATATGTTTCTGTATGGATGATAATTGTTTTTCAGTTGAGTTTTGCTCTGGGGAGATAAAGAGGTGTAAATATCGGTAACTGTTTTGCGGGACTTTTGTGTTTGATATGTTTTGTTCTAATGTGTCTTCATGGAAATATTTTTGTATGTCATGTAATAGTTTGTGTAACTTTGTAAATTTATGTAACATTTCTGTGCGTGAGCATGAGGTTGTTGTCTGCTGTTGGAGATAATTATAAATTAGATCATCTTGCAGTTTATTTAGTTGGAATTCCCAATATGTATGCTGTTCATGCGTGTTTATTTCGAGTTCCTTTAAGTCGTTGATGATTTCATTTAAGGGGTATGTGCGTATTCCAGGAAAGGTGTTTCATTTTTAGATTTCTGAGATTCTGGAGTATTGTGTGTGGTTGATCCTTTTGTAAATTGCGAATGTTCTGGCGTACCTGGAGTAGGTGCACGTGAGGTTTGGTGTGATTGCGAGGCCGAAGAAGGTGCAGTTCTTATCAGGTGTCGATAGGCTGTCTGTAGTGTATTATCGTCCTCATAAAATGAGGGTAATCTGTCTTGCAGTTGTTTAAGTAACTGAATTTTTTGAAGAAGGTTTGCGATTTTTTCTGGAATTGGAGTGGTTACCTTCTGGTAATAGTCCAGGAGCTGCGTTTGTGCGGTCAATTCGTTTTGAAGAGCTACCTGATTTCGCGGTAATGGTTCATCTAGTGAGAAATCTAGTATGGCCAAATTTCGTAGGGTTTTGCATAATGTGCATGGGGCAAACGGGTCAATGGTTTGTGTTTCTATGTGGTTTACTTTTAGTTCAGGGTATAGATTGGCGGGTGGTGCGCTAGGTGTTTCTGTATAAGGTGGCAGAGGATTTGTTTCTTGATTGACAGTTTGTACTATTTTTAGGGGTGATAAGGTGGGATCTTCACGCTGTTGTTTAATATATTGATAAGTTAGTTTTTGACGTTTCTTCTCTGTGTGTTTAAAATGTTTAATGTGTGAGACTAGATCGTTGGTACCGACAGCTGCTTTATGCTGGTTCTGTTGAATATTATCGGCTAATTTTTTTATTTGTTTAGCTGATTCATTTTGTGCAATGACGATTTTTTCAATGTCATGTGCTGTGGTTGGTTCATCCTGTTCCTTAGTTTTGAAAATGCGTTTCAGTAGTTTCTTTTCGGATGATTTTTCAGTCATGATTGAGTAATAAGTTATCGTTATTTGTTCAATTTTTATGTTTTATGCTGAATTATGGAAATAGGGTAAGGTGTATCTGGAACAATATAAAATGATCATAGTAATATGAACAAGATTGGCATGTCTATGTTTCTTTACAAAGTTCGGTTATCGTTTCAGTAATGCGTTGAAGACGCGATGATATAGTGGTATGTACAGCATTATATAGAAAATATGACTGGTTAATGAAGTGCATGAATGTTTCCATTATGTTCGTGAGGAAAGTTTTTATAGTGCGATAGGGTAAAAATGTATGCAACTGTACTTGTGTGTTTTGCGTTGTATGAGAGTTCTGAGCATGTTGTGTATGAGGAATTGGTTTGGTACTGAAAAGAGTGGTTGGAGATTTTGCTTGCCTGGATGTGAGGTCCGTTGGGTTATGTGTTGTAGATTTGTCTTCTGTATGCAGGGTTTGTTGTTTATTTATTCGTTCTGTGTGATTGTTTTTCTTCAAGGTAATTTGAGGGGGCGGTGATTGTGACGGTAAGATTCTCATAATTGGTTTGTTTTGGATGTAGCCATTCCGGATTTTGTGTGCATATATTACATTATTTTGTATATCCGTCCTATTTTGTATTTCTTGAAGGACAGTGGTTATTCGTTTTAAAGAGTAGATTTGCTCTGCGTATAATTGGAGTTGTTTGAATCTAGGATTTAGTTGGTAATAATTGTGTCTGAATTCGTTTATTTTGGAATTTGCTAAGTACACAGCAGTGTTCAACTTTTGTGCGTTTTGATGTCGTTCAAATTTATTTTTGGTATAATATATGAGTTCTGATATATGAATCAGAGTTTCATCGTGTAATAGAAGGTTGTCAGTAATTGCCGTTTCTAGCTTAGTATATTGAAGATAGGTTTGTTGCCATAATCTATTAAATTTGACGATCTTCTTTTGTAGTTGTTTACGGAGATGTGGTATGTCATATTGATAGGTTTGTAGTGGGCCTGATAATGTTATAGGTATATTTGTGTCATAAGTGTAAATTATGTTTTGTAATAAGGATTTGAGTTTTGGCGGGTGGGGATAATTTTTTTCTTGTTGTTCAAATAGTTTAGTGAGGTTTGCATGATTTGAAGTGCATGTGTCATGATCAGAGTGTGGCCACCAGTACGGTAAGTGTTTGTCAGATATTTTCATGTGTCGTTCAATTGTGCCGCATTGTGGTAGGCAATAAAATCGTGTGGGAATTACTCCCTGTATAGGTTTCATGGGTAATGGCCATGAAGTGGTGGGTAAGTTAAATCTTTGAACTTTTTCTTGAAGTTTCTTGTGTGACCAGTGATTGATGCATCCTCCTTTGTTATACTGGTGCTTGTGGTTGAAAATGTAGGAATAAGTTGTAGCGCGCGTTTTTATTACTGGTGGTGTAAAAAGATCTTTATGATAGGTTAATAAACTTTTGGTGTGTGGTAAAAGCCACCAGATTTTAGGCAGGTGATGTCGTCTGTGTGAAGTGCGTATTTCTAATTTGAAAGCTGTTTGGTTTATATATGGCCATTGGAATGTAATTGTCCGTTCACGCGTGGTTGTATTGAGATATATTAGATTGAATTGTTTGATGTTATGTATTGTTGAGGTCGGAAAGGTTACTGTATATATTGTTGAAGTTAATTTTTGAATTCGTACGATTTTTTGTAAGATGCAAGGGGGTGTATACAGTATTCGATTTTCTCCTTGGGGTTTGATGACTTCCTGTATTGCTGGTAATTCGTGTAATCCTATTGAGCAATTGGTAATGCTCATTGGAAGTGTCGGATTTGTCTCTTGTGACAGTTTAAAAGTTATATAAGCATATTTTTCGTAGAAATAGGATAGAATTCTGGACATGAATAAAAATGCTTCTTGCAATGAGTCTTGAGACATAGTGACTGTGTTCATAGGCGAATTTGCTTGCGCGATAGTGACTTGAGTGTGTGGTGATGATTTTAAATGTATCATTTGGAAATCTGTATCTGGAAAGAAATTGTCTTCGATTAAGGTCCACTGTAGAGGAGACCAATGAAAAACTCTGTATGTAAAGCTATTGCAAGACGGGTTGACGTTGATGGGTGGGTATATAGTTGGATTTTTCTTATTGGCTGTATAAATGTTCCACGAATGAGTGAGTTGGTTATGAAAATTTTTTAAATCAGATGGAATATAAGGAAGTGGTGATAATTTTTCAATGTTATGGTAATGTAAATTGTTTGAAATATATATGGCAATTCCATTTTTCTGGAGGGTTGTGATTAGTGACTCTAGGTTTGAGGCATATGTTCGTGGACTAGCGTGTGTATGTATAAGCAGCAGAAAAAAATGTAACAGATTTGAAAAAATGTTCATTTTGTTGCTGTGTCCGTAAATAAGGTTGTATATAGTCTGTGCAGAAAAATAAATGTTTTGAGGCCCTAGATATCGCACTTTATGTGTTTATTGAAAGTATTTACTAGAAATTGCTTAGTAATAATATACTTATTGTTTAGATGATGCAATATATTATGAATTTGACGTTGAATGATTGAGATGATAAATTGTAGTGTGGGCAGGTATGGACGGGAATGTGGTGTATTAGGCCATGGCCATGGTACAGGGTTGTATGTGTGATTATTGTTATATTCTGCATGTTTTTTTTTTGTTTTTTCTGTTTGTTGGGTTTCCATTACTGGTGATGTAGTCTGTTTGTCCCGTGTAGGGAAATATTGTGGGAGTGTCAAAATAGGTGAGCTTGGAAAGATGTGGCTTTTAGATTTTGCAGAATTGTTTAAAAAGGTTGTTAGTAATCGCAAAGGACTTGCTCGTGTAGCATCAAATTTTAATGGGTAACTTTCGATGGAGTCACTATTGATGATGTGTTGATATAAAATATAAGGTTTTAAGTGTCGGGAATTTCGTAAGAGACGAATCGCTTTGTGTTGCAAGGTCATGGCATACATTTCACGAAAATTTTTGTGTATGCTAGGGATACTTGCTCTCAAGTAATTAGTCTCATATAGAAGTTGTGCATAAGCATGTTGAGCTTTAGAATGTGCTTGCGACATTGCGTAATCTGTCCATGCTTTGTGGTGAATGCGTTTCTCGATGTCCAATCGTGTTTCTTCACTACTTTCGAATTGGTATTTTAATAGATTGTGTTCAAGGTTTAAGACATGGGGTTGTACAATGTTACCTAATAATCGAAAAAGTTGAGCTTTGCCGTCAATACGGCGTTGTAGATTAGCTTGTGCCACGTTATTGGCGAGTTCATTGCTTTTAGCGAGCGATGTCTGTTTATATGAATATATGTTGGAAAGTAGTGGCATTTTTTGATCGAACAGATTATGGTGGTAATTGAAGCGGTCTTGTTGTATAGTGTGAAAAGTTGCTGTATAGTTTTGACATTTTGCAATCTGTGCTATGTGTGGTGGTCTTTCCACGATCTGAAGAACTCTTGGGATTATTGTTTCTAAATTTCCTAAGTGTGGTTTGAAATATATGTTTCGTGGGTGCTTTTGGTTAATTGCTTGTGTAGGTATGGACCACGAAGTAATAACGGGTGTGTGTTCTTTGATATTTTGACGAAAATATTTTACGCCTGGTTTCTTTACGTAAAAACCTTCTGCATAATAATGTCGCATGTTTCTTGCATAAGAATAAGTTGTCTGCATTGTTTGCAAGTAATTTGGTAAAAAAAAGTTTTTGTGAAAGCCAAGGAGGCTATCTGATTGCTTTTGAATCCACCATGTTCTAGGTAGATAGGTTAGTTTTTCTCCTACTTCGATATATAGGGCAAAGCCTTGGTCTGTGGGGGTTGACCATTGAAAATCCAACGCATAGTTGTGTCCTATTTGTTGTTCGTATTGCTGAATATTTCTTATTTGTGGTACTTCATTGCTGATTTTTGTTTTTGGAAATGTTGCAATGTAGGTTCCAGTGTTTGATGTGTGTAATCTAATTAGTCGATCTTCGTTGCAAGGGGTGTTAATTTCTTGTTGTGTAGTTTCCGATGTTAAGAGTACTTCTTTTATGAGTGGGAATTTTTTTGCGGAAAGGTAACATAGTCCCCTAAATTCTCCGACTGTTTTGCTGAGATTAGTGAAAAGTTTAAATTTTACGAAGGTGAAGTGTTCATAAAAATAAGCGATTACTCTTGAAATAAGTGCAATGGTATCACTGGAATCAGAATAGTGTAAATTGTGTGGATCAGTATACCCATATTCATTGTATATAACGTACAGTGGTTTTTTTATAAGTTGCAGATAAATCATTTCAAAATCATATTCACGTGCTATATGATTATGGGTGATGGTTGTCCAATCATCGAGTGACCACAAAAATTTTTTAAAGTAATATGAATGATGATCGGGGCTAAATTGTGTTCTCTTGCCTGGTATATTGTCAGTTATCAGTGACGTGTATTTTTGCCAATGATTTTTTGTTTGTTTTTGAAAATTCTGCGTGTCGCAAACAAATGTATTGAGGGGTTGAAATGGTATGGTTACATTTTTTAACCAATTTGTAGGTACGCGGTTTAAATTTGGTGTAAAGGAACGAATTTTTCTTTCAAATTGATATAAGTTTGTTGAAAACTCTCGTGTAAAAGTTTGTGACAGTAATGAAGTAAGTATATAGTATCGTATTATTAGAAACATAGTAATGGTAAAATGAACACCCAAAGTAGCTGTTTCTGAAAACAAAACGTTATATGTAAATTAAGGTAACGGTAATGTTTGATTATTAATAGTATGTAAAGATAATTGTGCATAAAATGGTTGATCTGAACGTATTGTCGATCCTGCGAAAAAAAGGTTATAAGCTCCGTAGGCAAGTACTGAGCACACGGCTATCGCGCCTCCAAATAGAGCCGTGAGTTTGGCAGGATTCCAGTATGTGTTCTGATCTGGATCTATGTCTGGGATGGTGAATCGATGTTCGTAGTCTCTGTCTCCTAGGATGAGGAGACGGTTCC
>Ga0210059_1016350_pt1 | contig 10718 bp, 6 predicted proteins | sample Ectturendosymbi2_FD_188042 | JGI IMG/M metagenome (GOLD analysis project Ga0210059, IMG submission 188042) | Ecteinascidia turbinata endosymbiont from Florida, USA - Sample 2 (SPAdes) (version 2) | ecosystem: Host-associated > Tunicates > Ascidians > Unclassified | place: Key West, Florida... | reverse complement strand
CGTTTTACCTTCAACTATTGTTGCAACAACAGCCTCCGACAAATCATTAAGCGCTTGATTGGCTTCTTTACGAAAATCTCATTAATCTCTCCACGCCATAAACCCGTCATAGCTCTTGCGATTTACGTATAATGTAAACTAATGTATAATGTAAACTAATATTTCATGCGGCACACAGTTGGTAGCAATTGAATTTGTCCACACACTCTCTGTTTTCCAGTAGATGAAGCTTCAATGTCTTCGACATGAATTTCTGATGTATGCTGCAAGTGTTTCCACACACTAGCTGCACTCGTCGAATTAGGATCCAAATCAAGGTCCTGTGGCTTAAGCAGCTTATTCATTTTAATTACATTTGCTTAATTGAAATGATATTGACCCAACATGGCATGAACCGCTTGTACGTTTTGATACAAACTTAAAACGTGATCATCCTGAACACAACAAGATGATAATCTACAATAACTTTTCTACAACGGGTACCACATAAACAACTGACAAAACAGTATTTCATAAGCTCACACTCCTACACAACCATTCTGGAGAGCTCAGCAAAAAGAGCGATGAAACGAAGTTACTGTAGAGGTGAAAAAATGCTTAAAGCTGGAATGCACGAATGACGTATATAATTGTCACGCGACGCAGAACAACACATAAGATGTTATGTTGATGGGCTGCGTAATTGCACAACAGCACCGGTAAGTGCAAAGGTGAAAAAATAAATTGGATCGATCTGAAAAACTAGAGCCAATTAAAACAGTAATACCATTTCCAGCTTCAGCGACCCTTATTTAACTGAAAGACGCTCTCACATGATGGGCCAAAAATGTCTTGGCAAGTGTAACGTTACATTATTTTGTTTTAAATTGATATACAGTAAAGGCGACGAAACTGTTTCTCTCTGGTTGGGCTCAAACGAAGACGTTTCGCGCAGTCGTTTCCTTGAAAGAATAAGTATTGAAACGTTCGTCAAGAGGCAAAGAAGGATGAGTTCAGTGTTGCAACCTGTCTGATACGCTTTTTGCGTATATGTATTGCCTTCACGTGCGTTTATATTAAAAGTTCACACGAACTACAATTCATCTTAGCAAAATAATGTCCAAAAATGCAAAACGTTCCACGTTTCAATTGTCATTGATTTTGCAAAATGTTGTAGAAGTGTATGTTTGCTGAAACAATCATTGCGAAAAGGTATTGGTAAAGTGAACAAAAGTTTAATCAGGCTCTACTAGCGCTGAAAACACAAAAACACGTTAAAGACTTGCCAACGTTTTGATAGTTGACGCAACCACTTTTACCAGGGCCATTTCGGTTTCAAGCCTGATGAAGATAGTTGCATCAACTATCGAAACGTTGGCAAGTTTTTAACGTGTTTTTATGTTTTTAGCGCCAGTAGAGCCTGATCAAAATTTTGTTTGTCGAAGCCCTGGCGTCTCTGAAGCAGAAAGATGTTTGGAAAAGTAATTTTGAACTTGTTGCACATTTTTCATTCTCATATTTAGCTGAACTTGCTTTAGTGCTGCATTCCGAAGGAGATTTCGTGTTCTCTTGTGTTTGGACGCTTTAAAACGTGCAGACTGTGCGTGATTGATATCATATTTGGCTGCCTTCCTGTTTTCATATTTGTGCATGCAGCAAAACTGGAGTTAACATTGGCTTTCCAAAAGGCTGCAGCTGGTGTGCTTGTGGTAATGATGTTTTCAGTCCCTCCTTTGAAAAGGATTTTCGTGCTCTTTCTGATAAAACGGTGCCTAAAATTGAGCTCGGCATAAAACGTATGGGTAGATTCAGTGCCAACAATGTTTAAATGTGGTTTTGCGTCATCCAGCAAGGTTGCTCTACGAAAGGAAAAGAAAGTCCTACTTTTAAGGAGCTGAAGAAACGTTATAGACATCTGCTCCATGCAGCTTCATGCAGATATCACACAATCTCTTGCTTCATTTTACCGATATATGCGGCGATCGAAATTGCTAATTCAGAAATTGAGTTCCTTAAGTAAAGGGAGAGGCCAGAAAGATTTCGAAAAAAACTCGCATTCGGTCAGTCATATGCCGGTAGGTAGATGTTGCACCAACACCACTGTCCAGTGTCGCTTGTGTAATGTTATTTTGGGTGCAAGTGCATGACCGACATGCTTAGACATGTGTTGTAACAACTTGTCAAAGATTGATGCACTAGCCCCAATAATTGTTCAAAGCAGCATTTTCTTACAGATGATGATTAAAGCTTTGTCGGAATGCATACTGCTAAAATCTCATAGAGCAGTAATGCGACAGTTGACGCACATGTGTCTGCAAAGTGCAAAGCTGACTGTCCGCAAGCCAGCTGAGGATCAAAACGCACCAGAACGTAGAGTAAAATTGTTTTCTTTGCTTCTGGGTTTTGCTCAGCCTCACTGGCTGCATTTGTGTTTGGGTTAGGTTTCATCACCAAATTTGGACCAAACAGCTTTACTGGCTGCATTTGTGTTTACAAACATCCTTACTGGCTGCATTTGTGTTTGGGTTAGGTTTCATCACCAAAAATTTGGTTTGGTTTCTGTGATAATTGATCTGCCCTGTGCATTGGAAAGGAAAAAACAACGTATTTTTGGTGCTGACATAGCGTGACACCATATGCCGCCTACCCGGGTGCAGCCTGCATGGGAAGGTGACATTCAAACCTGTCGCGTGACCTAACCCTAATTTATATATATATATGATGACATAATCATTTTTACCTTCCTTCCTATAACGCAGGGCTATACCTTACGGTATACTACTAACGGCAGGTAGATCTCAAGCTATAGTGTGGTAGACTTCACGTTAAAGTAACGCCGCCTTCTTTTTATTTTCGAGAGCAATTTTCGGTAAGGTGCAAACAGAAGGTAACACACGACGATCAAAACATTTGTGAAATTACTTTAAAACTTTGAAGTTTGATTCGACCAATTCAACGCTTCAATCAAGTTGAATTTGATGCTCGATTACAATGGAGGTAAGCACTTGCAATATTGCCTCTTGTGCTTTCTACTGTACTACGATGAATCCATTCTAACCTCATACTTTGATTTTTTGATCTCGCATATCGGTCAATGAAATTTCTGCTCTGCATTGCTTTCCTTTTCTATCTGTCGAATTCTTACGAAAACAAACATATCTTTATTCCTGTAGATCAAACTTTTTGCATTTGCCTTGGAAAGGTTTTTGAAAGTCTTACTTTTATTTAGATAAAGCAATGTTTTGTTTGTTAATAATGAACAAACTTAGATAAAGCAGTGTTTTTTTCAGTGTTTTGATTAAAGCGACTTTGTCTTCTTAAACATCGGAGATAAGATTACTGTACTTCATTATTATAGCGTTTCAAGCGTTTTCCGCTTTTGCACGGATTCTAAGCCAAAACGAGTGACATTAAAGTTCCTTTTCTGTTTCACTCCTTAGCGTTAGCAGGATTTTCAGCAAGGTTTGTGTTTATTTCTCAGATTGTCGTATTATTGGAGTAATTCCCAATGGTGATATAAACGTAGCAGGTTGCGAAATTGCACTTTCTCCTTGTCGGTATTGTAAAATTTATTTTGTAGCTTTGTCCTAATAATTTCATGCAGTTGCATTAGATTTCAACCTTTTGACTCTTACGGAAAGTATCAATCTTCCCCCAAAATTGAAAGCATTATATTTGTTAATTAAAAATGCATATAACGTCATCATTTTATTTTGAAATATTACTTGAGCCACTGCACATGCTCCAATATAGCTTCATAAGCGCTTTTATATTTTATGCTGAGTCATAGGCAAAAAGAATAACAATAAAGTTTAGTTTGCTTTTCAATCCTTGCTGAGATGGAAACACAAACAGTGTTTTCAGCAAAAATGTTTGAAAATGCACGGGTTTTTCGTTTGATAACCTTTGACACAAGGACTTGCTGGTTCGAAAATTAAGAACGGCCTTCCTTATTTAAGTGATTTTTGCGCAGTGGCGCTTCCGATTTGGATGGCAAACGGCGTTTTGATTCTCGATTAACGCGAAAATCTCTAGAGCAGCACTTCTCAGTTCGAGGTACTCAGTGCGTTCAAAACAGGATTTGTGTTGGATGGGACGTCTGTGCAAGGTCATAGCTAATTTTGGTTTATTGGCCCGATGAAAGGTTTACGCGCAAGGTGCTTTAACCTAATTTTCTGTGTGCTTGTTGTGAAAACCGTAGAGCCGCTGCCTGATCATCGTTCCATCGCAGACAGAAGCAACCACTGCAACACATGCGTTTGCAAACGAGTTTGCTCGAAGAATTTCAAAAATGATTTTAGTTCTTCTTTAAAAGGGTGTTGTCCCACTGCCTACAAGATATCGCTATGCCTCACCACTATTTGTATTGCTAGAAAAATGAATTTGTACAAAAGGCATCATCAAATCAGTGGCGAGTTGTTAAAAAGCGCAATCATCCAAAGGAACTGTTTGTCCATTACGTTTTTACTGTCTTTTAATGATATCAGTAAAACGGTTCACGTGTCATTAAATTTTACATAACATCAGAAACCAACGACAGGAATTGTGGAAAAAAAGAAATCGTACGGCACTGAGGCAACTACGTCCGGAACTCAGTCAAGCGTGACAGATCAGCCGAAAGGAACCAATGTGTCCGCCGAAACTCCTACATGTCCAGAAGGTTTAGATGCTCTTTTAGAAATGAACAATCTATTCATTTCCCAGAAGATGGAGTTAACGGAAAGTAAATTTTTACCTAACATATTTCAAAGACCAAAGATAAAAGCAATAACTAAGTTTATCTTTTGTCTTGGTGACGTTCACCAGCAATCAGGAAAAAGATATTAGTGTATTGTTCATTTAGATGAAAAATAAAGGTGTGAATTTGAAACTCGTCTCAAATATTTACCGTTTTCAGACAAAAACTAAAGTGACTAAAACAATGCAAATGTGCAAGTATTTACAAAGAAATGGGCTGTGTAATTTTGGCATTATAGGCATATCATAAACTACTTCATTTGTAATTTTTTTGGTTGGTTGCCAAGAGTAAATTAAAAGCACCTTCCAGTTCTATAATTTTTGTACTGGATTTGACTTCTACTTTTGCTTGTGCGTTATCAACAACGCTATGCTTTGCAGTTATGAAGGGCACTGAGACAAAAAATCAATATTCAGTGATTAACCGTGGAGGAAGCAAGTGCTTTTCTATAAGTGAAGGTAAATAATCATTTTTTACATATTCACATAGATAATATTTATTTCATATAAGACCATATCGAAAAAATCAGGAAAACGTTTAAAACAAAACTGATTGCGTGGCAATTTACACAAACTGCCAAACTAATTGAGCTAGTTTTAGTGCTTCTTAAGATAGATGTATGTCTGTTGTAAAAGTATGACTACACGAAGGAAGTAGTTCAGTGGGTTGAAAGCACGTGCCACCGAAGCTTGTAGGATTGTTGCTATTTCCTGCTGTTGGGTCGAAGCGATATCGTGGACGCCGGCATGTTTATTCTCGTGCTCGGCGTTGCTGAGCGGATGCGAGGGAAAGCTTCACGCGCGGTGCTACCAAGACATGCTGTGCACTATAGGGCAGCGTTCATACGAATGTACGCGTAGTCCACGGCGCAAGCAAGTGGAGATGGGTGCCGCTGACCATTGGCGATACTCCAGAGAGAATACAAACCGAAAGAAACTTTCTAGTTTGTTTTTAAGTTCTTCATACTTGGTAAGAAAGCTGGTCGTTTGTTAAATTATGTGGGTTGCATACGGAACAAGTGATGGTTTGTTTGGTTGAAAATTGTAACCTTCAATCCAGTGTTCTCAAACTTTTGCTTCAAAATGAAGCATCTAAGATCTACAGTTGCTCATTTCGCCAACTTTTCCATCAAGCGTGCAAGTTTCAAGTAGTAAGCTGTTTTTTTCAGAACCTGCTAGAAACTGTAAGTTTGAAAGTATGCAGAGAGCGTTTTGAAAATATTTTTTTCCAATTTTCATCAACCATTTATGTGTTTGTTTAACTTAGTTTCGGCAATCAAACTTCCACTTTGTTGTGGAACTACTCGTGGATTTGAGATGGTTGTCGAAACTAGCTCTGAGTCATTGGATCAGTCCAAGGTATTTCATAAAATATATTGGTGATGAAAGCACATGAAAGCTTTTTGTTGATTTTTTCGAATTTCTATTGATTGCAACGTTCACACTGATTTGTTAAGATTTTTCTAATTAGACGGCATTGCTATATGTAAGCTATTTGACATTAGACTGTGGTAAAATAATGAGATTTGTCATGTACCTACAGTAGTAGATACTCTTTAGCAAATTCAAGTAAGACAGCGATTATTTAAAAAACTAATTAATCCAAATCAGCAGGTTAACAACTATGTTGAAAAAAATCGCTGAATTCAAACTTAAGAAATCACTTATCTGGATACATTGTGTAATTGAACCTAAAACTATTTAGGTTTCGAAATTCAACTTTGCAAGAAATTGCAGAGCACACTTGCTCATCTAAGGAATCACACGGTAGTTAGTTTATTAAATCCTTTCGGCAAAGCAGCTTGTTTTGATTTTGGCGTTATGTTTTCAAGCTGTTGACTTAATGACATAAACGTAAGAAAAATGAAGGATTTACGAAGTCAAGTTTTTTGGAATCACATTCTATAACAAGAGGCAGTTACTTTCACATGTCAAGCTTATTAAAATTTTGTTATTTAACTACCTTAATATTTCTGACTATTTTTGCACATATAGAAAGTCATTCGGATGGTCTGTTCTCAAGCTAGTTGTGGTGGATGCTGTTGTTGTTGGTGCGCAACGTCGGATTGCTGCAAGTATGCGATGAACGTAGAAGCCCCACTTGGAACGCTTATTGCAACAATAAAGCCGATGTAAGCATGACCATGGATATTCTACACAAGCTCTTTACTCGGAATCTCAAGAATGTGGTTCGCACAGTTGTAGTCGATCGTTTCAAAGCTGTGCTTCTGTAGATTTTAAAGTAATTAATTTGAAACATGAACATTGAATAGGACAAGAAGTGAGAAATATTAATCTTTTAATTATATTTTACTGCAATAAAAATAAAGGAACAAGCTGGCGGTTCAGGGGAGGAAATGCAAAACTCCCATAATTTGTTACACCAGATAATCTTACTGATGCGGACGATGTGATGATAATCCTAAAGCGTATGAAACGCTTTTTGGTACAAATAAACTTTTTATTTGTTTGAAAGGAGTAGGGAGCTATCGCATGCCTTCGTAGAACTTCAAAAGTGTAAGTTTGCCATGATGTATGTCTACTCTCAACAGACCGTCATTTTGTGGAAAAAACTTTTCTATAAGCGATGCGACTGGAACAGAAGTTTTTACAGTTGATGGTCCTTCCTTCATCTGTTCTGGAGTATGTTGCACTTTTGATTATCCATTCCTAATTTTAACAAGTGGCTCAAACGCTCAGGCGGTAGGCTGCATCACAAAACGTTACTCGGGAATAGCAAAGGAGCTACTTTCTGATGCAACGCATTTCTCCGTAAACTGTGAGTACAAACGTAGCAACTGGTTTTACTTTGGAGCATAACATTGGGATAGATTTAACAGTTTCATCAACACTAAAAAAGCCTTCAAAAAACTATACACGTTTTATTTGAAGATGTCTCGGATTATTCTTAATCCATCTGCAAATAAACTGAAGATTTTTTGACCGAAGATGGATTAAGAATAATCCGAAACGTCTCAAAATAAAACATGTATAGTTTTTTGAAGACTTTTTTAGTGTTGGTTTTACTTTCTAGAACAATTGTTACAAATCAGGCGTGCTATGAAACGAAACCTTCAAATGCCTTTGAAACATCTCGTTGCCTTTGAAACAGCTAGAACAGCACAAATCTTTGCAGTGCCTTTTATTCAATACGATTTGATTCTACAGTTCCAAAGGATCTGGACGTCAGGATGAAAGCTTCACTTATGTGCGCAGCCATTTTGATCGTAAGCACTTTCTATTTTCAGCCTTCAAGTATATACTTCATTCGATAATCTCTCGTGTTTGCTTGCAGGACATGCAGTACTTTGAAAGTCAACCTAAAGCACAGTCATCGGAGTGAGGTTCCATGTTGCTGGAGGCATTCAAAATGATTTTGTTTATCTTCACCGGAGTATTTGAGAGTATTTAAATATTTATCTTGGTGCACAGTATTGACAAATAGTTTTACGCTTTTTCAGACTGCTGCTGGTTCTTGATAATGTGCCTGCCTAGAACGATTGCAATAACCAGGCCAGTTCTAAAGATTGCTTTCCTTCTCGATTTTTTTCATCCAGTCTCTGATGTTATCAATTGATATTGTGATCTTACGTTGTGGGCTGAGTAGACACTTTCAATGTATACTGGAAAAGTATATCAAAATGGTACTGAAATTTATCTGCCTATAAATCAATCTTCTGTAACCTTCGAAGGACGAATTGAGGACGACGCGGTTATACAAAACAAAGGATGGCAAATTGAATCTGGACAGTTGACAACGAAATGACAGCGACAAGTCAGTTTTAAGTTTGACTGTGATGCTGGATTGTGAGGCGAATGTCCTCAAAGTTATTTAACTGTTTTGGAACAAAAATGTCTAGACACCGAAACTGCTTATGGGTGAAATGAAAAAACGAAGCCAATAAAAATGAAAAAAAGAAGTGAAATCAGTGTTTTTTTCCGATTGCAAGCCCTGAGTTATATGTTACTTTGTACGCGTCAGTTATGCTGCAGAAAATGGCAATTGATTCTGGGTTTAAATCTTTCTGCCAAAAGTGTTTTTTGTAGTAAAGGCAGCATCATTAATTTTAGTATTCAGATGTTTTAGTTTTTGACATGACGGTTATCACCGATTGCTGTGCTAAATATTTTACTTCTCCTACATGTTATTGGAATAGGAACGATTCATTGGTTTAGTAATTTGGAGTGCTTTAATAAAAAGTGTCTTTGAAAAATGACATGTTTTGTCGTTTCAAATTCAACTGTCAAAACGTCTGTTGGCAGCAGCAGAAACAGTTCGGAGACATGTTTAGAAACGAACTTTCAAGCAGCTGTCTGCATTCATAAGTTGCAGTGTATAAGAAAGTCAAGCAGATATTGTTAGAAGCGAGATTGCGAAATCATTCCCGACTAGTATTTTCGAAATTGAGCGTTGCTAAAGAAAGGAAAGGCACCACATGATTGGAGAGCAACTTAGTCTAAGTAAGCAAGACTTTATCTTATTCCTGGACATGCTTTCGATTGCTTGGGCGCAGAGCCTTGCATAAAGCCTGTAATCATTGCCCCGTATTAAACTTAAAAACAGTGTTTTTTTCTGTAATTGTGGTTGAAATGGACAAAGGAGCTTGGCAATTTGGATTACTATACTTACACTTTTTTCTCACAACGAAGTGCAGGCAAGCATTCTTGCAAATGTATTTACAAAGAGAAATACCAATTGCTTACATTTGCCTAAAGAACTGCTAGTACTTAGCAGCCGAAATTGAAGCTTTAATTGAAATATTTTTTGTCGGTTTTCGTTTCCACTTCAGCCAGTCTGTGCAAAAATGCAGTTTTGACAACACTGTTCTAAGATAGCGGATATGATTTAAGGATGAAGCACAGTTTTCATAAGGTTTAAAAAATATTTCGCCTGGCTCTACAAGCGTTCTTTATTCAAACGATGTATGTAGAATATTCAACTCTATGCATCCATCATGTTTGGAGTTGCTGAACGATTTATGGAGTTGCTAGGCGACGCTAGAAACCAAAGTTCATTCGAACTGTCCCGGCAGCGAAGGTGTCAACGGAAAATCCTTTCTGACCTTGCACCAAATATCACTTGATGCAATTAGTCCTGTTATAATGTTGTTATTGCCATCATTGATGCTGTTTTCACGGTCAAGGTTTCTGTTCTGGTAGATTTAAACAGTAAGCAATCTGTTTTCCTGCTCATATATTGCTTTACCACCTCAAATTGTCAACACAATTCCAATGACACAGTTGAAGTTCTGTGAAAACCTAATTTTACTCAGGCTATTTGGTTGTTATTTGACCAATATTCGCTTCATGGACATGTAAGTAAGTACAGCAAGGATTTCTGAAATCGGATTAGTTTCAAAGTGTTAGTAACAACTTCTATGTTTCAAAATTAAAGTGGGTAGCAACGCCTCTGCAACTAACCAATCAAAACCTCAAAACAATTCATTTCAGCTGAAACCAAGTGCACCGTGTAAGGAAATCAGACCTATTGAGGCGTTGAACGCTAGGTTTTAATGAATTGAATTTTAACATATCTGAACAAAACAAGAAGCAAAGAAACGACGAACAAATCAAAGGCAAATGATCACCAAACAGTCGATTGTAATTTCGCGACTGGGAAGCACAGAAAAAGCGGTAACACGCCAACTGCTAATCAGCACATAATCAGCACCGCACCATCAATTACGAATCGGCATTCTAGCAGACAAATTCATCACAATCTCCAACAAACAAAATGCAAGCAAAAGGTCATTTCCTTCTGGTTAAACCGTCCAATCTCCATACCGGTCAAGGGGTAGTTGCTGTCGTGTTGAACATCGCAACATAGGTTCAGGCGAAACACAGGTCGGCGCTGGCGATCCGTCGATGGGCACTTCAGATTCACCGTCACGTGGTGTCGCACCAGAATCACAGTCATCAGCTGCATCGTCGTCGAGTGCTTGAGAAAACTCGGAATTTTCTAGTACTGGAGTCTCAAAAGGACGCCGGGTTTGGATTGCTTC
>Ga0210059_1016349_pt1 | contig 10718 bp, 9 predicted proteins | sample Ectturendosymbi2_FD_188042 | JGI IMG/M metagenome (GOLD analysis project Ga0210059, IMG submission 188042) | Ecteinascidia turbinata endosymbiont from Florida, USA - Sample 2 (SPAdes) (version 2) | ecosystem: Host-associated > Tunicates > Ascidians > Unclassified | place: Key West, Florida... | reverse complement strand
CATATATGCACCACCACGAGTTGAAACTGGACAGTAACAAAGCTAATTCAACTGCTGAGGGGCATCGACTCGACAACCTTCCGGTTCCTTCAATGCCCTGGCGTCCTTGCACTGATTTGTGTTTTTTCTAGCTGAATATTAATTATTGCCAAATAAAATCAACTCAACTCAACTCATTGAACTGTCTGCAGTGTAAAAAAATGGCATAATAAGAAATAACTTTTATCATATAATGTCGCCGGTTATCACACAACTTTGGTGTGTGCCAGAACGCATGACTTTTGAGCAATTTTTTCAGAGACATCGGGGTTTTTACCTGACTCAGTTTTGGCATGTGTTTTTTAGTTTGATATACCTCAAAATCGATTTTGACTATTGTAACTGTAAGCATATAAATTACACAGTAAAATCCGAAAAACTAATTTTACTAACACAGTATACTCACTTTGGGAAACAAACAATGGATATTTTGCGCGCAGGAAAACAAAAAGTCAATACACCTTACTTTCAGATATACGACCATCTGTGAATTTCAATTTACTGTGTGCAAGATTAGCATACTTTTTCCGATTATGACGTTTTTCTTTGATGGAAACTACATTTTAGAATTTGTTACTATAGACCAGGGTGGCCAACTGGTCGGAGACCAAGAGCCACATTTCTTGCTCTGTCACAGTAAAGAGCCACATCATTCACGTGAGCACACTTGAACGTCACCCCATCTCTTCCACACTCAAACACACGCCTTTGCTCAACCAGATTTATTATAAATATCACACACCAACATGACAATGATAGAACTTTACAAGCCATTTATTATTATACATGCTATTTAGTGGGACTTCTGGTAATTAAGTAAGACCCGCGTGAAACTGGGCAAAGAGCCGCGGGTTGGCCACCCCTGCCGTAGACTTTTGTAGCAAGAAGACAGAGTTTGAAACTGTGGTAAACTGTCTGTTGACAAGAGAAGAGATCTTCGTGCCTTCAGCTTTGGCAGCTGAATGAAGCCATACCATGCCGTTTCAAAACACCAACGCATAGACATTGTTTTGGTCACGATAGCAGCCATCTGAGAAAATAAGTTTGCGGAGAGTATGTTTTTTATAGTTTCTCTTTTTCGAGAAGTTCATCACTGAGAAAGCCAAAATAGTTTTGAGAGGCAAATAGTTTGAAAAAATATGTTTGGGCTGTAAATATTCATTTTATGAGAAAGGTTCATAGCGTACAAAAGCGGTTTGTGCGGTGCCATTCTTCAAAAAGTGTTGTTCTGCTTCCAGTGAGATAGATCGGTCACAAAGCGTGAAGCCGTAAGCATCAACTCGAGTTTCGTTTTGAGTGAGCGACGTCGAATGATGTTGTTTTTTTGTGGTAGCGTTTTCTTACTAGCAATGTAAAGAGCTTTGAATGCAGCAGGTTCAAGAACACAAAATCGAAAATCTTACCAGATTTGCATTAGCGATTGTTGTGAAAAGCAGCCCTTGTTTACAAAAGTTTGACGCAAGACGCCTAACATTTCATGCTCTTTTTACAGGAGATACCTAAGTTAATCAACAAAATCAAAAATGTAATTTGTAAATTTCTTTTCATGAAATACGCAAAAAAGGCTTTGTTTATTTGGCATTTTTGAGGGACAAGGTTTTTCACAGTGAAATAAGAGATATCTGTGCTCTTATTTTACCTTAAAGAATCTCTCGCATGTTATTGGAACCACGTTGTTCAATTCCGCAATACTTGATCCACCAGAACCAACGAGCCGTGAATCTAAAGCGATTTTTTTACATAATGGTGTTCTTTTGCTGCGAAGGAAACTTGTTGTAAGTTCCTATTGTGATAAACCGTCATTCGTTCAGATAAAAGCAGATAATACAATACGCTCGATTGAAACGCATGTGCCTAACAACTATATTTTCTTTAGGCTATAAATATATTTTGCCTAAAGTTATTTATAATGATACATGGAAGCTAAATCCTGTTCGATGTAAGCCAGGTCAACTTTTTCCTTTGGCGTAAGAGTACATCAAATGCTATCTTACCTGCGTTTTCAAACAATGCGAGCACTTTGTGTTTTGTAGAACATTTAAAGCTTTCTCACCACCTTCTTACTTAATACGCAAAATGCATGTCTTCGCTACTAATATTAAATTTCTGTTAAAACGTAAGCAGGTGTTTAATTGAAAAGAAGTAAAGTTTTTTAAGAAAAAATTGAAACCCTTTTCACAGAAGGTGCATTTAAGATGTCTCTATAGCAAGTTTTTGCAGTATATTCTCATGACAAAGCAATTAAGTTACCCGCTAGCAGCTACCAATAGGATAAACCCAAACGAAAAATCGCTATTTAATTTTTCGTGAAGTAGTCTAACTTGAAAGTGCTACTGCCTTTCAAGAAGCTTGTCAATCACTCGTGGCCGTTAGGTGATAAATTTCCTTCTGGCGATTTAGCTGCTATTTTCGGAGAGGTTTGCTGTCTGGTCTGCTTCGTTTTTATTGCCGTGAGTCAGAGTGCGATACCAGTTGGCTCAGAGTGCGATACAAGCTGCCGAAGTGTTCAGTTAGTTATAGTTTATTAATAACATGATGCAAGAATGAAAAACAAGGATGATGCCACATGTATGTTGATTTGGGTTATTTGTAAAAAAATGAAAGTGTCCTGAGTCCACTGGTCACGCTGATCGGCAAGAAAATCTGAAACAGGCAAGCATTTGCCAAAGTTGTTTAGAATCTGACACCATTTAAAACGAGATTTTTGAAACAGTTAACAAAACCTGATTACTGTTTCTTAAGTACAATTAAAAATCCGAGCACTTTCGTAGCGTATATTGACAATATACAACAGGCCAAAAATGCTTGGGCAATACAAAAGCGACAAATAACGTTTTTACCACAACAGTAGTTGAACAAGTGGATTTCAGCTAAAGCATTTATTCTCGACAGTTACACATCATTATTGATTACTTATGATTTATTGCAAATGAACTACTTTCCTAGAAAGTATTATCAGCACAATTAGTTTAACTGATGACCTAGTGATCTTCTTGCTTTAGATAGTTTTAGAGCCTACCGCATAAACCAAATGCGGAAGTTACTGGTGCGTTCTTTCAGTATTGTTCATCTTCAGTATTGCCTGAGTGCATTACCTATACCACCTGCATTTTTGTTTCCTTGTGTTCTTTGAATAACTCATGTGATAGCGACCACGTGTCTGAGACAAACGAATCAATAAATTGAAAATTGAAACGTTGTTACGGACATTTTACTTGGTGTTCTCTTGAGTTTTTTTCTATTTGCTTTTTTCGCAGTCTGTGTTTTGAATCTATGCATTACTAACGACGCATATTAATCATTTTTTTCCTGCGCCGTTGAGAAGGTTTTCTTAGAATAATATACCTTCTCTGATAACCACGAACACCTTGTTGCGATTTAGGAGTGTTGAAAGGTTTTCATCAGTTTTTTGTGGTTTGTGTGAGTTACTCGGTACTTACAAAATATGCATTTCTCTCTGTTTATCTTGCTCATTTCGACCCGGTCCTGACAAAAGTGGCGATTGTGGTTTGTAAACTGAAGTGTGTACAATAGCCATATTGAGTTGTGTCAGATATCAGCTCTTTTCTCCCTTAGTATATCCTGATTGGTTCAAAACCCGATCCAACCAAAAGTGCTTTTGACTGAATCAATTTCACACCTCATGCTCTGGCATGTGGCGCTTGAAAATGTGCGTTCTGGGCTGAAGGAAAAGTCCCTCAAGTACACAGCAATGTCACAAGGCAAGCCGAGATACGTTTCAGACTGAGCCGGAAAAGAACTTGAAAATGTGGTTGAAAGTAAAACTTCAAACACAAAGTGTTTTGACGTTGTTCACTGCTGCTGATTCCCCTGGGTTCGAGGTTTCGCAGCGTGCTTAGTTGAAAGAATGCGGAAAAAGCATGAAAAATTATGTTTTTAAAGGAAATTGTTTTTATTTTTAACTAAAAGATTGTTTTCAACTCATTACGCCGTGAAAGAAACAAGCGCCTAAAAACGATTGATTTTCTTAGGATTTTGTTGATACGGGTGAATTTATAAAATAAACCTTGTCTTTCAGGATAAACGTCATATTTTACCACATGCAGCAGGGTAACATGATTTTTATGTCACCACTGCCGTGTCTAAAGTTTTGTTTCGGAAACAACTAAGTTCTTTTATTTGAAATTGTTTTTATCGAATAGACTGTTTCTAAACAACGCAAAATTATATTCAAGCAAACACAATAATCTCGGTAGTATTAGTTGTTTATCTTCAACTGAAAACATGGGTAATGGTTATGGACATATTTCAAATTCGTTAAAAGAATGCAGCAGACGCTTCCCAGCCGGTTGAGCAATTCCATTTCCTCTGAACGGTTTTTACTTCTTACGTAATCCACAGCTACTTGGAAAACCGTTTAATCTTTTCTCGCCTTCCTAATTAAGGGTGAAGAGAAAGGTCACTTTTTTGTTATTTTGAGAGCCTGTTGCTTTTGCTGTCAACATCCTGGCATTTTGTTTCAACGAGGGTCACGGCTCCATCTCTGACCGCAGCTGTTCTTGTGACGATGTTCACTCAACGAGTTTCAAAATAAAGTTGAAAAGAAAAAAATGTGTTATTCACATGAAACGTTGAAATAGGATGGAGGAGGTTTTGACTCGAGTCTTAATGTCTTTTTTCCAGCTGCACGTAGCTCATGGATATTATATGAATACATTATTATTCATTGGTATTAATGGATCAACTGACTTGTGAAAATGAAAGCTGTGTCTCAAAAAGTTTAAAAGATAATTTCTATTAAACAAATACATTGCTTTTTGCCTGACTCAGTACTTTGCTTCTCATATCACAAGCAAGAGTGATAGCAAGACATAGACTACTTACACATAAATCGGACTTCTCTTTGTTTACCAATTTAGCACATTGTCTGTGGGCAGAGTCCAGTGTTTCATGTTTTTTACCTTCTTTTGCATTGCCTGTGCATTTTTATATAATTTTAAAGTTCTGAAATTGTCTAAAATGTAGATACTATAAATCTAGCAGGCATTTCTGCTTTTGCTGAAAGTTTTAGATGGCGTGTTCACGTTTAAATCAATTTTCAAAATGCTTCAGGAAAGTCGTAGTAGTAGTTTATCACATGAGTTTAGTCGACGATACGTTGCTGACCAATAAAAAGCAAAATTATTCTTTAATATAACCTGATCTGCAATTTTTGAACATGTTTGTAAGCCAACTATGTGCTCCATGTTAAATAATCACTTTTATGGGTTTTAGTTACATACTTATCCTATCGGCTTTGTATTTACTACAGGCCCGTAACCAGGTTTTAATGTTTAAGGGGGAAGATTATATATTTACTGGGGCAAGCTTTTAGTTTTTATTATATGTTTAAAACAAAATTTTCTCGGCACAACAAAATTTGGGGGGCACAAAAAGTTTTGGTGGGTGTTGCCCCGAATCACGAACCGTGGCTACGGGCCTGATTTGTTACGAAACCAAGCTAGTTTAGACTCTGTGACAACGGAAACGTAGTCTGGTATAGTTCAAACCGCAACAGTAGCGAGTGATGCGGCTGGACCGGAAATCAACAACGCATTCACCTTTTGCAGTCGACAGTATAAGCGCTGTCAAGTCACGCTTCTTCCGAGCCCCGGTAATGCAGTCGCTCGTGTCCAAGGTAAATCAGCAGCACGTTAGTTAATGTCGAAATGTAGCGCTATTCAAATCCATCTAGCCCGCATTAAGCACGTTTCTTTCTCCCACGAAAAAAGTGACGCATTTCCTACGTCAGCAGAGCTGTCAAATGCCAACACAAAGCGTTGTCACTTACAGTGCTCAGTCAAGCGTCAAGTTATTCACAAACCAAGACAGACAGCGTTCGGTGCAAAGCAGATGAGTGACTTTTGCTTGGCAGGTGCACAATTTTCAGAACATTTATTTTGTGCATCATATTTGAAATCTATCGCACATGTTCAGACCAGCAGCGATCATACTTGACAGAAAAGACTACCAGGCGTAAAATATTTTTGTTGTGAAGTCAGAGGGCTGCAACGCTTTGGGCTTCAGGAGACAAGCCTCGCGCGGTATATGCAAGAGTACTTGCCGTTTTGTTTCGAGTGCAGTTACAGTTTTACAAGGTGAACAATGAAAAGTAAGAGAAAGTCTTGCAGAATAAATTTTAATAAAAAAACAATCTAATTAAAATAAATGAAAACGTATTTAATGATATTTTCCGTTTTGAAGTGACGTTACGAGACCCGCAAAATCAGATCAAATTTTGTTGGAGTTTTTATGAAGATTTGCGTACCAAGCTGGAGATAAAAATATGCACACAGAGCTGATATTGTTTTGTACTGTCTAGGGTTAGCATATTCCTTTGTAAGCAAATGATTTCTGGAATAAGCTTGAGAAACGGCCAGCTTCTGCTGCTTCGTTTCGTTTCAGTGCAAGGCAGAAGCTTCTAAACTAATTTCTCCATTTTGTTTTTTCTGTGCACTACGTTCCTGAAACACGATGATATTTTAAACTACATGGTAAAAGCGTAAGGTGTAGAGATATGAGAACAAAAAGGTTGGAAGCATTTACTGCGATTTTGTGGTGATAAGTCATTTGTGGAAAAATTAACTTCGAAAATATTGCGCCCTAGGCAATTGAAGGCGTGAAAACACGCTGTTTTATGTCCACTCGTATTACATCAAAAACTGCTGTTAACCCGTATCAAACATATGTTGACATTTGTCAACATCGATTTTTTCTGTTTGATTGCACTCGCCCCTTATACGCTAGCCCAGTGCCAAATGAAAATTTTTTTTTCAATGCAGTACCGAGGAAATATTCTCTTTTCGAATCTTCGAGGCAGTTCTTTTACGAGAAGTAGTTAATTCTGTGACGTATGTTTAGCATACGATCTGCATTAAGCTCCGGAACTTCTTGTCAGCACAGAGTTGACAGAACTCAAATCATTCCAAACGTGAATTCAATTCCACCGTATTTGAAAGAGTGATCACCCGGATCCAGGGGGGAGATTGGGGCGACAGCCCCTTAAAACCTACGAAAGTAGAAAATAAGATTAAAGCACCGTGATTTTACAATTTGGAAACCAGCATTCGCGATACAAGGCCATTTTGTCGTCCACTGTTTTGTCACAGCAGTGTTGTGAAGTATGCTGTACTTCATCCCTCTTACACTATAGAGAAGCCATTTTGAGAGTTGACTACCAAATATTACTGAAATCGCCGCCATAACCTAACTGGCTGGATCCGCCACTGCACCTATTTGATGAGCCGCAGAAAACGATCATCACGAAGATTTACATCAGCATTACATCACGAAGTATTGCAATATGTATTTGAAGGGTAACACTTATCACGTTTTTTAAAGGCGTTTTAGGGACCCGATTGGGGTCCCTAGAATTGATAATCGGGTTCCTAGAATCAGAAAAAAATCGGGTCCCTAGAATCAGAGAAATCGGGTTCCTACAGGTCCATTCCGGGTACCTAACATTTTCCTTAAAAAAAACGTGCACTTACCATTGTTACTGAAATAACCCAAACCAGCTTATAGGGCAAGCTACTTGGATGCAGCTCAAAACCAAAACTTCGAATACTGGGAGTAACGAGCTTTGTCACCACGTCATAACATAACCTTTTTGACAATCGTATGCATTTCAAACAGTCAAAACCTTTTCCAGGTATAAGCAACCTTTTCCCAGTCTCACGCTTGAATGAATTATGTAACGTTTTTGCGTCCCGAACTTAATTTCAGCTAGCAATTCTGATTTTTGTTGTTGAATTGGAATTTCTGTCACTGCACAGTGGCAGTCTGCTTACCACTGTGCAGTGACAGAAAAACGATTATGATATCACAAAAGCGTTTTACGCTTCCATGAAGCTTGCGGAACTTATGAGAGAGAAGAAACCAAATTGTTTCCCGTCCTGGCCGGACAAGTAAAGTGATAACGCAACACATAACCATACCTTCAATGGCGATTCTAAGGGGGGTCTGGGTGGGCCATTGCCCCTCACAATTTGCTTGGTCCCCTGTTTGGCCCCAGCTTTTTCTTGATTTTCCGTTCAAGTTCGTTTGGTTGTCTTATACAGTAGATAACTTTCGGCCAGCATTATTTTTTGAGCGATAATTTTGAAACCATCTAGCCTGCATTAAATATTTCCCAAGTGCATGATAAGCTGTGTTGTTGTGTTTGATGGTCGAGTAGCTAGTGTTGTTTTTGACGACACACACTAGTTGTTGCTCGGATCCTGCATGAAATTCAGTCAGACCGTGGTCTTGGTGTTGAAAAATTCATTACGAAAGTAAAAAAACAATCTCAGAAATGGGAAGATTGATCTTTCGTACATTTCAGTGTGAGATGGAACTGGATTACATTACTGTCAGCAGATTGTTGCTTGTCCCAGTAGCAAAAGGTTTGTGAAAGCAACACTGCTCATGAATCCTTATTTTTCTATACGCGTCACTAAAAGCAGGGAATAATGCTACCCATAATTTGCATACGTATTCCTGGGACACGTGACATCCGTTATTTCCAGATCAAAGTATCTTTTGCTTCCATACGTGCATTGTTAATCACTTCCGCAAAAAAATTTATCTTCCCAGCGAAACGTACACATCATACAAATTTTAGGCAGGCTACCATCACAAAAATGATTTTTAAGGGATTTTTTGTTCGTGCGTCAAAAACTTCCTGTACATGTGTAGATCCGTTTTTTTATTCAGATAAGTCATGGTGTTGGAAGACTCACCACATATAGGGTGTAAGTGGTCACACATGGTCAAACAGGTTTTGCACTTAAAATTGCATTGAAATGTTGACTTAGAAAAGTGTCCAAAATTGTCTACACATCAGGTACCCCTGGGTGGTATAATACCCATACATCCTATATATGCGCTTTCAGGTATATTTTTGGAAAATAACTGTGGAACTATTCCATTTGTCTCTGAAAATCAGGAAAATTCATGGAAGCACAGGTTTCTTACATTTTTCTAAGTATGTGAAATTAACAAAAGAAAATGCCTCTGGGTAAGGGATGACCCATGATTCCTGAGTAGGGTTTTAAGAACTGGTTTCAGTCGATTTATCCGAATTTATCCCGGATGCTGTATTATGTTCTGCTGTATACGACTTGGAAAAATCTTACGTAAATGGTTCGTGACTACAGTTTTAACTCTACCCACATGCCCTGCAACCTCATAGAATTTTGTACGGATTTTCTGTAATGATTCGGAAGCAATTCTTTTGCGTATTTCAGCTCTTTGCCCAAGAGGTCAAATATTTCTGTCAGAAAAACACTTGAAAGAATTCGCAAACCATATTTCTTTAGTGAAAATTATTGAAATCATGAATTAACTTTGCCAACGGAATTGCTTCGGAAGGACTCGAAGCAGCCTATATCGTTCGAAAAATCTTTTTTCATTTGTAGCTATTTAAAAAGCTGCGTTTGATTGCTGCTGGTAGCTGTAACTCTCCTCCTCACCAGCGCTTCATGTGAGAGAAGTTTTTAAAAATGAAATAGGTGAAAACATTTCCCGGAAAATCCATGACCAGTGAAAGATTTGGGAACATTGATCTACTTTCAATTAAAAGGTACGAGCTGAAAACAGATTTAGATGGTTTTGTTGATGAATATGACAGTCGACATGCTAATGGAAAGTTTAAGTTACATTGAGGTGATGATGGTATAAAATTCTAACGTAGACTGTGCAGGGATCTGTGTGATAATTATATTGCACATTGTCTATTTGCCTGAGTCTTTTTAGGTTCAGAGTTAGTGCGCGTTTCGCTTATGACAAGACAGTCATAAATCAACGCAGGCTTGAAAAGTCAGCTTGTGAGGATCAGTTAGAGGAAAATTCAGTGTGAATATCAAAATAAACGACTTGGTTGGGAATACTCTGCAAATAAGTTTTACGCCTGCTGTTACATCTTGCTATAAGCTACACGCCCGAAACGCCGATGCACATATACAGTAGCTATCTGCGGCACTGCTATGCTAGTTTATGTGCAACTGGTGACGAAACCTTAACTGCATTGAATTGTCCTCACCCTTTCCACGTTGCAGATGGGCATTACACTCGTAATAGAAGTTGCATAACATTGTTATGGTTACACCACAATCAGAAAATGTCCATTAGCTACCACAAAAACGGATAAATCAGTAGTCACCAATCGATTGGCAGATGGTTTATTTTTATGTGTTTTTTAGTGAGAATACTTTGATGGAACTAGTTGGCTATCAACAGCATACTTGTCTCTGTGTCAAGATGGAATTCGTGGTTGGAACCATTTCGCTTTCATGTTAATTATATTCGCTTTCGAGGAGCTGTTTTCGTTCATGTGGGTTCGGCACAATTGTGAACGGAAAATGGTGTTTCGTTTTACATGTGGAGTGCTGTGGAAATTGCATGGTTAGCACAGAATATTCGACAGAGCAGTACACGTGTGTGATTCTAGTTACAGTGGCGCTCAGTTGTCTCTACTGAATAATAACGATAGTTTATATTTAACGATATCCACAACAAGCCTATGTTGGGTTTGATTAGGTAAATCATAGCAATTTAATCTTCAAAACAACGAGAAATCACTAGACAAAACAGTCATTTATGTTGGCCCCGTACTTTGTCCTTGGCCCCACAGTGGCCCCTCACTTTTTTAATTCTAGAATCTCCACTCCTTATCTTTTCAAATATATTGACTGCTGCAT
>Ga0210059_1016347_pt1 | contig 10719 bp, 8 predicted proteins | sample Ectturendosymbi2_FD_188042 | JGI IMG/M metagenome (GOLD analysis project Ga0210059, IMG submission 188042) | Ecteinascidia turbinata endosymbiont from Florida, USA - Sample 2 (SPAdes) (version 2) | ecosystem: Host-associated > Tunicates > Ascidians > Unclassified | place: Key West, Florida... | reverse complement strand
GGTTAACTACGGTGCTACTAACGCCAATAACGTTGATTGGCCAATAGCGCCACATGGAACAAGATGGCTGATGAAACCCTGGATGCCTGCTTGAGTCTGTCGACTACCAAAATTAATGCGGACATTGACTTAAATAACCATAACCACGAAACAAGATTTTTCTGTTATTTTCTTGGTGTGTTGTGTATCTTTTTCTAGCAGAAAATCTCTATTTTGAGTCCCAAACAATGAAACAGAAAACTTCGAAGTGAAAATTACCCTCGAATCCAACATTGCGTTAGGAGTACAGCAAACATTAGGTCTGCTGGAACAGCAAACCAGTCTCCTAATCGCAATGGAATTTCTCTCTTTGCGGCCAGCAAATTTTTTTCACAAGCCGTAATGTGGCCCTTCATGCTCGCAGTCTTGGACCACCCTGAGATAGGTGATTGCTGTAGCTAACTTGGGAGTTATTCTAGTTTTGAATGAGTCGTGCTGTGGAGTTATTTGCAACGGTTCGGGTCTCCCTCACTGATGCTGCCATGTGCATGAATTTAATGAATGATTTTTGTTAAGCATAGTCATATCGTACGTTATTTTTTAGTCATTGTGATTTTCTATTGTGCAAACACAACTGCATTCCTTATGTCCGACTGGAAAATTTCGGAAGGGGGTCGATAGGTTGAATTGAGTTGCAAAATGAGTGGCTGCTTGAAGACTGTTGAAAAACCCCGGTTTTGGGCTTACATCTAGGGGTTACGTTTACGGATTAAGTTTCATGTTTAGGTTTTGCGTCTAGGTCTAAGTTTAGGTTTTGGGTTTGGGTGTTGAGTTCAGGTTTTGTGTGTACGTTAATCTGAAGTTTAGGTTTTGGGTTTGGTGTCAGGTTTGGGGTTTTAGGTCATATTACAAGGACTTATGCTAATCCAAGTGTGTCCTGCATCGTCCTTGTCATTTGAACAATCCAAAGAATCGGATTCTACTAATTGCAAAATAACTCCGGCAGTGCTTTTGCTACATCAGGCAAAATAGACACTGCCTTGTTAAATTTTGGAAATCCCAAAAGGCTATGTCTATTTTGCCTCATGAAGCAAAAGCACTGCTGGAGTTATGAAAATAAAGATTCATGATTTTACATGGGAGGATCAGGACTGGATCGGACTGATGATTTTCAAAAATTTTGCGGATCAGGACTGGATCGGATTCAGTTTTATCGCATCAGGCTGGACTCGGACTGAAAAATTTCACAGTCCGCTCATCTCTGCCAGAGGTGAGCATGGACAGGATCAGGATTGGATATTCTGCAGGATACTTGCGATTTTTTCGGATCGGGATTTGTATTTGGATATTCACTTTTGAAAAAAATGGGATCAGGACAGGATATTGGTTTTATTTCTATAACGCATTTTCCTGAGGGTGTTTCAAGATGTCATAAATGAGTGTTTTCTTTCCTACATACATACATGGCCCATTTCGCGGCGATCAGAACGACGAAGACACGAGAACGTTTTGCGTAAAGTTCTTATACAACGCAATTGCGAGTACAGACAATGCACAACACAAGAATTGTCCTTCCAGTGCTATGGTAATTCGTGCTACCTTCCGGGCAGAGATTTGATTAGGGTGTTGAAGAGATCGCCCATTTCTCAACCGCACACACTTGGTCTTCGACGAGGTTATTGGGAGGCAGATGGGAAGGCAGTAGGCAACACGACCAAGATTGCATCGGCATTGGAGAATTTCCCTGCTGCAGTCATTATGACGAGCGCTTGGCCAGACTGAAGCAAGTTCCAATATTTAAGGTCTTGGCACGACCCGGCCGAGATTCGAACCACACGAACAACGACCTACCAGACATGAAGCGAGCGCTCTAACCACTAGGCCACACGTCCGGTTTCTTCCTATGGTTTATTATATTGTCAGCATGTGCTGCACTCATGACAACCAATGCTATGGTAATTCGTGTTACTTTATCGTTAATTTTTTTCTGGCCAGGTGGAAGTAGTAAGCTGCTCTCATAATGTTGGTATGCTGCTTTGTTTGTTGTGCTGAATGGCATATGCGTGTGTGAAGGCCAGGGGTGTACAACCTTTTGCTATTGCCGGCAGCATTACTACTATTTATATGAAGTACGGCCGTCAGTGAGTTCGAGTTTTATTTATGAGATACTTTAAGTTAAAGAATAGGTTTTTGTCCGGTATATGTCATTTACTTGTGCCTAAAAATATGATAAAATGTCTAATATTTTAACGAAATTACGAATCGTGTCGACTGATTTTCTTGCCTTGCGTTTGTTTTGCTTCAATATACGCCAGCACGGCCGCCAAATCTTATATTTTAAATTACATGTGGACGACCGCAAATTTAATTATCGAAGGCCGCAAGTAGCCTATTTCATGTGTGGCCAACTTGTCTTCGACTGGGATCGGCTAGAAAATTTTTTGATAACTCGCAATCGACCTGGTGGTAATAAAGTCACAAATGCAATGTCGTATGCCAGGTCACAAGTACAACATCATATAAAAAAAAAAACTTTCGCTTTAATGTGCAGACCCCCGGCGCACTCTTTTTCTGCAGTCCGCCCTAATGTGCAGTCCGCCGGCCTGCCCTTTTGTGCAGCCCGCTGTCCCGACCCTTTTCTGCAGCCCGCCGTTCTGCCCCACCCTAATTTGCACTCCGCTGGCCCGCCCTTTTTTGCAGCCTCCTTTTTCTAACTGCACAAAAGTAGTTGCTACAGTGATCCTTTGATTGACGCCACACGAGTGGCGTGTGTGTTTTTCTTGATCACCCAGCCAGCATCACTTCGAAGGAGACAATGCATGCTTGACAAAATCGATGATTGCTTCTCTGCTATGTGTATTAACCACAAACAGCAAAAAACGTTTGGTTCCCTTTAACGACTTCTCGACGATCCAGCTTACTCAACATTCTTTTAGAGGTGTAACGAAACCCGGAACTTCACACAATCTGTTTAAAGTTAATGCCGACTTGACACTAAAGTCACATCAGACACTGCCACACGCTCTGAGCCTGATCTCAAGCCTCAAAATCCATGCAAGTAACCAACCTAAAACTATGTAAATAAAAACAAAGACACATGTGCAAACAATCAGCTATAAAGTAGAGTACACCATCGCAAGAAATCAATGTTTATAATAAACGAGTTGACCTAGTAAAAATGATAACGTCAGCGCCAATCAGCACCTAAAAATTAATCTAGTGCATATAACAGGGATGGTCAAACTGCGCTGGAGAGTCGTATGTGGATTTTCGAACCTTTGTATGCGGCTCTGAGCTTGCAAAAAATTGTATGTTTGTTTTTTTTTTCTATTGCCAAGTATAGAAATATTGTAAAATGGTACTGTGGTAGCTAGCGTGCCGAGCAGTACTACTTATGCAAGTCGTTCCAAAACGAATTCTGATGTCACCGAAGCCTTGATTGCAAATATATGCGCGGTTTTAGATTTTTATGTTGCGCTTCTTTGTAACTTGGGCTTTACGATATGTAGCTCATACATAGGTTTGGCCACCTTTGGTATATAAGCTCCAAAACCTCGACTCTACCGCACCAATTCTGTTGGTCAATGATTCTGCGAGATTTCCGACAAAAGTATCACCAAGCTAAGCTGAAACTGTTACTTGCAAGGGACATTCCAGTAATTGTTGGTTTTGTTCGTAATTCGTCGATACTTCAGCCACTGATGTTGTCTTATCTGTGAAGCTCCCGACCGGTCGGGTACTGACGTCTGCACAAGTCACTCATCGGAATATAATTTTATTTGAACGTGTGCAGAAGACAAAATAGGCAAACATCTGCCTGGATGAACTGAAGTTTCAAACAAACAATCAGGCTCCCTCCACCGTCACCCCGAAAATCGACCAACGCGACACAGAAACAACTACAAAATCGCTGTTTCGCAAAATCGCGACAAAGTCGACAAAATCGCTGATGATCCGCCACTGCATCGAAATGCTGGCAACGGTTACCACAGCTCCCACGTCGCTCCATAGAAATTCAAACTGCACGGCGCAAGTTTACGTAAACCCTGGCGTCTTTTGCGCATGCGCACACTGACCGAACGATGCAGTTTTGACTCAGGACGTCTGCATGCGCGCAAAAATCTTTATTAGAACTCGAGAATGAAACCATACGAAAACAGAACAAACGCATTTTAATTATGTGTATGGTTCTAACCACTGCTCTTAGCAACTGAGTGAAGACAGCGCCTGGCATTGCGAACGCTGCACATTAAACTTTATTGCTATTAAACGGTGAGCGATTCTTGAAAAGATGATGCGATTCACTCACGTCTTGGAGTCGTTTAGAAATAAAACGAGCTGAGAAGCGACGTCATTTTTAGGAAAACAGCCGGTCGTTAAATCATACCTTCTCTGGGAAACAATCCTCTCCCACTGATCATATATAAATATATGTAACTCTGTTTTGTGAACAAGAAAAGCAGCGCCTACAGGAGACAACATAAACCGATCACACGTCACATTTCGCTAACAGCGTACACCACTCACTTGCAACCCCAAACATCACCAACTGACAGCGGAAAAATTTTGGCTATTCTTTCTTTATTAAAAATTCTTTTATTGGCTATTCTTTATTCGTTTAAACATTCGCCTATTCGTTCAAAATCTCGCCAGCGTGTTCTGATGAGACCTCGTTTGTTTGCGCCAGAACCAAGGGAAATTCCCTTTTAGTAGCTAACGCAATGTGATTAAAGCAAAAAGAAAATAGTACAACATATTGAAACAGGCCCGTAGCCACGGGGGCAATTAGGGGCAGTGTCCTCCCAAATTTTGTTGTGCCCAGAAAAAAAAAATGTTTTAAAGATAAAAACAAAAATCTTGCCCTCCTAAAAATGTATTTCATCCCCAAACCTTAAAACCTGGCTACGGGTCTGTGTTGAAATATGAGGGAACAAAGTCAATCGCTGTTTATGACTTCTCAACAACAGCGCCGCCAGCTGTGGATGATTGTGAGGCAAGTTTGGCGAGTCTTCGCTGTCGGAGTTCGTTAGCGTCTCTGGGCATGTCTTCGCCGGTTGATTCATCTTCTGTAGATTCTGCAACAACATTGCTTGCTCTTTAGTTGGAAAATTGTTTTATGTTTGATTTTTAATACGGACACATCTTCCAAACTGAAAACGCAGAACTATTTTATGTTATATACGATTCATACCCGTAGTCGAATGAACCGGTCTTAGCTCTAATATTTGTTGGGTAAGTTCAAAAAAATATTAAAGAAAAATTAAGTCAAAAACTCAGTGGTCTTGAGGTGCAACAAGTGAATCAAATCAAACTTTTTTCTGACTTCTAACATTATCGGCTAACAGGCTCATTTCAATTGGATTTCATGAGAAGTTATCTGTGACATTCACTGTGGACAAAACATATATCCATACCATACAACAACAAACAATTTTTAAAGAACGCATAAGTTCACATAAATTTCAATCACAAGCCTATTTCGAAAGAATAGGCCTGTGTCGTAATCTTTTTCAAAAGCAACAGGTGAAACTGAAAAAATTGCAACCAACTCAATTTCAGGTGTTCACAGCATGGTTGAAATAACATAAGCGTCAACAAACATATTAATTTCAATAAGCAATAAAAGCAACAACCGCTTGTCCGCAGTGTGCAGAATATAGCTAGACAAGAACAAGTTTAGTTTAGGATTCCGCACTCTGAAAATTTTGTTAATTGTATTGTCTTCTCAGCTTGCAGAAATCATGCAGTTAAAAGAAATAACATCGGGTACTGTAAGGAGCACAGCGCAAGGCATCGAAGCTTCTACCACAAGCGCTTTTATTCTGTATTTAGTTTCAAGAGTGTAGACTACTTCAAGTACTAGAAGCTAGCTTCTGAGTTCCAACGCGTCGCACATATCGAATATGACATCACAGTGAAAAACCGCTACTCAACATCCGGTTGTTCACCATAGGACTCTCCACATGTGAATATTCTTGGTAACTCCCCCCCCACACAAGTTTTGTGCTTTACATTTGCTCAAACAAAAAGTACAAGTCTAGAACGATAGAATTTTTTTCAGGACTGCAAGTCTAGCCCGCATTCCACGAGCCCGTAAGTTATTCCGGCGCTATGTAATTACAGGAAGGTAGGATTATATTTCAACGACAAGAAAGGAAACGAAAGTTCATTTTCCACACGCAACTGGGTATGAAGAACAATGGATGGAACAAAGCGGCAATGCAGAGAATATCTGCTGCTCATTCCATTCTTTACTTTAAACATCGTAGATAAAAACAGAAATTGACAAAAAAATCATAAAGATAGAAAACAACAAATATTCACTTCTACCAAGACGTGCAACTCTCGATCATTGTCAAGAAATCAAAACGCAATTCCCTACTATCAAAGTTTAAATGCACCAGATATGACAAAAGAGACGAAAACCACTACAGTAAAAGCAAGCGACAAACCAGACGGTTTTGTTTCTTCAGCCAGACCACTCGGACCAGGAATATCATCATCAGTGACGGTGGTGTCTGGACATGCACTTTGACATTTATCGGGTTCAGAACGCGGTTCAGTGGAAGGTGATGGTGTAAACAGACTGGTCATTTCTTGCACACGGAATCTGTCGATCAAAGAAGGCGGAGATCATAGATTAGTGCGAGAAAATAAACGTGGCTACATTTACGTTTAAACGTGGATAAAGGTAGTACAAGAGTCGGATGTAGTACAAGAAAAAAAAGAAAAAATTGACCAATGCTCCCTCATGCGCTCCAACATGAAGTACAGCACTGCCGAAAGTGAGTAAATGAAGGAAGCAGTCTTTCACAAAGAGGATCGCACCAACTGCGATGGAAAACATCCTCTTTCATCAGACAAGTTTGTTAGATAACAATAGGTTTAGCCGCGAATATACGAACAACTGAGCATTTCAACAACTATCGCCTAATTATGCGTCACGCAAGGAAATAGCAATTCTTGAACCTTATATAATCTTTGAATCAAACAGACTGCGTAGTTCTCTTTTTTCAATATGACATTTTTTTAAAATGATAAATCTCTCAGAAAAGCTACACGGGTCACGATTTCCTCAACAATTTCAAGAAAGTATTACCAAATAATGGCATTATTTTCACGTTTGGTGTGAAAAGTAATCGTGCGACCCAAGTTCCAGAGCCACAGCTGTTGCCACCGCATGAGCAGCCAACTCACCCCGGTTCTGGGAGTTTTGGAAGCAACATCATAACCCTGAATGGCAAAGACCAATGTCAATTACACTTTCCCACGACTAACATCAGCCTTCTTGCAAATTCTAAGGTCGTGTCGAATAAAAGAATCTCGAGTATCTGCGCGCACGCTACGAACCGCTTTGACCATCAACTTGGAGAGAGGAAGAATTACCACAGCATAGTGTGTGGGGCAATTCTTCAGTGGCGTTCGTAGCCTTTACCACAAAAAGTTCCGGCTTGGCTTAAGCTGGTTGGGAAAGCAAGATTCAAACACAGAGATCTTCGACCGAGCGCTTGGTTCGACGATGACAGACGTATTTGCTCGCGCAATAACTTATTTTCACAGCCATTGATCATCGATCAGGTACATTCGAAACAAACCGCACGTGTTTGCAAAATCAGACTTTTAACCGATCTCCTGTCAGGCGTCTCATGTCTTGCAATGTTCACGCAAGTAAGAATTTTCGGTGTTCATTTGTAAAGGCTCCTTTCTTCAGTCGCCTTTTACTACTTTTAGGTACTGATTTCAAGTCAGCAGCGGAAAATTCTGCCACAAGAAAGCAGCGCAGCCCTCTTAATGACGACGGATTAGCGCGCATCCGGTGTCTGCGTTACCGTCAGTAGCGAGTACTTATTCAAAACATTTGATGGCACTTCAGACAAAAACGCATGTGAACAATAAACCAATCAGCGGGTTGTGCAAACCAACCCTGATGTCTGCGGCGCTTGGTCGTCTTTGGTTAAAGTTTCGCAATTAGTTTTTGAATGGCAGGTTGCGGGTTTCGTTAGAATCCAATAAGCGTGAAATCAGCGAATGCAAGCCGTTAAGGTTCGCCGCACTGTTGACAGCATATTGACGACGGCCCGTTTGACCAATCAAGTTTAAGGGCTACACAGGATTGCAAACCACAGTTCTGTGGAAAAAGAGAGTTTGGATTTGTTGGAAAAAATTAAGCGATTTTGTACAAAAATTCAAAAGCATGTGAATTCACTGATTCCAGCTCGCTCCAACCACGACCTGCGCACACGTAATATCCTTCCAAGAACAGCCACTCGAAAAAAGAAAGGAAAAATGCATAACTTTTTAAGGTTCTGTGTGGAGTTGGGGATAGCTGTTTTTGACAGTCCTCAATTTAAAAGATGTGCGTGATAGACAAGAAAAATACACTTTATTTGGTGATTTGGCAATCACTATCATTAGCGAATCCCCTGGTACTGACCAATCGACCATAAGGTTGCTAGTCCAATAACAGCACTTCAAATTACTGAAATCAAATACACAAATTAATGATTTGCGCAACGACGAACCAGTAAATCTTAAACAGATTTGCATTTACAGTTGGTACCAGTGGACTTCACAGTTGTCGACATAAAACTATGAACGAAATGACAATCTAATCTTTGGTTATTTTGCATTTGGGATAACAGGATGTGTTTCTGCGTGATATATAATGCAAGTTGTTTGCTTAATATTTTAAACATGAACTTCCCCAGTTTGCAACTGTAAATATCTTTAATTTCGATAAATTGAGCTGAACGAATAATTTATTTTGTGGATATGGTGTTCATTTCTTTTAATTTTTGCAAGGTATCGTAGTGCTCTAATGCAGGGTCGGCAATCTTTTTCGCACTGCGGACCGGCTTCAGCCTGGCAATATTTTGCGGACCGGCCCTCAATAAAATAATGAATGTTTGGCACATGCAAAGTATTACAACTCGTGAGTCATTCTGGCACTGATGCAGTGAGAGATATAGGAATGCTGTGTCGCAATAAGATGCTCCAACATCTACGGATTATGGCAGTCAATGCCACCCGTAGTGTGTTCCTTATGTCAGTCGTTCCAGTCACTTCTGGACCAATTTTGCCTTGGTTCCGCACGGCCCGGTGCTTGCCGACCACTGCTCTATTGCTCACGTGAGTTAATATATCCAAAGTTGTTTATTTGCATATCCCCATGCACGTATACCATATTGCAGCAAATGTCTGTAGGTGATAGAAAAATACAATGATCGCAACAGTTCAACATCAAGATAAGACTATGGTTCGAAAAAACACCACTGGCGTTGAGCGACTTTATTGCCTAAATGCTTTACACAGGTGTTCCATTTTATGTGAGAGTTGAACCTGTTGACAAAAATACAGATATGTAACGTTGTCTACTTTGTTGATGGGTTGTTTCCCAAGGGATATCTGATCTGAAGGCAATTTAGTGTTTTTAGAGAAAAGCACACAATTGGTTTTATGGAGAAGTGACAATTTATTAATTTTTCACCAAGCATCAATTTTCTTCAGATCCACATTCACCAAACTTTCCAAATCACAGCCAAGTTAAAAAAGGCGAGCACTGGCGTAGAAATACTACCAATCACCCAATATTTAACAAGGAATAATTATCACTGTTGTTCAACACCTAGTCCTCAGCAGCCTGTTTTTCGGCCGATGATCTGGACACGTAGACAAAAATTTATCAAAGGAGGCAGATCGCACGCGTAAAACTAGGCTTGTGCCTTGATTTTTTCAGGCTAGGGTCGCTTACAATGATAAACATTTGAACAACATGATTGCGAAGTCAGTCAACAACATTTCTTTTCAGTCTCGTGGTCAAAACTGTTGCTAAGCAGGTTTCTTGGTCGAATGAAGATCTCTGCTATATGTATGCACGTTGCTCACCCCGCGTCTCCTTGTGACTGCACGACGTGAATGTATTGCTGTAGTTGATGAAACGCGGCGTCCAGCATCAGGTTGATGTTGCGCAAACATTCGACTCTCAGCTCAACAGCCCTCCGCTCGTGACCTTCCATCGCCCGAACTTGCTCGTCGCTGAGACCGCTACAAAAAGTTGCATCTGATGAGTTTCACGCTTTCGCGCAGGGGATGGCCCTCTTTGGCCGCTTGCGCGATTGCGAGCGGCAAAAGCATACTTCAAAAAAACAGCCCGGCAAAAAGCAACTACCTCTGCTCTAAGAAACCAAGACATGGCTTCATCGCAGTTAAAATCCGTAGTAACTGCGGAGAACAACTACGCCCGTTTCCCTGCGGCTATAGATCGAGCAACATATAGATCGAGCAAATAACTATCTTATGTTACCGACAATTTATAAGAATACTTCGTGCAGTCCGGTTGTTGTATTTTCAAAAATATGTTGTTTTTTTTGAATCCCTTTGAATTTCTTTTTCTCCAAACCAAGGCACAATGTTTAGCTTCAACAAGAAACATGGCTGCCCTATTGCCCACTTTCAAAGCGGTCTTGTACCTGAAGTTGGGAGGGATCGGAGGCGGTGGAGGCATGAAAGGCATCGGTGGCATGAACATGCCCGGCGGTCCGGCAAACGGAGGCGCTGCGGAGGGAGGCGGCGCTGACGGAGCATCCGTTTGCGTCGTGTTTAGGGGAGGCTGGTTAGAGCTTGGCGTGGTGGCATCACGACCGGGATCAGGGGCGTTGGGGTGTTGAAACGCGGGATGCTGCATGTGAGGAGGAACGTACATTGGTGGGTACATCGGCGGGTCTGCGTGAAAACAAACAA
>Ga0210059_1016346_pt1 | contig 10719 bp, 7 predicted proteins | sample Ectturendosymbi2_FD_188042 | JGI IMG/M metagenome (GOLD analysis project Ga0210059, IMG submission 188042) | Ecteinascidia turbinata endosymbiont from Florida, USA - Sample 2 (SPAdes) (version 2) | ecosystem: Host-associated > Tunicates > Ascidians > Unclassified | place: Key West, Florida... | reverse complement strand
CAGTGCCACACTGTTCAACAACGAGTAAGGAGAGTCCGTGTAGCATAATATGCATGTTGTGTCAACAAACTTCACCAAAACGTTGGTTTGCAAACATGAATATGACGTGATATTGAGAGGCCACAATCAAAGTATGTGCAGTAACAACAGCCACCATACGCCACTGTTGAATACTAGAATTTTGTAGGGCAAAGGCGAATTTTCATTTTCGGGGTCCTAGGCTATTTTAAATTGGGTGCCCTTCTGCAAGGATTGCGGCTTCTGGTATAATCGCTACATTGACTGAACAAGTTGTTCCAATTCATAACCACATGTTTTATTCTGAATTCCCGCGATACCTGGAACGAAAACAATCATATGAAATCTACGAAAAAGCCAGGGGTGAAGTTATCTGACAACACTCCTATTCAGGGGCGGATCCATCCAGTATGGTTGGGGGGGGGCGATTTCAGTAATATTTGGTAGTTAAGTCTCGTTACGGGTTCACTATTGTAAGAGAGATGAAGTAGGCCTATACTTCACAACATTACTTTGACAAAACAATGGACGGAAACATGGCCTTATATCGTGAATGCTGTTTTCCGATTGGTACAAAATCAGGTTGAATGAAATTACTTTCGCAGGTTTTAGGGGGGCGATCTCCCCAATCTCTTCCCCCTTAGATCCGCCCTTGCTCCTATTACATATTTATTGAGTTACCTGTGCAATTGCATGGCTTGCTCGTTTCAAGAGCTGGCTCTGAGCAAGGACCTGCACTTCTTACGACACCTACAGTAACAGCCTATTGCATAGTCAGCGATCGACGGGACTTTTTGTCTGTAAAATCGCTGATACTTTTTTGTCGTACTTTATCTTACTTGCTAAAGCATGTTCAACATACAGAATAGGAAGACTTTGCAGCATGCCCCCTCCCCGAAACAAACCTGCTAAGAATTTTACTGGTGCTTTATATCAATTTTCAACTGTTAGAAAATAAATGAAAGAACAGTCGGTCTCAAAACGACGTCAGTGACTGACGACGCCATTGACAGGTCCCGCCCGAGAAAAATTCTTGGCTGCACTACAGGTAAGCTGAAACTGGTCCTTTCGTGCCTCTGAGCCGCAATGACTAAGAGTAAGTCAGGGCAGATTATGTGATCTGGATTTGATTGGGAAAGGAGCATATTTGTGAAATTTAACCGGAAAAGGCAGGATATATTTAATGTTTCGATAGAATTGTCTTTTTCGAACACAAGTGATACATGACTTGCATTAAATAATTTATTGTACATTCCAAACTAAATCTGTTTCATTTTAAAAGAACTTGTCGTTTGCAGTTGCAATATGTTGTTTGATTTTTTTGTAAGATATACAATTTTGTCAGGCAACACTATGTAGGCCTATAAATTATGATATCGTTATTATTTGAATGTTTTGATATTCTTCATAATAAAAATAAATAAGTATATCAGTATGGTATGGTCCTTATGGATAATTTATATTTTATTTGCTAAAAATGTCAAAGCGAATATAAACACAAATATTTTCCGTTTCAAAACATTTAATGGTTTCGAAAAAATTGTGCCTACATATAACAGCCTACACAAATTATTAGAAAGGGCGCATGCTTTAACTTCGCTATTGGCCCATTTCGCATAGATACGCCATTGCATTTTGCGCCATTGAATATCTGCCGCTGTAGCTGCAGTGTGGGTTAGTCTTGTCTTTGCCCTATATCTTACCCATAAAAAGCAACAAGAAATAGACCCAGGCTGAACGAAAGTACCTCACTGGCCTCGTGTAATCTGAAAATGGATTCAAGCGTTTTTTTCCACACAATATACGTAACAATAACCAATTCTCAACCCCATAAAAAGATAATGGTCATCGTCATTCACTTCTATAGCAGGGCCTCCAAACTGCGGTCCGCGGGCCAAATCCGGCCTGCAAATACTTTTGTCAAACATGAAAAATTAATTGACGAAAAACTTTTTGATTTGGTAGAATGTAATACATCCCGAAACAATCCCAATACGTAAGATGTTCGGCCCACGCACTTTTGTGTAATAGTTTATGCGGCCTTCGGATAAAAAAGTTTGGAGACCCTGTTTTATATATCTTTTGTTAGCGGCATAGTAAAAAATCGTGCGTTGAACAAAACAAAAATACAAATATAATTACAAAAATGCTGGAAATTCTCCTTACTCCCAAAATTTTGGGGCCCCACAAAATCGGGGGCCCTAGTCTTAACCCTTTTTAGCCTAATGGTAAATCCGCTCCTGTAGGGGGCACATCATCCAACAGTTGCCCCGGGCATCATCAGATCTGACAAGTGGCAACGACGTTCGTGACCATAACTGTTAACTTAACCTTGCTATTACAGAGATATTGTTTTTTCACTTGTGGAATTAAACGCAGTGACTTGAAAAAATGTATGGCGAAGTCATCTTTCACTAATGATGGAGTTATTGTTTGAGTTTGATTTGTCGTGAAACTGTTGCTGGGTTTAAGAAGCATAGTTTAAACAACATATCTACACCAAGAAGGCTAACTGTTTACACAGATACCAAATGACAGAAAGTGGATTAAATTTTAAAATGCCATTGATAAAATAAATTGCTTTTCCCTTAAAACGTTTTTTTGGCTTATTTCAACGCACAGCGCTTTACGATTGTGACCTTATGATTATGGATAGCCCTTATAAGTTGAAAAGTTCCCCGGCGTTTGGGATGGTAAAATTTTGAGACGATTTTGCAAAAAATAAACAAAGAATTGTGATTTTTTCATGAACTGAATGTTTCATCGGACCGTGTTCTGGTGCGAAACCAGTTTCCTCGCTTTATTCCTTACATTTCGTGATTTCTTTTCCAAGACTGTATGTGACTTAATGCTAAGCCGTTGGTAATAAACTTGTAAAGCGCAAATACCACGCTTTTAGGGTCGTTCTCGAGGGTTTTCCAGATGAAACAAAACGTTTTGTATTGTGGATTTGGATCATAAAATTGGGATAGACTTAACAGTTTCATTAACACGAAAAAAAGCCTTAAAAAATTATACATGTTATATTTTGAGACGTTTCGGATTATTCTTAATCCATTTTCAGTCTAAAAATAAAGCAACACTCGCCAATGTCAGCAATTCAAAACCAAAACGCTCTGTGATGCAAGAAGAGACAGTGTGACGCAAAAGTCGTCAAAAGCAAAACTAAGACTAGACCGCCAACCATGTCAAAATCGCTAAAAACAAAAGCAGGACCAACAGCTATGCAGAAAAACTTAAAACAAAACCCACGTAAGGTCGTAATCTACGAAAATATGCTGAGACCAGCAGCGGGAGGCCGCTCGCAGACCACTGCAAGCGAAGGATGCGAAAAAATTTTAACAAATACGAGTAAGCACCACATGTCTACGTCAACACCAACAACAAATGCACGAAACATGTATCAACATAAGAACTGAGCATAAGCCAAATATTAGACGTAACAATGCATGTATTTGAAGCGGTATAAAGGGGTGGAAAATTTGTCTACATTAAACTCGGGTTGCTGTTCTTTTGACAGAAGTGTCTCTTTAATTAAGAATTCGCGGTAGTTTAAAAGCAGAAGCCAAGATTTCAGGATTGTTAAAGTCCACGAAATGATCTGGATGTGTGTATTGATATTTGACTACATCGGTAGTTTGGTGGTTAGATTTTAAAGGATTGTGTAAGTTCATCCAGGCGAAATTTCAAATTTCTTTGAGTTTGTGCAATATAAGAATGACCATGGGTGGCGGAACCTTTTTCAAAGTGGGGGGCGCAAGTGCACGTCAAAAAATTATAAAATATCTTTGTTGTTTGAATTGGCAACTGTGACGTCACAAGCATTGAAATATGACGTCAATACCTATACACCATATGAAGGTCTAAATTCCACTAGTTTAGAGAAAATTACACCACTACGAAACGTATCGGTGAACCACCTGAAATTCAAATAGGCTGTTATAGGGGCGACTCCAGGACAGCAGCGTCACTCGGGCTCATCGTACGATTTATTCTGACTGAATATAACCGTTCGACACTTGCGCCACTGAAATTTTCATTTGCTGCCATTCTGGCTGGCATTATTGTTGCTCTTTGACGTTATGTTATGTTATGTACCAGTAAATGAGAAATTCTCATGATGACATCTCTATTTTTGGGTAACGTACGTCACAGAGCAATGATAATGCCAGTAAGTCCTCCGCTTACTAGGCTCGTTCATATCAGCTCGAGTTATTGGATAATTTCACTCTTTTCTGAGTCAGCCATGTTATGGTCACTTGTGTCCATAACAATCGTTCGCTTGAAATTATTCTCGAAATGGAAACTGTCCATTGGATTTAACTTCAAATCCAATGTTCTATACATATCCATTGCTTCAAAAAAACATTCAGTCCGATATGAATTAGGCTATTTGTTTTCAAAAAAACTTAACTGCATATCCCGGCAGCTCGGACTCTGACGGATGAACCCGAATAAAGGGCGAGGGAACGAAGTCGAGAGAACGCCTGCTACAAACGATATTGTTTTATTCATGTCACCTGCAACATGAACGTGAAAGGCCGGACATGAAACGAAAATATATGAACAGTGACAAGGCACAAAGAAAAGAGCACGAGTTAACAACTAGGATCGGCCCTTGGTGGTGGCACAAATATACAAGGCAAGCAAGCTTGACTACCACACTCGCGTTCTCAGATATAAATCGTAATCGAAGATTCGGGCAAAGCCCGAGGAGGCCGTATGCCAAAGTAGCCACTGGGCTGTTAAAAACATCATGAACACAGCTTAAAAACAGGCAAAAACGACATAGCATTGATACCTGTCTTAAACACATTCAGTATCACAACTTTTCCTCATCTCGAACACAGAAGTATGATGACTGAATACTCATTCTACAACTGCATTAGATATCGGAATGCAAAGACAAGACAAAACATATGTTGCAACTACGAAGTTGTCCGTAAGGATGCCAATTGTGTTGCCAATGCAGAAATAAAATGTAGCTATTTGGCGTTAGCATTACAAACACAAACAAACACAATTCAAATTTATATGTCAAATGTTTCATTTTTCATTTCGATTCAGTAAAATTTCACTATTTAGGATGGTGTTGAAACGCTTGAAACTACCCCAATTTGTAATGGTGTGGCACGAACTTTTCCTACACGAAAGCATGGGTGTCGGAAGAGGGGCAGGAATTTGAAAATTTTGGATAAAAAGCTGTTTTCTTAGTTTCGAGTGGCAAAAAACAAATTTCACCACTTTTGGCCCCCCCTAGGACAAAATTTGGAAAAATCCACTAGTGGCCCCGCCTGGAAAAATTCCTTCCGACGGCCATGCACACAAGCATGTAATATTGCACCATTTTTGTGAAAAATTGTGTTGTATTACAACATCTGGCAACACTGTTCAGCAACACCAATACGGTAACCAATCCATAGCATGGTGACAGACTGCGCACGGTGTATTCTGCTAAACAATTACGTAATCCTGCGAAATTCACTGCCAAGTTACAAAGAAAAAATATCGAAAAAATACTACCAAAATTCTGCAACATTTTTTCATTGAACGATTTGCTTGGACACTGAACACAATACTAATCTTGTTACTTAAACTTACGATATTTAGGCAAATTTCGGAATTTAAAAGTGGGGAGGCCAGGTCCCCCCAGAAATAAAAGTGGGGCGCCTAGGCCCATGCTGCCCCCCCAGTTCCGCCACCTATGAGAATGACCACAAGAACATTTAAGTTTATACACCATATTGCATCGTTCCAGATGTGCTTGTTTGTTCTTGTACTTACAATGATCTCCGATGGTACAGTATGTGTTTTATGAATGAGAGACAGCTGTGCTATGTATGTTCTTCCAAATATTTTCGAAAAAAATTCGCAATTCTTTTTCTGGATGTAGCGATGTTTCACCAAGTTAGGGCATGTAAAGAAGAATTCTTCGAATATCAGTAGTCTTTTCTTGCTTGTTTTTAGGAGTGTTTTTACAACGTTTGTTGAGAAATATGTTGATTTGCTTGTCTGTAAACCAGATGTGGATTTGTTTTACGGTTGAAAAATAGCCTGCCATGAAGCAATAAAACATTCAACACGAAAATCATGATGTAAAGTAGCGAAACTTGTTTAAACAACCTTAGTCACATTAAAACATCTTTGCGGTGTTATTCAAAAATGATTCATCTTACTCGCGCATGAAACCTGAGAAAAAGAGAGTTTAATCTTTTTACTGTTGCCATTCCCTCGAGTTCTTTTGTTCGACGCCAGCAAGAAACCAGCGTTGTAACGGGCGATTGATAAACTTATAGCTGTCCACAAAGCTAGATGCACTCAATGGATGTGTCTGCGAGTTTTATGTACATGTGTATTTGCATACACTGCAATGTTTTTATATCTGTCTATCGAAAGGAATTCTTCCCAGCAAAAAATTAGACACTAAGTTTGCTTGTAAAAAAATTTTTTTCAGTTAAGCTAATTATTCTATTTGATCGAAATTAACCACTTGGACAACTTTCTGGTTTACGTTGAAAGGCTCGGCCTTTCTAGATTTTTCGTGAACTGTTACGCTATGTTAATCGCGTGGTTTCCATCTGGCACCCGCTCATCGCGCACGTGTGTTATCTCCAGAGGAAAAGTGCCCTGCATAGACCGCTTCCAACGCCGATTTTCTTAGCAGTGACTGGTTTATGAGGCTCTGGGAAGGTCAGCCTTTTAGCTTCGAAAATTTTGTAGTAATGTCGTTGTAACTAGCCACAGTTCGTGTTTCTTTCTTTACTTGTTTTCAAGTGCCAACATTTCGCCTGTAAGATTCTATTTGAATAAGAGCTGATGATGCCTACTTTGTAGGCGAAATATATACTCTGTAAGATCTTAGTGTCTGATTCTGTGCTGAGAAAGGATTTCTTTCAATAGACAGTGTTTCGCCTGTAAGATTTGTCTTACATTTACAGGACTGATGATGCGTTGCAAAACGTGAAACTAGTTTCCCCATCAATGAACTGTGACTGATTTACTTGCCGCCATCTTTGTGGCCTTTCACTGCAGTATGATAAATAGATACGCTTGCAAGTTTTAATCGTCGCAGAAGAATGACAGCAGAAAGCAGGCAGATTCCTCAGAAGCTTGCCGCAAGGCTAAAGTTTGTTTGCTGTAAGATCTTACAGAGTGTATATTTGTTTCGTCTACTACAGTGGTTCCCAAACTGAGGGTAAATTACCCCTTGGAGGTAATACGCAATTCTTCGAGGGGTAACGCGGCACCAAAACCACAATGTTGTTCTATATCATTCTTTTTATGACCCAGAATATTGAGGGTAATAAGACACAATCACTAGTGTATGATTTGGGTAACGGCTCGAACAAGTTTGAAGTTAGGGAACCACTGGTCTACTCATTAAGTAGGCACCATGAGCTCTGCGAAGTGCATGAAGTATACAGTAAAATAGAATTAAATAAAACCCACAAATTGTTTTGTATCTGTTCGATGACTTTAGTAATTTCCGGATCATGGTTTTCAAAAAAATCCCTCAAAAATGGTAATTTCTTTCGACGAAATTATTTATTTAAAAATGTAAAATCGTGTTTCCACCCGGGCTCGAACCGGGGACCTTTCGCGTGTGAGGCGAACGTGATAACCACTACACTACGGAAACCGTTACGTGAAAGGGTGTTTCTACGTATTAAACAAACTGCGTGAAATTTTAGCAAGACCAATGGCAGTGGTGCGGGTGCCTCATAGCATTGCTTTGTATTATTAGGGGTAGCCTTCTCAGTACCGGCGCTACCATTAGGCGAAGTAGGTTTGATAGATTGTTTCATATGACTCAGCTAATAAACAGAAACAATGCAAAGAGCCATCGCACAATAAGGAAACCAACTGTCAGTGAACATTAGAATAAATGAAAACACAATGACAAAGCTGATCAAAGTAAAGACAGAGAGTGTCACTGCGTCACAGAACAAAAAACTATAGGCTATGTATAGGGTATAATTTCGTGTCGTTAAAATGGGATGTGCACAAGAAAGAACGAGAAACAATAAAGTAAAGCTACACAAAAAACTAAGAAAATTGCATTATTCAAGTTATTGAAACTCTGAGCATTTTGTTGTTAATAAGTGAAATGTTGCTGTATGTATCTTTTTCATGTAGGTGTTTTTTAAGTTTCCATTTGAAGGTAAAAGTGGCTGAAGACTTAATGTTAATACGGTCGGGTATTGAAGCAAAACCGCCGCCAGAAGGTCTTCAGTAGAGGGGCTTGACATTCTATTGACCAAACCCCACTGATTTACAGTGCTTCATACTTCAATCTCTGTCCTTTTCATTTCTTGAGTTTTTATGGTTGCGCCGCTTTCAGCGGAGTAGGCTGATGTCGAAGCCTTCACTAAAGCATGTTTTAGCCATCCAGCGTAGTCAGGTTAGGAAACGTCAGCCAGCATTATTGGCGTTAGTAGCCTATCCTAGTTAACCAGTAAATTTTCGATCATTGCACGGCGGACGCACCACCTTAACCTATTTACCAAACAGATTCCAAGTGGTACGCAGTACATACCATAACCAGGGCCGGATTAGCCATTGGGCAAACCGTGCAAATGCCTGGGGCCTCGTGCTTTTGGGGGCCTCGCGCTTGGATATCAAAACACTCCTTCACTGGTTTTGATAGTTTTAGACTGTTCACCACGCGTCAAAATTGTAGAGCTTTTTGATTACATAGGTCAGGGAAACTGATAACTTTGGCGTTTATCGTTTTTGAGTGACTTAAAAGAATTGAACCAAACAGCACCACGCTTTTTATGACTCAAGAATTAGATCGAAATCAGTGCATCCATGGACGTCCGCAAACATTTTTGTAGGGTGGGGGCAACGTCCAAATTTTGCTTATCCTTTACAGGTTGCTGACGATGCCATGCAAATGGACGTTCACAAAACGCTTTACCCTTTCTACCCCATTAGTCTGTGCTCGTTGAACCTCAATTCTCAATCTTTTGTCTGAAATGTTTTCTACACTTCAGCTATCAGAAATGCTTTTCTTTTCTGAAACTGCCTAATATCCATTTTTCATTTTTGAGCATTTTGTACAAATAAGTCATAATTTAAGAATAATCAAGGGCCAGAACAACATGAGCGGTGAAAAGAGACTTACAAAACTGTTTCAAGCAATGAGCAGTAGAACTATATGTTGACAAGACTATTGGTCAACTTACTTAAGTAAGAACACCACGCAGGCTTAAAAACTGAGCAGATGAATTACGAAAACTTGCGGCAGCAAATATAACTTCACACTTATGTTCACTAAGAAGTCAGAACTAAGCCTTAACGATAAAGACGTGTTCCCACAAGTCTGCATAGACGTATTCTAACAATAAGCTGTGGCATGTACGTATTTTTATGCTGCGTGAAAAGAAGTCTGCATAAGAGTCGTTTGATTAAAGCTATTCACTCGAGCACGTATATCGCAGTCTTACACTAACAATGGATTTTTCAAACTGGTGGAAGCACTACTGCAGATTTGCTCATGCTTCTTTTCACACAGTATGAAACTATACGTCATGGGCGCAACCAGCTCTTCATTTCGGGGGGGGGGGCAATTTTCATAAAATTTTGTTCGATGACGTTATCGTGCTTATTCAACCATGGTTCAAGCTTTTCGCACACGGTCACAGATAAAGTTCTCTTCGCAGGATTTTCGAAACTGAGAACTTTTCAGTTTTAATCAAATGGAGACCGAACGATCAGGACAGAGCAAAAATTAGTAGCCTTATACAAACACCAGGTTCCGTACTCAAGTAGTGCAGTCATGGCTTTAGCGTGACAGATGTATAGTCTACTAGTAAACCTGCCTAAGTTTTCGTCTTGTTTCAGCAAATTCATCAAATCAATGATCAAGATCAGGGGTGAGGAGCATGCGGCACGCGTGAACAGTTGATACGGCCCGGATCAGAATTTTCGTTACCCAAGTTAGAGTACAACATCGCGTCGAAACGAACCACCATGATAAGCAGGTACTTAGATTGCAAGTCAGAAGAAGTCAGTCTTCCTCATAGTTAAAAAAAGGTAGAATTTTAGGATAAAATCAATTGTTATTTGCGGTCCGCCAGCAATAATGCACAATTCATGCGGCCCGTGGTAGTAAGTAAGCACGGCCAGTGGCGTACGCAGAAAATTTCCGAAGGGGGGCCAAAACATAGACGTATCCAGGGGGGGCCAAAGGGGCCATGCCCCCCAAATTTTTAGAAAGTATAGTCATTTTGTGCTTTGAGAGGCGTTTTTCTAAACAATATAGTGTTATTCGCCTAAATTTAAACATTTTGGTATACACTGCCGAATACTGACAGTACACACCGCCGAATACTGTTTATATATTTTTTTATTTTTAGGGTCTGAGGAGGGGCATGCCACAGTGCCCCCTCCGTACGCTGGTGGGCAGGGCCGGATTAACCATTTGGCAAACCGGGGAATTGCCCGGGGCCTCGCGCTTGAATATCAAAACACTTCTTTTTCTTGTTTTTCATGTTTATAGGCTGTTCACCAAGTGTCAAAATTGTAGAGCGTTTTGATGATTGCGTTTTGTCTGTAAGTTAAGGAAACTGCCAACTTTGGCATTCATCGATTTTAGGTGACTTAAAAGAATTGAACCAAACGGCATCACGCTTTATGGGTTCTCATTCAGTGATTTCAAATAAACCCAGATTGCACACCAGAAAAAAACAATATTCG
>Ga0210059_1016344_pt1 | contig 10720 bp, 6 predicted proteins | sample Ectturendosymbi2_FD_188042 | JGI IMG/M metagenome (GOLD analysis project Ga0210059, IMG submission 188042) | Ecteinascidia turbinata endosymbiont from Florida, USA - Sample 2 (SPAdes) (version 2) | ecosystem: Host-associated > Tunicates > Ascidians > Unclassified | place: Key West, Florida... | reverse complement strand
CTCCACAGAAACAGCCCTCCTTCGTGTACACCACGATATAACGTCAGCCCTAGATAAGGGCTCCACTGTGGCCTTGGTGATGTTGGACCAATCTGCTGCCTTCGATGTGACTGATCATGATATACTCCTGCAGCGCCTTTAATTTGCCTTCGGTATTTCAGACCGAGCTCTTAAATGGTTTGGCTCGTACCTGCAGGATCGGAGTGAGTGTGTCTGTGTGGGGAAAGATGTCTCAAACTCTTCCTGTGGTTTGCGGAGTACCCCAAGGCTCTGTACTGGGTCCGCTCCTATACACTATGTACACTAAATCAATAGGGGAAATATGTCGTAGACATAATGTGTTGTACCATTGTTATGCTGATGACATCCAGCTTTACTGCGCAGCGGAGGGCAGCGAAGACCTAGCAGCAAGATTGAGTTCCATAAACGAATGTATTGATGAGCTGAAATCATGGATGGGATGCAATATGCTGAAACTTAATTCAGAAAAAACGGAGTTCATCATATTTGCTTCGAAAAAGTCTCCTGGTCGCAATATTACACCGTCGTTGCCTTGGCACTTGCGAGACACGAACATATCTTCTCACGTACGGTCTCTGGGTGTAATTTTTGACAGTGCATTGTCGTTTGCTAAACATATTGACTACATTTTTAAATCCTGTAACTTCTACATTATAAATATTGGACGAATCCGACAGTTTCTCTCCAAAAAAACGTATGAGATGCTTGTTGTTGCACTGGTAACATCCCGCCTCGACTATTGCAACTCTTTACTAAACGGTCTGTCACAAACGCACATGTTGCGACTACAACGCGTTCAAAACACTGTCACACGTCTGATCTGTCGTATTAAGAAATTTGACCACATTTCAACGTCTCTCCAGTCTCTTCACTGGCTTCCCGTTCTGTTTAGGCCGCGTTTCAAACTTCTATACATTGTATTTCGAGCTTTGCGTGGCGTTGGCCCCCTTTATCTTCAAGAGTTGATCTGTCCTTACCGCCCCACACGCTCATTGCGTTCTGAAAACAAAAACCTTCTCTATGTTCCAGCCTGCCACACAGCGACTTACGGCAACAGGTTGTTCACTGTAGAAACCGCTACCCTCTGGAACGACCTGCCGCAGGAAGTGCGAGATGCTGAGAACCTCTCCTCGTTCAAAAGACTGCTCAAAACCCACTTTGTTAATTCTGCCTTTCCTCAAAATTGTCGTTCAGTTTGTTCTTAGTGTATTTTAACGTATTTTGTATTCGCTTTGCATGTCACTTTCGCAACATCATTGTTCAGCGCCTTAGAGCGACATGCGGATTTCGGCGCTTTATAAATGCATGAATTATTATTATTATTATTAGACTGAAAAGCGCCATCAGCAGATACGTTCTGGCTGGATGCGCTTCACTGAAAGGGCAACGAAGCGTTGCTGGCCCCGTGGAAAAATGTCGCAAGGAAGTAAAGAAGGTTGACATGTTATGGTACAGATAGAAACAATGCAAACTTTGACAAAGTTGTCTGGACTCCATTTTTGCCGCCCCCTCCCTGTCGAAATGTCCGAAGGATGCTTGGCATGACCCTGGGCTTTGCCGATACCGACTCTCACGTTCAAGTGGGTGAAGCTGAGACCGGTTTGTTCGCAGGCAGTCATGTTGGATCCCTCACTACTCCATCCACGATGCAGCCGGCTCTGAAATCTTCACAATCAAAGGACCCTGCTGCGTTTGCCCAGGACCTTGCTGCACTTGCGATTTCCCTTTCGAGATCTTTACCAAGCTCGCTAACACACAACCCATCGGAAGGATAACCAAGCAGTGGTCGGGTTTAGGAAAGGAGCTGTTCACAGATGCAACGAATTTCGCTGTTACGTGTAAGTTTTGTTTGTTACGTACCGCATCTAAGTGACACATTTTGGGAGTGAAGTTGCGAAGCCATTCTTAAGACGTTTCCGATAATTGCGTCCTAGATATGACCAACGTTTCGTCTTTTTTGTGTGTCTTAAATTCTTTTCTTCGTATAGTTTGATTGGCGGTTGTTTGGGACATGTCTACGTCTGATTTGACGCTGAAGTTGCTCCAGTTGAAAATATTTAAGCAAAATACTTTTTTCATAATTTGATGACAAAGCCAGAGGACTGAATGAACAGAATGTTCAGAGACGTTGAACGAATTAAATGCTGTTGGTTGCAAAGAACCTTAGTTGTGCAATATTGTCTCAATTATTCTTCCATGAACGCCGCAAATCGCTGAAAACACGTTTGTATTTTTCAGTTCCTAAAGATTTGGATGTGAAGATGAAGGGTGTGCTCATGGGCGCCACCTTCCTGATTGTGAGTATTAGATTTGTTTTCTTTCAAACATCGTGTTTTTGTCAATTTAACGTAAAATGAGTCATTAGTGCAGCTGTCTGGTACTTTTCATTGTCGACAAAACTGTATAAGTGTTTTGTTTTGGTGATGCAGGATATGATGTTCTTCGAAAATCAGAACCAGTAAAAGAAACTCTGGAAGAAAGGGATTACCTCCATCGAGAACTATGCGTCTACTACTTGTTGTAATTAATTACCTTCGGTTTCTTTCGTTCGTTATTGCCTTGTCGCACCAGTCACTAACTGTAACTTAACGTCCTGTAAACAATGTTTACTATGTTGAGGAAGCCCGTTGTGTCTGTGAAAAACTTAACTTATTAGTGGTTAACTGCAATCATGGATCTGCCGTTAGGAAGTAGGATGCACACAAGTAAAATTCAACGTAGCTTTTCACGGATAGTTGATGACAGAATTTCAACGAAGTGATTTTGTGTACAAATTCAGTTTGTTGCGCTGGAGTAAAGTGGATCTCAGAAACCATAGTTACTGATTGCATGCACTTCATATCCAGAAGTTAAAGCTTTACAGAGACATTGTGAAATTTTGTCAAGTGCTTCATCACGTTTTTTTCTTCGTCTCATTTTTTCATAACCAGTTTTCCATGTAACAAGTTTCATGAACTAAGCTTTCTGTTCATATTTTCTAACGTTTCCCGTATTGTGTTGCGAGAGACTCTGGTTTTTAATCAAGAATAGCCAGTAGTTTTCAACCTAGAGCTAAAATCGATCATTTGGCATATGAAGAGAAAGTGGTGGTTGTGCCACTCTCTTAAGAATATAAAATTAGGCTTTATTGTGTAATGTGCTACCTGTTGATTATTGTTCGCTATTTGCACCACATGGAAGGTTTCACTACACGAATACACGATTAGCATTAAACGGTTATCGAGATAATGATCTTTAGGCATTCAGCCTTCCGACAGAAAACCGCTAATTTTTGTTTCAACATCTTCAATCTTTGTTTAACGTGTGTGAAAACTATTTGAAAGTCTGTTTTTGTAAACAGCTGTAAAAACTAATTCCGACAAAATACAATTTTACCAGTAACATTACCATCGTGTGTTTCTGAATAGCCTTGATATTCAGTAATGCACTGAATCATGTTGATTCTCAAATGTATAGACAAATTGAAACGGACGATATAAAACCAAACTGTTGAAAGGAGCACTGTTGTGTACAGGAAGTAATCGTTGCACTTGGCCATGTCTTCCGTTCAACTTTACGACTTTGAAGCGATGGCTTGAATAAAGATTAGAGATTGACCTGAACAGCAAATGTTCATGATCAGAATTTAGTGCCATTCACAACGAATTTGGTGAAGCTGGTTCTATTTGCGAACTAAAAGCCTATTTGTGGTAGAACTTTCGATGTCATCTTTGAAGAGGAAACTCCAGTTTTGGGTCATAGTCAGTTTTGTATTTTCGTCTGCAAATTGTTAGAATTTTCAAAAATGATTAGAACAAGGAGTGGCATAACTATTAGAGTTTTGATCCAGGGGGCAAAACGTACCTGAAGGGGGACCACTGGGTACAGTAAGGGGTCCACTAGCCAACGATGAGAAAAAAGTTGAAAAATGACAGTGAATCCAGATGTAGGTGTCTATACTAAAACCAGAATTCACCGGAAAATTACGAAAAACGCTAAAACGCATATTAATACCGAAATATAAGCTGAGTAGGAACCCGATTTTTTATTTTTCGCCCTTCTGCACCCATGTCAGTTATGCAACTGAGAACAAACATCTATTCCGTTTTGCTTTTTCCGATATTTTAGCGCTGATGGATGTTACACATTTAAATACACAGAATTGAACCTTAGCTATTGACTGTCAAAGCATATGTTTTTTATGTGTCCCGCCATGCATTTCCTTATTCTTTCAATGCAGCTGCCCAAAAAAGTTCTCATAATAATCAGTTTTCCAGAAAAGAACATGAACAGCTTAACCGTTATGTGTCAATCATTGGGTGACGTAACCTTCCACAACCAAGGTATAATTTTTAAAGACCAGCATTAGAAAATGTCAAAATGACAGTTTGTCAGTCAAAACCAGGTACACAATTCATAAAGGTTTGTGCCAATATCAGCCTCTGCTATATAGTGATGTTAATACTGAGTCAAGAAAACATTTATCTGCAGATGTCAACCTTTAGTGGTTTCATTATTCATTTGTTTTTAATTTAGGTAAAACAGGACAAAGGTTTGAGAATAAATATTGCAAAAATATAAAACAGGTCAGCATGAAAGCATGCAAAATTGTGAAGATTGGATTCTTGATTCAAAGTTTGTTCTTCACTGACCAACAGTTAAAAGTTAAATGTCACATGTTTTAATAAGAGAGTGCCCGGTACCAAGAAGCGATGATCACAACACTAATTGATGGAATCTAAATTCGTGCTAGTGGGAACATATGGATTTAATTAGAAGAATCTCTTTGCGTTAAAGTGAAACCTAGTATTCTGTTAAGACGAATCTCGCCCGTGCAGTAAATGTTGCGTTCCACAGCCTATGAAACACTAGATCAGGGCTGATTACTTTAAATCTATTCCGATTAGCGTCATGACTGAAGTCCATGCATTTTACTTTATCCTTTCGCCTTATATGAAGCTCCAAGTCTAGCTTTCATCTAGACACGTTTCCCAAGGTAATTCTCACTGTTGTTAATGAGACAGTATTAGTCAGGCCTTTCAACGTAGATTATATTATCACCTTTAATAAAATGTACTAGAGCCCTACAGCAGTGGTCTTCAACGTGAGCGAAATCGCCCCCCAGGGGGCGATTTCATGGGTTGTGGGGGCGATTTTGTGATTTACGAGATTTGGGAGACGATTTCGGTTTCCAGAGGGGCGATTTCTGCTGGTTAAAACATACTCAAATGTTTAATTGATTCCAAAAAATCAACATTTGTTACTTTGGAATCAAAGCCTTTGATGCACTTTCGACTCCATGTTTCGTAACAAAGGTTATAAAACACATATCGGACTGGTCACGCATCAGTCGAACTACTGTTAACATGGTTCTGTCAAACGCTTCACTGCACCAAAAGTCCATGAGATTGTGACTGGTTGGGAGTCAAGCATGGCGGTTCTCACGAAGATTATAGGTCAACCGATCTTTTGACCTAAAAACTTGAAATTTTGACTTTAAAATTTACAAATTTTAACTTTATTTCGGCTTATCAACTTCCTGCGTTTGAAACTACAAAATATTTCAGCCTTTGGTGTTGACGTTAACTCAGAAGCAAATTCATTCCGCATGCTTCAAACTTTTAAAGAATTTGGTTATTTAACCTTAGCCATGGATATATTTGGTAAGCACATTAAAAGCTACAGTAGAGTCAAATCTGGGAACATCATAAAGACAAAGCACTATATGCATAATGGACAGATTTACCAAACTAAGCACTGTACCGCAAGACCACGCTTCTTGCCTTCCCACGCCTAGCCTACTTAATGCACAATCTTCTAGTAATGGACAAAACAGTACACGTTGGAAGTCGCAACAAACCAATTATTATTTCAGATTTGCAAGTAAACTTGCAAAATCATATCAATATCAGTTGTAGCTTCAATATAGTATGCATTATTTGGTTTTATTATACTGATAGTGGTCGAAAGCAACCAACACTGAAAATACCCAATCGGTCAAACACCATTTTTTCAAGAGGAAGACTTCAGCTTCTTTGAAGTTAGTAAAATTGGCCCAACAATCGTAACATTGCTACCACTAAATCATCGCATCGACTTTCGCGGCGATAGCGAATTGCAAGTTGCCGTCAAGTTTGGAGCAGTTAATTTTCGTCGTGAACTGTCGCAAATCCCTCCAACCGTATGTTTTATTATTAGCAAAATTGCCTTGAAACAAGTCTTCATGGCCTGCGCTAAAGCATTGCCAAACCATTGTTTCGCAGGCAAAAATATGGCAGTCCATTATCATGTGTTTCATAAGCTTTCGTTAGTACCTTGAATAAAACAACGTAGTCCTACTGAAAGGTGTTCTGTTGTGAAAAAACTGGAAATATGACAGTTGCAAAACAATTTACGTAGAAGTTTTCGGCTAGTAAAACTAGGCACAGCTAGCCATAAGTTGTAAAACGTGCTTATCGTGTTTTTCAGTCACTTCGACTGGTTTGGCGTCTGTGGATATAGTTGTACTGTGTTCATCTGACTTATTTATGACAAAGTGTGACAGAACAGTAGGGTAGGAAAGCAATAACTTGGACCGGTAAGTAAGCCCAAGCACCAAATCTTGGCTAAACTAAAGACTCAAAAAAATCTTTTTCGCCACGTATTGTTTGAGGCTTGCTAAGATGTCATTCTGTTGTGGAGATTACGCCGAAAGTTACTCTGCGCAGAACGTTATGGATGAAATAGCTTTTTGCCAGATAACTAGCATAAGCAAATACGATTCCACCATCCAGGAACGTCTCAACTTTCGGGAAAAATGAAGCTAATATTGCTGGGGTTTCCCACGACGTCTTTCCCTGAGCAAGGTTTCTGACAAGTACTGCACACGCGTAATAAATACCGGAATCGCCTTGACATGAACAAGATCGGGGGAACTCCATTTAAACTGACCAACTTGAAACCTGCTTTGAAAAAGCTTGCAGATAAACACCATCGCAAGGTTCGCATTAGTTGCAATGAGCTGTTTTTTGGAAATTAATGACATTTATTCTACAAATGCATTTGCATTCGTTTTGTTTTTTACTAACTAGATTGCCCGTTTATTTGTTTAGCTCTGGATTATTTTCAAAACAAAATACTAATTTTAGAAAAATTATAGGAAGGGGGCGATTTTCAAGCAAAGTGCCTGTAGCCTTCGTAGAGGGGCAATTTTACACAAATGTTGAAGACCACTGGCCTACAGCTTCACATAATTGCAGCCATGTCACCAGGGATGCCGGAACGTCAGTAAAGCAGGGAGGGCAGAAAAAAAGTTGAGGGCAATGCAAAATTATGAAAAATAAAAAAAGCGTCACCAATTATCAAGCCCGTAACTAGAGGGGCGCAGGAGGCGTAATCTCCCCTGAAAAAATTTACCCCTCCCTTGAAAATTCTATTTGACATAGTTTAAAAAACTAGGACCCCTCTCAGTTAACTCTTCGCCTCCCTTGGTGTCCCAATTTGGTTACGGCCTGCCAGTTATTCTTGCTACAGTTCAACAATAAATTGACTTCAAAAATAATAAAACAAACTATAGACAACTTGTTTCAATTCGATCTTGATAAATTACAAAATTACTAATGAATAGACACCTTTGCCCCCGTTGTCCCTCGTTTGAAAGGTCAGGGATGCAATGCCACTGCTCTCCGACGTCTCTGCATGCCGCTATCAGCAGTCACTGTCTCGTTGCATTATCTGTCTGCTTTCAAGAGTCACATGTGGCAAAACGCCTAATATCATAACTTGAAGTGAACATTTGAAGATTTGTTGCCATGTTATTATTGCACGATAAAAACCAACAGCGAAACAATCCTCTCGCAATTTTGGCAACTTGTCCCTGCAGGCAGTGGCGTAGCCAGTCCAAAAGTTTGGGGAGGCAAAAAATTTTGTGGGAGACAAAATGTTTGATTTTGGGCGAATAACAACATTTTGTTTGTGATGCCGCCTCTTAAAGAACAAATGGCTATATGCTCTAAAAATTTGTGGGGACACGGCACCCTAGGCCCCCCTGGCTACGCCGATGCCTGCGGGCAAAGGAGCGGATATGCGTGAACTCTAACCTCTGCAATGCATGACAGCAGAGCAGGGAACCTGGCTCTTGTGGCTTGTGAGTGTTGTACCGGCAAATAAACTGTGATTGCAAGAAATCAGTGGTGGATTAAAGGGGGTGCTGACTGGGCTGCGGCCAGGGGCCCCCAATCCCTTAGTCGGAAAAAAGTGTAATATGTAAACAAAGCACAATACGCTGTGAAAGATGCCATCGCCAATTGGAACTAATAAGTAGGTGCTCTGTGCTCACTCATTAAAATTGCTTCGTTGATATAGAAGTAGTTGATTCTTTGGTGTGTGCTCTGGCCGACACTCACTAACAAGTTAGTAGCCTACACCAAGGTCTAACAAAATAAGGCATTCCATCCGCTTGTCTTATTTTGGTTTCCCATGCGCATGCGGTATCCACGTAGGGTTGCCAGATCACTGGAAAATTTTTCAAGGACAGTTTATTTTTCAAAGAGCTATGGTAACATTCGGGCAATGCCCACAATTTTTTGTGCGCCCAAATTAAAACACAAAAAAACAAAAATACTTGATTTCCTAAAAGTGGACTTTTTACCCCCAAATCTTAAGGCTTGGCTACGGGCCTGCCGCAGGGGGTGGCGAAACGGGCATTTTTACCGGTATGGGACTTACACTGCAGAAGAGCCAGCTTCTCTGTTCTGGTGTGATGCAGTGATGAGCTTGCAGTTCACTGATGTCCACTCCTCGCAGGCCCACGTTGCGAAACTTGCGAGCGCATTGTTCTACTGTTCCTCTTTGTTGCGTAACAACAACATGGCAACGAACCTTCAAAGGTTTACTTCAAGTTCCGACAGTTAATGCGTTTTTCCGCATCTGGTTGTTGACCTCAGACATCTTTGGCAGGTGATGCAGCGATACAGTGACTCAGTGGCGTAGACAGCCCAAATTTTTGTAGGGGGCCAAAATGTTTGATTTTAGGCGAGCAACAGTATTTTCTATGGGATACCGCCTCTCAAAGCGCAAAATGACGAGACGGTGATTGCTGATAATGGTAAGACACGTTGTTTTATACTTTGTGAAAAGAAGCAGGAGTGAATCTATAGCAATGCTGCCGCTTCCACAAGTTTGAAAAATATAAATCAAGCTACGATCATGCAGGCTGCTTTTCACACAGTACAAAACTACGTGGCTTGTTTGAAATACCGCTATAAAACGATTTAGAGAATACGTCTTAATCGTTAAGGTTTAATTCTGACTTCTGATCAAATACAAAGTGCAAAAAGGCTGTGGCGAGTTTTCATAATTCATCTGCTCAGTTTTTATGCCTGCGTGGTGTTCTAATGTTAGTAAGTTCGATAGTCGTGTTAAGATACAGGTCTATTTCCCATTGTTTGAAACAGTTTTGCGAGAGTGTCTAAGTTTCTTGCTTTTTCACCGCTAACGTTGATCCGGTCGTTGATTGTTTTTGAATTATGACTCATTTGTAGAAAGTGCTCGCAAAAATGGATATTAGGTAGTTTATGAATAAAAGCATATCTGATAGCCGAAGTACAAAAAACTATTCGGACAAGATTTCTGAAGTGAGTTTTGTTCAACTAGCACAGACTAATGAGAGAACAGCAAAGGTAGTTGTTGATAATATTGATTCAAATCCATTTCAGACACGTTTGTGTGGAGTTCACAATGATAACGACATTTATGCGCCAATTGAGCAAAAGCTGTAACGGATGTTGGAAAGTACACCTTTGTGGCAAACATGTACGCAGGCCCGCTTGAAAAATATTTCAAAATATATGGGAATGGAGCACGTGGTTTCACTGGGTATTTTCTTTGTGGTGTAGAAACAGTAAACCGTTTTGTGAACGTCCATCTGCATTGCAACCTCAGCAACGTAAACAAGATAAGCAAAATGTCCACGTTGTCCCCCTCCTGGAATAATTTCTGCGACGCCCATGGCTACTTTCACCCTTTCAACAAGCTTTGACCTATGGGTAAGTCAGGCTAAGCTAACCATGTCCGAAATTGAAAACTAAACAAAACGTATTATGACGACACAGCAGTTCTTGCATCGTTTACTTTTTACTACACAACTGTGGAACAAGTATACACATTGTCCTGTTCATTTGCATTGTTTATTCTCGATCCTTGAATGTTCAACGTGATCAGTAGTTCAAAAATGAAAAAATTGTCTATTCAAGAATTTTCAAGGACGCCGGAAACTATTCAAGGACAATAAGATGTTTTTCAAGAATCAAACACATAACGAGTGTTGACAGCAAATTCAAGGACAATCCTTGGAGCTCAAGGACGTCTGGCAACCTCATATCCAGGTCATTTGCACATCGGCCCTAGAGACAGCTCCGAGGGAAGTTGTAAACTTGTCAAGCGGTGGCAGGTCTCTCAGCAATGGTGAAAGTAATTATCTTAGAATAATAAATCATGGTGTTATAAGGAAGCAGTAGCGTAGCCAGCCCAAAAGTTTGGGAGGGGGAAAAATATTTGATTTTAGGCAAAAAACGCTATTTTGTTTGGAATACCGCCTCTCAAACCACAAAATGACTGCACGTTTTAAAAATTTTGGGTGGCCTGGCCCCCTAGCTTCCCTGGCAACGCCTATGTAAGGAAGGACTGCCAGAGTTGGTATATACGCCACATATATATCCTCGTGTACTTTAATGTATTTGTG
>Ga0210059_1016343_pt1 | contig 10720 bp, 7 predicted proteins | sample Ectturendosymbi2_FD_188042 | JGI IMG/M metagenome (GOLD analysis project Ga0210059, IMG submission 188042) | Ecteinascidia turbinata endosymbiont from Florida, USA - Sample 2 (SPAdes) (version 2) | ecosystem: Host-associated > Tunicates > Ascidians > Unclassified | place: Key West, Florida... | reverse complement strand
ATCCGGCAAACATTGCAATTTGCCTATTTTCCAGTCTCGGTAACAGTAGTACCCTGTTGAGGGATCTTTCTCAAAGTCTTGCCGAAGAATTAACCTCGGTATTCGCAAAAATTCTTGAACCTTTTCAATCACTGATCCTGGGTCCTGAAACATTTCTTCTCCGTCAATTATCATGAGACTCGATTCGTTGTAGTAGGGTAGCCAGCGATTGAGGTGAAAAGCGTAAAGCCCGGTAGTCAGAATTGTACTGATGTAATCCGCTTGATGCCAAGCTAACAATTTCTCTCCTGTGTCAAGAAGTTTAGAACTGTTCCACCGCTTGATATTTGACTCGGCCAGGAAAATGTAATCCCGCAAATACTTCTCCATCTCGTCGTATTTTTCCAAATGTGGTACATCATAACCGAGCTTCTTCAGCACCCACTGTGTAGAAAAAAAAACATGTTAGTGCAAGGTCCCTCCCATGCAGGAGTGGTCAAGGTGAAGTGGGTTGAGAATCTGGGTCACTCTAACACCAATAGAACGTGTTTGGATTACTAAACTACTGATTTTGCGAGATGGTTTCCATAGGTTGATATGAGTGCGGTTTAAATTTCTTTTTCCTTCGTATCCAAGGTACTAAACACGTAATTTGGAAAGAGCCAATAAAACTACTTTACTTCTTATTAGATAGAAGAATAAACCTGTAAGAGCCCTTAATCATGACAAATCTAAATTGACTATTCTCTATTTTTAAGTACCAAATTTTGAAAGTTTCCAATTTATTTAAATTACCAGTTGCTAATTTTTGTACTCTTTTGACAACTGTGGATGGCTTAAACACTTTGGCAATTAGTTTGTACGATTGCATCAATTCACAATTATCAAGCAATGCTTGCTTCGTGGCAAAAACTACTACTTTCCCAGACTGAAAACATCTCTTGGGCAGCTTTGTTAATGTATAATGATCCCAAACTTTGGTCCGAAATTCCTAAAAGTTTGAAGTGTCTCAAATCCTTTTCGTTTGGAAAAGAAGATCAAATTGTCCCGTTCTCTTGTCAACAGGCAAGTTATTCTCATATTTGTTCGGTTTTTCTCTAATATTGTATACAGTGTCTCTTCTTTCTGTAAAACCTTTCATTCGTGCAAATGAAAAAAGTTGGTCAATGTACCCTCGCTGTACCCAGGGGTGCTTTTTACCTTCGATGTTTTCTTGATTTTTATGATGTGCTTTTTTAATTTGATTTTGGTGGCAGCATTTGGCGGCAGACCGAAGCCTGAAATTTGCTTCTTGCCGAGGCGGTCGAGCCGAATGCTCTTGCCCTAAGGAGCGCCACGGCGATTCACTTAGTTGCCCTGGGTCGAACACCCAACTTCTCAGTTGAGAGGCGAACACTCTTTCACCGAGCTATCGCCACCCCATGTTGTGCTTTGTTACTAATTTCTGTCTGATTTTCAAATTATTGCCTTTGTTACTTCATTTTGACTTATAATTCAAAACTTGCACAATTTGATATTGATGTGTCAACAATAAGGTTTGTTGAGCAGTTGGCCAGTAAGGTCCTTCGCCAACTGTTTTTTCTCTAATATTTAGTTCACACCAAATTTCAGGAATCTGAACTCCGCAATTGTTTCTTATTTTATTTTTTATTAACCCTGCTCAGGTAACTTCTGCCCAATTTGGGCAAACGGTTCTTCTATTTAAATTAAAAATTAGTTAACGTTCACGTAGAAAGCTGATTCTTGCAATAGCTGCAATTTTTAGACGCTCGTTCGGGCAGTCCGATCGAAATCTGCACAAGTTTTGTAGTTTTTGATGGGGAAAAAATGTTGCCCAAATTGACCCATGGTTACCTGAGGTGTAACAAATATTCTACACAAAACATCCCTGCTAAGGTAACCTTGACCAATTTGGGACAAAGGAGTTGGTGCATGTAGGTTCACTGGTAAGTCACGCCAGCAACCACCACAAGTGCACACACAACAAGGTGAAGCCAGCACGGGAGTAGATCACACGAGTGCAAGCCCTGACGACGCAGATCAATTTGGCGCGAATGGCTCCTACTCAGCTCGTGGCCTTCGTTGAGAAACAGGTAGAAGGAGAATGCATGACGCCTTCTCCGTCAGAGGAAAGAAATTGGAGCCAGAAAGAACCTGCACCTTGTTGTGTGTGCACTTGTGGTGAAAGGTAAAACCATTTTATTGAGGACATGATGAACCTTGTGCTCCTCTTTTCTTAATTGAAGTTTCTAGAAGCGTGGCTCAGCCAAAAAAGGCTTGCTCCTTGTTGTGCGTGCACTTGTGGTAAAAGGTCAAAGCATTTTATTGAGGACATGAACTTTGAGACCAGACAACGCTGTGGAACCTGTCCACCATCAAAACAGAACAAAACGAGGTTCACGTGCCAACTGCCAGTGCCAACGATGGGAGCACTTGCCGGCATGGATCACTTTCAAGTTTTCTGCAAAGATTACTCACACCACTGGAATACCAACTCCCGGTGATTTCCACCGGGACAGGAGTGGTGGCCACGTGGTACCTAGGTGAAAATCACCCGACATTATGGTTAGAGTGAGTTCTTTGTTCCCTTTCGATGCCATGACATTGCAAAAATTTACAAAACTGCACTTATTTCTAGTTTTCATGTTTCAATTTGGGGGGTTTGGAGCATTGTTTGGGGGGGTTTAGCCCACCAAATCTCACCTGTGGCGACGGGACTAGCCCTATGTGAGACATGAAAGTCAATAGCAGTGCCGCGATCAATCTGATTGCCCAACAATTGTCGTAAAGCATTTGCCCATTTTTGGCAGGTTTACCTGATGTGCCTGATTTTCGTAAAAAATTTGCCCATTGTGGGCAAGCGATGAAAATAGAAACATTTCATGTCTCAACCTAATTTACTTTTATTGCAGATAGAACCACAAGCTTGAAATGAGGTTCTGTTTAAACCTTAAAACGACCGCCAATGACGTCTTCTGGTGGAATTTTTTTATTTTTCTTTACTTTTTCGTTTATTTGTTAAGAGCACGTCCCACTTTTTTGTTTGGAAAATTGCTTTTGTTCTTCATCATATAAAAAATTTTCCAAAATCAACACGTTGTTTTTTTCTGCTCGGATGAGCTTGAGGAGACTTGCTAAGTTATAAAAATAACCTCCAGCGTCTAAACCTGTTAGTTAGTCCAGTATAAGCGAATAAACAAAACCTGCCCATTTTGGGCAAGGACAACAAAAGTGTTTGTGTTTAGAGGTTACTTGAGCAGGGTAAAAACTTTCAATTAACTTTCTGCCATTCGGTGTTTTGTTCTTTATATTGCTTTTCCGTTACTTCGTGGTTTGAGTCACAAGAACGCATGAATAAATCTACCTACCTGCCTTTCTATGAATTTGTAGGCAGTTTTATTTCTAGCTTTACTGAGGGATGCCGTTTTTTCAATTTTATTACAGGAATGGGCTGCATCGAAAGCACTGTTGTGTAGCATACCACTAACAATTTTCGGCTTGGCTTATACTTTCGGGCGTTGTACTAGATCATCTCATGTCAGTCCCTAAATCTTTGTTTAGAACAAGGAGAAACATAAAAAACATCTCGGAACAGACAAGTTTCAATCTCTCACTTAGTGGATCACTGTTTCAAACCTGCTTATATCAAGTATATCTAAAGATAAAGGAAATTAAATGAATGTTTTTATCTACAAAAATGTGTCAAAAGGTATTTTCAGTACATCCGAAGAGCAAAGCTCTTTTAATAAAAGCAAAGCTGCGCTTTTTCACCATTTCAAACATACTGAAAGGTGAACTTTTTTCTTCCGTAAATTTAATTTTTAGCTAATTAAAGAGTTTCTTTATGATGCAAACATCAAGGTCTTTCTCCATTGGCATCCAGTACTTCATCACCAATCTGTCGCTATTGTTGATCGCGTCATTATAGCACAAGAATCAAACTGAGCACAAACCTCGTGGACAAAATCAGAAAACGCTCGCTTTGCTGGCTCGCATAGGACAAGCAAAAGTTTTGCTTTAGGAACAGCTTCTTTGATGGAAAACGGTATATTTGTTGGAGGAAAACTGAAGTAAGCAGGAGTCTTTTCCATGATCAGGGCACAGCTTTCAGCTTCGGGCATTAGACTTCTGTTAAATAACAAGATTCAAGGTGCTGGTTGGCTTGGCAGTGTCAGCGTCAGCCAAAATGAAAAGTGCCTCTTCTGGGATGAAAATGCTTTCTCCGAACAACAAAATTGCTCCTCAACCCACTGGGGTAACAAATGGCCTTGGGTAAGGAAAAGCCAAGAGTCATTGGCGTTCCTTTGCCAAGTTTTTTTGCGTCTTTGCACAGAACCTCTTCCACCAAATGGCAAGCGTATTAGTAATTACCTGTAGTAATGTGATTAGTAAGTACTAGTGCAAACCATAATTACTAATTACTGGGATAAGTCAATCAAGTCAATCTTTTTGCCTGTTTTAAAAGGTATGAAATGTCCACAAACCAAACTTTACGCTGGTACCATGAGCGACTCTAATGTTATTAGGTCAAAAACAAGTCAAACTTATCATTAGATCAAAATTTATCGTTAGTTCAAACTTTTCTCGCACTTGCAACACAGTATTTTCTTTTTGTCGATATTTTGTTGAAGCTATAACAACCGACGATGACATGCTTTTGCAAGTTTAGTTGCAATTTCGAAATAATAATGGGTTTGTTGCGACTTCTGTTGTTTTGCCCACTACCAGAAGATTGCATGTAAGCAGGTTAGGTGTGGTAAAGCAAGAAACGTGGTCTTACAGTACTTACCTGGTTTGGTAAATGCTCAATCCATTATGCATATAGTGTTTTACCTTTGATGTTCTCAGCTTTGATTCTACTGCAGTCATTAATGTACTTATCAATATACCATGCTTGAGGGTAAACAACCAAATTCTTTGAAAGATTAAAGTATACTGCATGATTTTGTTTCTGGGTTAACCTCAACACTTAAGGCTGAATTATTTTGCAGTTGAAAACGCAAGAAATTGATAGGTCAAAACAAAGTCAAAATTTGTATATCATACAGTCAAATTTTGAAGTTTTTAGGTCAAAATATTGGTTCCCGTAGTAATTCCCTGTAGTACTTCTATCAAATCGCAAGCGTATGAAAAGTATAATTACCTGTAGTACTGTAGACCGACAGAACGTCTGCTTCCATCAAAGTAGTGAGCTTCAGGCCGAGCTTCATTAATTCGAATCAACGGGTGGTAATTCAAAAATTGCATTAAAGCGTGTGTTCCGCATTTTTCAACGCCTATTCCTATAATATCCGGAAGTCTTCTTTCCTTTATCTGTTTTTTTCAAAGAACGTTTACTGCAAAGTGCTCTTCTTAGAGGGGTGCTTCGAAATGCAACACATGAAATATAGAAAGGCTGTACTTGCCGGTACAGCGCACATTAAGGCAGTACTGCACCAAGTATCTTCCAGGTTTCAACGGTTGTTACTCAAATTTGCGGTTTTAATGTTGAACAAAATTAGCTACACCTTTACTGCAACGTAGGCAGAACCCTTACATTAAATGATGAAGGAACAAAACAATAGGTTCGCTAAACTTCGACCGCAACATATGAAACGCATATTCGCTATTGAAAATGTTGTCAATATTCATTATAATGTTTACGAGTTTAAGCGCTTAAAAATGCAGACATCAATTTTTTCCGATGCAGATCTTCTTCCTTTGAATTTTTTAAATGGTACTTAAGCAGTCCAAGTCAAATAAGTTTGTTTTGCTTTAATATTATCAAATCTGAAATGGCTGCAATTATGAAAACGCCTAAAGAGCACATAGGCAGTAAAAGGTTAGGAACCTCTGATCTAAACATATATTTAATGTTTTCGTGTACTTTCGTGACCCCGCGTAACCTCGAACTTTCGTGACCCCGCGTACCCTCGAACTTTCGTGACCCCGCGTACCCTCGAAAAATCGAGGAAGAAGTGTTGATATTGATATTTTATTTTACTAAGAAATCTGCGTGTGATTATTACTAAAGAAAGAAGAGTCCTGGGCGGGACGGGTTTACCCTAGTGTTTCCAACCGGGTTTTACCGAACCCGAAACCCGTTTTTTTGGCTATTTTCTACTACCCGAAACCCTTTTTTTTCAACTACCATACCCGGGTATTATAAAAATCCTGGAAATGCTGTTGCATTCAAATATTAGTGATTCTGATAACACTGAAGTTGCCGATTGGGACGTGTAGCGGTTAAATCAGCATATTTGGACTTTCAACTATTATCATGAGGCACAAAGTACGGGTTTTGCTCGTTGACCACCGTACGTTCGTTGTTGGTTCGTTTACATTTTCGTTCAATTGATCTATTCAGACGGATCGTGACGTCATTTGCACATAATAAAGTAGGTGTCTACGAGAACTTTTGTCTTTTCGCTAACCTAATTAAATAACTACTACGTGAGGTAGTTCTTCATAGGTATGCCGTAGTTTCGTACTTACTCGTTAGTTCAGTCATAAGTTGTTATGTGTTAGTTCATATACATGCTGTGATTCTTTGCAAAATCGATTCGTTCCTTCACAGTTTGCAATAACTTTCTACAAAACATTTGGCTTTCCTTTAGAAGCGATTTAAGTAGATTTTTCATCATACACAATCAGTTTAAAGACGTTAGAAATCAAAGAAAATCAAAAGCTTAGAGCCATTTCTTATACAACAAGGCTCAACCAACACCAATTTGCGCTCCGTTATACAAAAGGAGGCGGTTCAAGCCCCGAAAGCTTGATCAACCATTTGAAATCAAAGCACAGAATCCATGTAACCCATGAGAGTGAAGACCACAAAACTATTCCGGCACAGGAAGAAATCCTATCACAAATTGTGAAAAAGGAAATGAGTCTTTTTGAGGCTACAAAGAAGAGGTCGCATAACCTTGAAAAACTGTTCCATGCCTTAATTACAATCAACCCCAAATCAGTGGAAGCAGAGAGGGCTTTTTCATCCACGGGTCTATTTGTCAGCAAAAAACTCAGAAACAGACTGAATGATGAGAGTGTGCTTTGATTGTCATGCGTCAGTATTATAAACATCATTGAAAAACTGTGCTTAACTTAATTAATAATTCACTAATAAATTGCGCAGGGACTATCAGTAGTAATTTCATAATGATATTGAGTTTTTATCGCTCAAAATCACATTCATTTCAAAACCCGAAAAAAATGGATTTCCCGGTGTCTTTCCCCAACTACCGGAAACCCGGGTTTTAAAATTTTGCCCCGAATTGGAAACACTTGTTAACCCGCGCAGATTGCGGTTACCCGTATTTGCGGAGTGTGTGCGAGAACCCGCACAGCTATGTGGGCGAGTGGGAGGGAGTTCAACTTGAACTTGGTGCGGGGCGCGTCTGGAGCGGGATAAAAATTGTGCGGGCAACTGAATGTTGACCCAGCACATGTGAAAGTGACATGAGCAAGACATTCAATGCTGCAGAGAGCTTGCAGAGAGCGTGTAGCAACATTCTCCAATGGTGGCGAGACTATTGGAGTTTCCAGCTTGCAGTGATTTTGCAGGAAATAGGTTCTGAGCGATGATAACTACCGCTGCTAGTGAACGAGTGTTTAGTATGGATGGTCATGTCGTGAATAGTAGAAGTGCAAAATCAAATGAGTTCGTCAGTGATCAAAAAACTCTTTTTCCAACAGTGCTTTTAAAACTAAGAATAACGCGTTCAAAGTTGACTAAACGGTTTCACATTTTTACTTTACGGTGTTTTTTAAGAGCTTCTGTTGGCTCCAAAATGAACCACTGAATAAACTACCACTAGCAATAAAACACGTCGCATGAGATTTTAATGGTTTTCAAACACACAGTGACAGGTGCAGATATGGGACGGAAACAATGCGGGTAGGTCAGGTCCGAGTTGTGGGGTGTGGGGCCAGAACGGGTAAGATTTCTCAATTTCCTACAGGTGAGGGGAGGGTTTAAATTTTGCGGATGCGTTTCGGGAGCGGGCAAAAAACTTAAATCCGCTCAAGACTGAAAAAAAAGCATACTAAATCATACAAAAGAGTGCAATGCAAACTAAGCAGTAAAATAAATCCCCAATATCCTCCAAATCTCCAATCAATTGTAATCTCAGTGATCCAAGTTAACGCGATGATTGAGCCTGCTTTATGGCAACAAGTTCGTTAATACGAGGGAATTTTAGCAATAGCACAACGAAGACCATTTTCGGGTGTTTTGAATTTTGATCTGAATTTTGGTTTATAGCACACAGGGGCGTACCGAGGTTAGATGGCGCCTTTTATCTAATCGTTGTTCCTCTAGGCTTGAAAGAGGCAAAATCTTTAGCTTTGAACTCTGGACCAGCTCTGTTCAAACTTCGAATGAGAAGACTTAGATTCATCGAATCATTTCCCAGTGTATTTTGACAAAGTAAACACACTGGAACATATAAACTAGGCCCGTAGCCATAGGGGGCAATCAGGGACATTGATCTCCCTACTTTTGTGTCCTGAAAATATTATTGCGCCCAGAAAAATTTGTTTTAAACATATTATGAAAACGTAAATCTTTCCCCAAAAAATTCATTTCCCGCCGAAATCTTAAAACTTGGCTACGGGCCTGATACCAACCACTGCTTACTGTGAAGTGTGAATGTAAACCCGAACTGTAGGTATGTCTCAGAAGATTTCCTTTTTTTGCTTGTCATTGGCTACTTGCTCGATCTTACACTTAAGCACACAAATAACACTCACTATCTTTAAGCGCATGCTGGGATATCCTAAGATGGTGGACCATCGCTTCAATTGGCTCCATTTTTCGACAGTGCGCACAGTAGCATTTCTTACGACGTCAATGACTTGTCTTCCGGAAATGTGCTGTTTGTTTGAATTAGCCAAGCAGTGCCTTACTCGAGGGCATCACAGCGCAATTGCAATATTCCAACTTTAGTAAAATAGTGAAAACCTCTGAGAATACGCGTCAAATGTACGATATCCATATTTAGTAAATTACGGAAGAGTTAGGTGATCATGTGTTTCATATAAACTTACGATCAATGCGCGAGTCTAAAAAAAAATCCTGTCGTTCATGATAGCTATTTTATAATAGCTGATTTACCCCTTGAAATATGCAAATGTACCCCTGGGCGTACATGTATCCTCGGTTGGGAATCCCTGGTTTAAATAGTTTCAAACTCTTTTTCTTGATGCAAGGGTACAAAGCCTTTCAATGTGCTGGCTTGACAGCACCTTGTTCATCCTTTGAGATTTGCAATAACAGCAACGGGGCTGGCGATCTACCAAGGCTTAATTAGTGATTTTACCCTTGCTTTAAAAATGTAAACCTACTGACGTAACGTTTTTGTTCTGTAAATTAATTTAATTTCTTCAATTTTTGTCTTAAAATTTCTTAAAGTTGTAATAGTATGTTAAACCTATTCCAAAAAAAATTAATGTACAACAGTGTTTCTTAACCTTGGGTCGTGTGGCCCCAGGTGGCGTCAATAAATTTCCAGGGGAGCGCGAGCCCATCCGCGTCCTACAACATGGAAAGTTTATCAGTACGTTTACCAATAAATACATGTGTTTTTACAGCTTCTTTAAAGTTAGGGGGCTTGAAACAAAGGACAATAACTTGAGGAAGGCGTGGTAGACACAGGGTTAAGAACCGTTGATGTATAAATTTTTCCGAAAATGAGAATCTTTCTTCTTTCCTGGGAGCAGTTTATGTTTTGTTTATTTCAGGCTATTCTGTCGACCATGGTTGGAGTTGCGCCGGATTCAAATTTATTTTCAATCAATTTTTCCAGCGCATTTATTAAATATTAAAATCGGAAAATCCTTTTACAGACCTTATTTATTTGTGTTAAAGAGGGAATGTGAAGTAGCTCTGAATTGCAGAGTACGAATATACCTGAACACATCGTTACTTGAAGTCGCAGTGGAGGTTGGCTTTTAACATTGCTCCTTTTGGTTTCAACTTTTTCCATGCAATTCTTAGCAGCTATTGGTCTGTTTTAAGTTATCTCTGTACTTGGACAATGTTCGTAATCAGTTTTATCTCCAAACTAACTCAAAAATAATGGCTTATTCAGGTCTATACTGTCCCAAATTGTTGTATAACATTTTCCGTACTTATTCGATGGAAAGCAGCGGCTTACAATGTTTTTTTTATCATTTCGTGCAGCTTACACTCAAGGACGGCTTATCTTTTTTTCTTTACCTTATCGAAAGGTCTAGATCAGGGGTGTCAAACCTTTTTGGCCTAAGGGCCACATGCGGTTTACGAATGATTGCGCGGGCCACTTGAGTGTTTACTGCTAAGACAGACAAAATCCTCACACCAAAATTCTAATCTTAGAAATGTGTATTATCCTTTTTTACAATTATAAGAACAATAAACATACCAACAGTAAAGTCAACAACGTTTTTACTACACGTCGACATTTCAATGTGAAGTTTGGCACTGTTTTTCTCTAACAAGTTTGGCAATATTCGGTGAGATGGACGATGTAGCAATGCGAAGCGAATTTTCCATACGGCTGTGAGAAAGTAGTGATCTCACAGGGGATTTGACATGGTTCATCCGCGAAAAAACTTGCTCGCACAAGCAAGTGCTGCCGAATAATGAGGTCACGAAAACTGCCAATCTGTGAATCCTCTGATATTTTTCTTTAGAGACATATTTTTTGTAAAATTCTAGCAATGGAAAGTCTTTGAACTTCTCCCTTAAATCAGATGAGCACTGAAGATCAATGCACTCCAT
>Ga0210059_1016342_pt1 | contig 10722 bp, 4 predicted proteins | sample Ectturendosymbi2_FD_188042 | JGI IMG/M metagenome (GOLD analysis project Ga0210059, IMG submission 188042) | Ecteinascidia turbinata endosymbiont from Florida, USA - Sample 2 (SPAdes) (version 2) | ecosystem: Host-associated > Tunicates > Ascidians > Unclassified | place: Key West, Florida... | reverse complement strand
CCCTTGAGGTGTTACGCGCGTACATTTTCCTTATTTTTGATGAAAAACTTATTGTTCACTCATATAATGTACAACAAAGCAGATCATTAGTAAGTACTCTACTTTCAAAGGAGCCCCTACAGAAACTGTACTGTGCAGGTACTTTGCTTTCAAAGGGGCCCCCAACAGCAACACTGCAATTTGAAGGTAATCTGTTTTCAATGGGGGCCCCCAACAGCCACTGAAATATGTAAGTAGTCTGCATTTTAACTTCATTGAAAGGGCCCCTAAAAGAAACTGCAATGTGTAAGTACTCTGGTTTCAAAGGGCCCCCAGCACTCACTGTGATATGTAAGCACCTTGCTTTCAAACGGGCTTCCAACAGCAATTATATTATAAAATTCCACGCTTTCAAAGAGGCCCCAACAGCCATTGTAATTTTTAAGTACCTTGCTTTCAAAGGGGCCCCCAGCAGCAACTTTAATGTGCAAGTACCTTGCTTTCAGAGTGGCCAACAACAGAAATTGTAATGTGCAAGTAGGCTACTTTCCTTTCAAAGCGACCCCAACCACCATCTCCAATGAGCAAATAAAGAAAAGCTACAAAACAACTTCTATACGTAAAAGATTGTGGGTTAAAATTTCTTCCAAAAAGTTCTGAAAAGACCCTATCAAATAAGAGAAAATAGGCCCCACCAAATGATAAGGTTTCATTCAAAATGATAATTTTTTACACCAATTGATGATTTTTAGAGAAAGAAGTATTTGCTATGTTGGTAATTTTACGAAAATGCCACAGATGAACAAAAGGTTTTCTTGTTTAGGCTATGTCTCTGAGTTGAAAAGGTTAGACAAATTTCTCATTTCTTGTGATGTTGCCCCTTTGTGGACATTTCCATCAGAAAAAAATACAACATGCAATAGTTATAGCAGGGAACACACTACATCTTTTAATTATAGGACATTTTCTTCTTAGTTTACAAAGTAATTTTGTAATATTGCTGTAGCGCTGAAAACACTGTTAATAAGCAAGCCTACATTCATGCTTCTTATCACGTAGCAGAAATGGTAATTTTTGAGTCTTCTGAATACTTATTTTTTCTACATATATTTCAGGTATTTGAGTTGGATTGATTTAGCCTATGCTTGGAGTCACAGGTTACTTGAAGCTTGACTAGTAAATAATTGGTATAAGGTAGACTTAGTAGGTGATGTTTGAGCTTTTTCGCAGCTCTTAGCCAGTATAACTTGAACCGTTTTTTCATAGCACGGATTTAATCTATTGTGTAGGCTATTGCTGCAGTCGAAACGTTTTCGATAAAGTACACGATGGATTATTTCCTACTATTGTACATTTTCCTACTATTTTTAAACAACTAGTAACAATGCAAGATGAGGGCAGCCTTGACTCATCCAGCCTCAAAGCTTGCCAAAACAAGTCTCTAATTGGATGCTTTTGTATGCTATGTTTTTGCAGTTAAAAGGATGAAATTTAAAACACATTTAGTGTTTTAAATCTTGTTGGTTGTTGTTTATAGTTTCCTGTATTCCCATAAAGACATGAATGTGAACAAATTCAGGATACCAACTACCAAGCATTTTTTCAAAGGGGGGAAAGTGTGAAACTATCAAAATGCAAACTGTGTGGTTTATTGATGGTGAATGCAGAGAAAAGGGACGCGAAAATTAAGTGGTGAGCGATGCCAACTTGCTATTGCCTAACTTTTAGCCATGTCTTTCCAACTTTCAGTGTTTTCAAAGTTGTGCATCATGAACACCCCTTTGGATTATCTCCTGCTATTTCAGTTTTGCCGTAGTCTGAGGAACATATCCTTGGATGACCTTATCTTAGGCAAATCAGAAGTGATTATCACGGTTGGCTGATTATGATGATGTCATCAGAGGGCCCCCCTTTTTAGTCTTGCCTCGGGCCCCCCCAACTCTAAACCCACCACTGCCTGTATTGGTCACGCAAGTGCCACTACATGAAATCGACTAAGTCCAAGGGGACAGCACCGGTGGAAAGCACCGACAATTCGGCTGAACATAAAATGCCTCGATCTGAAATGACGAGGGAAGCGCTTCTTTGTTCAAATCGGACAAGGCTCAAATTACGTCACTCGATAGCTTTCTCGATTACATAAGCTCGGCGGTTCATACCGCAATGCAAGCGGGCCAAACTGGGGGACGTTCCGCTTCACTCCCATCCTCTTCAAGGATGTGGCTCAATTAATAAACAAACAAAGAGTCTGTGACGCACTGACTGTACAACTTCTCAAATGCGACAAATGTGTACAGAGCAGAAACAAAAGCAACTTAAAAACAACGTTTGATAACATTCAGTATCTAAAGTCAATTGCAAAAAGTTACAATCAATGCAAAGGCTGAGCCTGTTTGTTGGAAGAAAGCCATTATCTTCCAGGTTGAATAGCAAACACACACGATAATGCACAGATCTAGCTATCTTCTCCATTGAATCTGCTTCTAGAATTCGTTTCAAGGCAGCAAGAGCCGCCTGTCTGTCTCAAAATGCCTTCAGTAACTGTGTACTGTAAGGTTGCCAGGTTTGTTTTTCAAAACAGGCCAAATTTTCATGAAAAAAGCTAAAAAAAACTGTCAACAAAATTACTAAACAAAGTCAAACACTCCAGGGAAAACAGTCAAAGAAACCAAACTCTTCACTTGACAAAGCCAATAACAATTTGTCTCCTATAAAAACAATTTCCCTTAAAAATGCATCTTGTGCACTCGAAGTGCCTCCGCAAAGTTGTTAACACAATTTTCAGAATAAGTTACGTATATCAGAAATAAGCCAAAGTTATCTTTTTCATAAATACCTAAACAAAAGTAACTGAAACTCAAACCATTGCAAACTTTAGCATGATCATTAAAATGTTGAACACTTCAAAAGCAGAACTTGCAGTTTCTGTGTCGAAATCCATTCAATACAAGTTCATTATCCACCGACACTGACCGCAATAACAATGTGATGGTTGCTGTTCGTACGTGCATGGTCGTTGCTTGTAGTTCGATTGATTGTTGCAGTTGCGCGGAGCCATCTTGCTTATCCGTAGAGCGCCTTTCGCTTATTTAGGCGTGAGTAATTACCGCGCTCTGACCGAAGTGTTCTTGCTGCCTCGTATTTCAGTTATGTTCTCTGCATCGTTCGAACTGGCTGCTTCTGTCGTACGACTATCGTCATGACTGTTTACTGGTTTCTAGTATGTTGAAACTCAGTTCTTTAAAGCCTAGTAAATATACTCTCTGGATATTTGCATCGATAGGCCGTTCTGTCACACACAGACTTCCAAAGGAATGACCACTTCAGAAAAAAAAATGGATGGTGGACATAAGACATAATGTTAGATAACACTTGAATGCACAGGTAGCAAGAAAAGATTCACAGCAAGGTAAAAACTCAGTGTGTGACATTACAAAATCTCACAGCTAAAAACTTCAGTTGTGGCATGTTGCAAGATCATTTAGAATTGAAGAAAACCTTTATTTTCCAGGGAGTACTTAGCACAGTTTGTTGAATACATGTAGTGGAAACATAGAAAGCACTGTGAACACTGACAAATGATATTAAACGTGAGCACATTTGACTTAAAAAAGGTGCTGTAGCTGACATTTAGTCTTAAAAATATAATTATTTTCAAAAACGGTCAACGGAAAAAAGTTCGTCCAGATTATCATGAAAAAGGCCAAAAAATCCCAAACAGCTAACCCAAAAATCGTACGGCAAACTAACTTGAAATAAGGCCATACTTCTAAAATTTGGCCTCAAAATGGCTAATCTGGTAACCCTGGTAAAACGTGGCAAGCATGGAAGTTTGAAGGATTTTTTCCAGGGGGACCAAAAAGAATTTTCTAGCGAGTTTTTTCAGGGCGGAACAGTGGTGGAGTTTTTTCCTGAGGGGCAACAGTGGCGAAATTTTATTTTCGCAACTCGAAACTAGAAGGACAAATTTTTTTACTAAATATTTAATAGGAAGGGGAAATCCCCAAAGTACCGGGGGGAAGTCCCCCCTGCTACCCCTTCAAACACCTATGATGGCAGACGCTTGTGGAAATTTCCATGTCGCAACAATTTCTAACACAAAATGACGAAAGGGAGCCTATTATGACGTTTGTAGCTCAAGAGTTACCTTCATTTTCGATTTATAGGTTCATCTAGCGCAGGGGTTCCCAACCTTTTTCTTACCATGTACCCCTTCAGCATTCCGTCAAATGAGCGTGTGCCCCTACAGCATTTCAACAGATAAGGATGTACCCCTTCAGAATTTTGACAGATGAACATGTGCCCCTAAAACTCCTTATGACAAAATATTTTCTCATGATTTTTCTCAGACACATTTAACAGCATACATATAATGACTTTTGAAAACAATATTAAGTGATACATGTACAAAGATTTGAAAACAAACAAGATGTAAATATATTTTGACCTTCTATTGCTAACCTTAAATGTACCCTTCGGACAGGCAAATGTACCCCCATGGGCAAATGTACCCCAAGCTGGGAACCCCTGATCTAGAGCAATGGTTTTTAACGTCTGGGGGTCGTTTGCCTTTTTTCTGAGGGCGTGAGAGCTTCTGATAAAACATTCATAATTTTTTCTATATTTTATATTTCGTATCTGGAACCACTTTTTGTTATATTCAAAATGATAATGTCACCTGGCAAAAATTATAGCCTACTTCTTCATTCAAACTTGTTTTAAGTGTGATTATGACCATTACAGTACTGGTGCGTTCGGCAACGCACGAATAGTTTTGTGATGTATGAATGTGCTGTGTTTGTAAATTAGATATCTGAATGCGGTAGCTAGCTTGGGAGTTATTCTAATTTTCAATGAGTTGTACTGTAGAGTGGATTGCATAAGGCACGGGTCTCTCTCACTGATGCTGCCATGTGCATGAATTTATAATCTTTGTTTAACATAGTGATATCGTAAGTCATTCTGATTTTCTATTGTGCAAACACAACTACATTACAGTTGCCTGACTGGAAGTTTTCGGAAGGGGGTCGTTAGGTTAAATTGGGTTGCAAAATGGGTGGCTGCATAAAAAACTTGAAGACCACTGGTCTAGCAAAACGTGTTTAATTTCAATAACATCAGGTCGTGATCTATCAAAACGTTTTCAGCGGCCCACAGGTTGAAAACCCTACATTAGAGTATCCTGAACGTATATCCATTAAAAGATGTCCACGAAAGGAATTTAAGTGGTCAGTGAAATAATTACATCAAATAGACCGCATAAAATCTAAATTTTCCCTTTTGCAGTGATGAAGCAATTTTTAAAAATGAACAAGTGAACGAATTAAAACACTTTTCAGATTTTCCTGTTTACGCTGTTTGCATCATGTTGCACTTTTTGCCGTTGGAAAAAGCTCACAACCGCATGTATAGCCACGTTTCACAAAAAAATGAAGTCAGATATTCTGTGTTTTTGAGGGACTCAGTGTCTGCAGATAGCTCTACTCGCTCAATTTAGATTCGTTAAGGCGCCACCTGTCGCTTTTGCGTGTCCGCATATGAAGTTGTGAGCCAGGATCGTTAACACATTCTCCTCCATTTCATCGGCCGTGGCCTTAAACACAGCACTTCTTCAATCATTCATGACAGTGATATTTTGAAGCAAGTGCAAAGGTTTTTTTTGTCTTCACCTTTCACAACTCTGTAGCAATTCCTTCTTGCTCATGTACTGCAGCAACTGGAAAAGCAAAGGTAGTAAATGTTACGCAACAAGAGCTTCGTGAAACACCAAGGTAGATGAAAGTGATTTAGGTATTTGCCAAAAAGCGTTTTGGGATGTCAGCTAACCGGTCAAGTCATTCGTGAAAAAAGCGCCCTCTTTTATCAAAAGTTTTATACTGTAAAAAATAAACGAGTTCTGTTTTTTGTCTACTTTTTCAAAGTTTATTTTTTATTTTCTGACCATACAATTTGTTTGGTTTCTTAACGCTTTAGGCTATGTAACGAATTTACCTAATGAAGTTACTAACGCTTTGCCTAACCAACTTACTGCATTAGAGGTACACACTGTTGAACATGCTGAAACAAAACTAGTGACGTGGGTTCGTAAATCTCGGTCAGGTCGTACTGAAAACTAAAAAGACGTACTTACGCCCTGTACATCCTCATTCTTGAGGTAAATGGGTGGGTGTAAAGGAAAGGTTCTCATACGGTGCTGCCATTGACTCGCCACCAATGTGGTATTCATTGCGGAAGTAGCCGCGTGACTGCGAAAGTAGCCCGATCTGAGAAGCTCACCGTCGTGCATACTATTGATCGTTCCAAAGAACCAGGCATTGTCTTTGCTTTGTGAGCGTCACTCGTACTGTCATTGTTACGAGTAGATTCATGTTATGTTATTGGCCATTAGCTTCTTTCTAAATGCTCTACAGATATTATGCTAATCTGGTTAGTTTAATTTGTCTTAGTCTGCTTACATTTCATGGGAGATTTGTAATAGTCCCTTTGTTTTCTAAAAATACTCCGTTAACTTCGACATGTGAAGAGATCGGCACAACTGGAAACCAGCATAGTCCATTGTCAAAAACCTCATAGTCCTGAAAAGAGGTTGACAAAGTAGGAGGGTACAACGTTTTGCCGGAAAAAGTGTGTTCTTGCTATCTTTCAAATCTATAAGCAATAAAAAAACGCACTAATGCAACTTTCATTCCATTACTACCATACAAAATTTTATTCAAAACTAATTTTCTAAACGATTTACAATTTCGATACAAAATTTCATCCACGTTTGAAATGATTTTTGTCAAATCCAAAATCAAAATATTTGGGTGCTTCAACTGTCCCTGCACACACGCATCCTGCGCCTTTGGTCCTGAAATTACAGCAATTTCTTTTTTCAGGCACTTCAAGGCGGCAACCAGCAAAACATAAAAATTTTTGCCGTTGTGCTTCACTCGCACTTGCTCGGAGCACAACTTACGTTGAAGCATATCAGGCAAGTTCTCTTAACTCCTTTCGTCTGCCGGTAATGTACACCATGGTGCATGGCTAAGTTTAGCAATTTTAACTCAGACAAACTTAAAGTGACACCAAGCGTACCGTGTTGATCTATTTATTTGTCGTAAACCAACGCTTTTCAAGAAAAAATGAAATTGTTCACTAGCCCAATATCACTCCCTCTACTTGTATAAAGGAGTGTTATATAGCTAAACTTTTTGGTTATTTTCTTATTTCAATTTTCACCTAAAGATAAAAATGAAAAGCAACTTGATAAGATTCTTCCATACTTAGAAGTTAAATGTAAAAATCGTTAACCAAAAGGTGTAAAAATTTGCGTATGCTTCACATACCGCATACATCGTCTTATAAGAGATCCTTCTACAAATTTCAACTTCTGTGTCTACATTTTCGTTATTTTTGCACAAATGAATGAATCTTTCTCAGAAACGCCAAAGAATTGCCTCACATTGCCCAAGATACAGCGTACGATTTCAATTTTCAAGAGACGCGGTATTTGCAGCAGGAACTAGTGATTGAAAAAGGAGATGCCCTTCAGATGGTGTGCACTTACAACTCGTTATCCCGCACAAACATAACTGTAGTAAGTAAAAACATTTCTTGTGTAGCCTAAATATTTGATAAGCGCTGGCGCTAACTATTCAAAAATTTCTTCTTGGCACAGCAAGAGAGCGATGCTCAACCATCTAAAACTGAGAAGCCATTAGAAAACTATAAGCTAGAAACTAACAAGACTCAGTCATACCAACGAACATCTAAGTGCAACTTTACAAAACGATAAGTTAGCAGCTGTGATGCATCGTTTCTTGATAACGAACTGAAACAAAGTTGTCCAGCCAGTCGCTTGATTTTAGATTATTTCCACTAAATGCTACCAACGTTTCATCACCTTAATTAAAAAATTACATGAATGACAATTGAAAAATTTGCTATCTATCGAAAATGAAACAAAAAGTGAGATCCAGTGTAAATTTTCGATTTTTCCCCAGCAGCCAACAAAGTCTCATCTGGTGCGTTTCAGGGTGGTCTGGACACAAAGAAAGAGATGTGTTTGTCATATGTCTATTACTATCCGAAGATAGCCGTGAGTTTCTGCGAAACGTTTCCTTGGTTGGATTCGTTGATGTATTACTTTGGGATAACGAACTACACGTAAGACTTTTCACTTTTGGGATCGAAGTTGTTTTTATATGCACTGTTTTGTGCATGTTTTGAAATTTCATGGTTACGTAACTTATTCCCGCTCCAGGGAACTCAGTAAAATTTTTGAAATGGAATCCGACGTACGCTACTATTATTGGTCTTAGACCAGCGTTATCTTTAGAAAACGTGCCAAAGCTTAATATAAATATATATGTATATACATATAGAAATATATATTAAACAGCAATGTCCAAACCGCAGCCAAGGTTTTGTGCTGCCTAGTGGAAGGTTACGTTGTTGCGTATGTACAATTTGAAGACTAAATGTCCTAATTTTGATAGTCACAAATTTCACATGTTCAATTCAGTGGTCGTTAGTGCCGTTTTATCACGTCTAGGCACGAATTGAGTAATTTATGAATTTCCAAACTTGGCGTCCTACCTGCTTCATGGTTGATTGATTGTTATATCTTTAACGATCATTCAACCTTGGAATGCCCTTTTTGCACAATTCATAAAACGATTGATATACGAAAACGTGGTTTTATCGCTGGCTGCTTTAAGATCCATGGTTCTCTATTCAAGAAACCCCGCTTACGAAAATTTCGGAAAACTAGATTACTTGCAAAGCAAACAGCTTGTCGTCATATCCGTTCGTAAGACCTTGTATCCTTATACTTTGGGCGCCAACCTCTTGTGAAAGTAATTTGTGTGTAAGTACCTTTCAACGCTGAGGAGCATTTTCTTTTAGAAATTAGCAGATGGTGATGTCTGACCTACTTTCAAATTAATTCGGATATATGTTTCGAAAGTGACAGAAATGAACATTGAAGATGCACTACTCCCTGGGGTATGAGAAGTTCTTATTGTTTGCCTCAATACACTCTGGGGTTATTGAGATTAGATTTTGGGGCTACTGAGCATTAAAGATGTAGTGTACAGTGAAAACGCATTATAATTATAAGACAGGGCTTCTTTAATCTGGGGTGAATTTGACCACAGAGGTAAATTTCATCTTCCTGTAGGTTAACTTTACTGAATTAAAATTTATAGCAAAGTTGCATTTTCATATATTTTTGTAAATGTAATGTACTAAATCATTTGGGCAGTTAGTTGCAGGACAAAACACACAGGCACATCTTACGCTGTTTTGTTCATAGATTGGTGAGAAGTTCCAGTTCACGCGTCACAGAGCATAGTTGCCAAATAGGTTTGCGGATATATGACACAAACTGGAGATGTAGCACGTTGGATAATGATTCACAGTCATGCTTAGTGATAGATTTTTTCCTTTCAGTTCATCTTTACACAGGCTACAAGATTCATTTGACCAGCTCATGTAGGCAGCACTATCCCTGTTTACGACTCAATTTCGACTTAGCACGGAAATGAGTTTGTAAGTATTTCAGAATTGCAAAATCCTCTATTGTGCGACAAATTTCACTGTTTTAACAATGGTCAGACTAAAATGCCATTTTTTCGTTGTTTTCAGAGGAAACTATAGGTTGGAAAGTAGACACTAGACAGCCAGCACAGTGGAGTTTGTTAGTGAATGTATTACACATGAGTTAACAAATGCAGGTTACAACATTCTCAGTAATTATGTCGTATTGTAGAAGATTACCTGTCTAGAATCATAAATGGACTTCGGGTTGATTTGATCATAACAAACGATGTTCAAAAACTTGTGTATCTTTTGCTCCTATGTGTTTGGTAAATGGTAATGGTTCCATGAAGTCGTCAATTTTGAAAGCTCATTCTACTTCACGACATATCACACATGAACATGACAACCACACGTCTTTGCGGACCAAACGCGCTAGATTTCATGATGCAAGAACTCTGCCTATATTATGGTTCGTTTCTGAAGACACATTAGGATTGAAGCATCCTATCGCACAAAAGTTGTACTGAGTTGCTGACTGGTTGAAATTGTTTGTCAGTTATTGGTAACAGAAAAAAGTTTGAAAAGGCTGGGTATACCCAAAAATGTAAGTTTGTCAGTTTTTGCAGGGGAACTTGCCCCGGACCCTTTCAAGAAGAAACGAGAATCGTGCCTTGATACACTAAAATTGTTAGGGGTAAAATCGATTTTCTGATTTTGTTTAAGAGTAAATGATACAAAAGACGTTACGAACCGATGTTATAAGGCGAGCGTCAAGGTCCAAAAACGCCATGGCGAAACAGAAATGGTTTCCTACGGTTAAAACATTAATGAGGTAAACATGTCCAAAAATATTTTCAACTTAGTTTGAAATTATTTATAGTTCATATGTACTTCTGAACAGAAAACGGGGACAGGAGGAGCCTTGCCCCTTTGGATTTTGACATTTTGATATTTTCCTATTCAACCTTCAGCAAAAAAGGTTGTTTACTTATGCTTGATTGAGTAAAATGGAATTTTATCAGATTTGGCCACCCTGGAAAAAATTCTTTTCGTTACCCCCCTGCAAAAAGTCCTTCCGACGCCCATGCTTTTGGTTCTTTCAGTAAATATTTTCACGCGATTTGTCGTCCATCCCAATTGAAATCTGCATAAGTTTTGTATTTTTCGATTTAAAAGTGGTCCCACTTTTGGTTACGGTTTCCTGACCTATAACAGGTA
>Ga0210059_1016340_pt1 | contig 10723 bp, 4 predicted proteins | sample Ectturendosymbi2_FD_188042 | JGI IMG/M metagenome (GOLD analysis project Ga0210059, IMG submission 188042) | Ecteinascidia turbinata endosymbiont from Florida, USA - Sample 2 (SPAdes) (version 2) | ecosystem: Host-associated > Tunicates > Ascidians > Unclassified | place: Key West, Florida... | reverse complement strand
GAGGTTTCGGCAAACTTCGCGACGTTTCGGTAAACTTCGCAGTTCAGGTTCCAACTGTAGCGCCTGTTTCAGCACCACGCCCAAGGCTTGTGAGCAACCACAAACACGCGAGCATTGTTTTTTTTTGCGCGTTTAGTGAAACTACCACCCACCGGACTGAATCGCGCGTTGACACGTCAGCAAGCGGCGAAAGGAAAAAAGGAGTGGGACAATTGGCGCGATGCGGCCAGGTGAAATCACTCAAAGGGGCAACGGGCCTCCTGCAGGAAAATGTATCGCGCGATGACATCCGCCTACTCGTGCAAGAAAAAATCCTGTTTCGTTGCAACGACGCACACACATGAAGTTGTGACGCAACAATACAACTATGAATTCTTCCTTTTGTGAACCCGTCGCCGCGCACGGGCGTTGTTCAAATGATCCGTTGGCAACCGCTGCTGCCAATGGCAACGCGCGCGTATTCGCGAAGTGCGGGCACGCGAAGACCGGAAATCTGCAAATCGCACTAACTTGAAATCGGCGTCAATTAACCAGGGTTTTGTGATCTCGGCGAAGGTTGCGAGGCAGCCGGGTGTCGGTGGTTGCTTCAGGTCGAGCAGCAGCAGATGAGTTGACCTGTGGAACGACAACATCACACGGATATGCGACAAGAAGTCCAGATGACCCAAAAACATTACTATTATCACCCTCAGGTGTTAAAGCGATGCTTGGAATGCTTGGCTTTTGTAAACATTTGTTTGAAAAATTTATCGCCCATCAGAATGGTTAAGGCTCCTCGTTTGTTTCATAACAACGTGCAGCAATCAGCCATTCAAAACCAAGCTTGAGTTCAAGTTCAACCAATCAAAACCAAGCCTGCGTTCAAGTTCAAACGACACACGCTAGTTATTTGAATGTTATCAAATTCTAATAAACGTTGCTCACGGTTTGCAAAGTAATACGTGCTGCTTTTTTGTGTCAAAAAAGAGCACGATCCAGCTCAACCATTGTTGCGGTTGCAGCAGCAAACTCGACGCTGTTGGACATTAACACACGTACGAGTTTAACGTCAAGTTCATGATCTCGAGGTTGGATTTGATGAAATATTTTCGAAGTTGGATTTTGATGAAATATTCACCATTCAACACATACTATTGTTACAAGCATCTGACATCAACAGAAGCAAGCGATAGGGGGTCGCGCGGGAACATCACAATACTGGGCGTCGGTTTCACCCACCTGATGACCCCAAGCCAGAGCTGACGGACTGAGGGGGAGTTTCGCGTTCGCAGAACAAGCTTTTGCCCGCTCTTGAGCGCATCAGCATACACTTTTAATTTCTCGTCGTTTGTTTTCAAGCCTGATAGTCGGTTATTTAAGGTCTGCACAAACAGAAAAATGAATCATCACAAACAAAAAGTACCACAGCACAACTAAACTGCTGTTCATTCACCAGATGCAATGAATAGTTATTGCGGATGCAGTTAAAATTTGTTTCATCACAAAAGCTTCTCTGTCAAAGACAACCTCAAATTATTGTCATGTTGCAAAGCTTTATTAATTCAATTTTGCCTTCAAATGGATTACATAACACAAGAAATGCACATTTTTTGCACATAAAAAACGTGAGATGCTTTATTGCGTCACCTACCTTGCTGAACTCCTGACTTGTTCCCAAGAAAGGATCCGGGATATCCATTGCTACAAAGTCAGCTTCACTTGCTTCACAAGACTGACGTCATGTGAGAACAAGAAAATGAGTCAGCCAATCAGAAAAATAGCTTCTCACATTGTTTGTCACACCTAGATTATTTCTAACGCATTTGAGTAAAAACCTGCATGACACAATGAAATGTTTGTGATGAAACAATAAAACCTCACAAGAATCAAGTTCTGGTCTATTTGGAACTAATCCATTGTGATCTATGTACTGTACTGGAAAGTTGAAATCAATTTCTGTAGTGTTGCTCCAAAATCAGCTCAAAACTTCTAAAATATTATCATTTGCTTAAATCAACCATGTCCAACCCAAATAGCTTACTGGGCCAAAAATTATGTCACTGTCTTAACCAGGGCCCCACAATGAATGACATATTAATGAGGGCTGCACATTGAATGGCTTACTTTGATCTTAGCAAACTAAATTTAGCTTATACTAATGTAATGAAAGCCTTCAAATCCAAAATGCAATGGTGCAGAGGTGTTACAGTGGCACTGAGGACCACCTGCGTCAAAAATGTCAAATTTAAGATTATCAAAAAGGACAGGTTGTCAGTATTTGAGATAATTTCACCACAGCGAAAACCTCAACTGGGTCGCACGAAACTTTTGACTGGGCCGCAGGTTGGACATAGCTGGCTTAAACAATGCTGCTCACAATCAACAAGAAAATCCACCAGTACAATTAGTAGGATTTTACTTTCTTGTAAATTAATTGTGTAATTAATCAAAAAGCTACTTGATTAATACCAGTAACAGCATGTGTGAAAATGAAAACAACTAATGCATAAAATGAAAACACTAATGCATAGTGAAAATGAAAACACTAATGCAACAGCATGTGTGAAAATGAAAACACTAATGCATACTTAAAATGAAAACACTAATGCATAAATATTAACTTGTACCAGGTTATAATCACTGCACAAGTCCACACTGAGATCTCTGATACACAAGCAAATACAGATTCATTAGGACTGGAAACCAACAGGAGTTACTTTTTGTGCCCTGTGAAGTTACACTTAGCATGCCCCTCTTGTGACCAAAACCACCTTCACATGTTCAGGACAACTCCAAACATTGCCAACAGAAGACTTGTTCTAAAATGCTCTCTTCCAAGATTACATTTTAGATATTTTTACCAATAGAACTATTTATTTTCACACCTCAGCATACCGTGAATGTACAGTGGTGCAACTTTGTTCTGAACCTAGCCCTTTTAAGCTATATTCATTGCTTGGAAACATCTTTCCCCTCCTGGTTCCACCAAAGAGTTCTTTTTTTGGCCATTTCTTGCCATACCAGGTTGTTTATGTCCACACACCTGAGGAGCTGATAAAGCTACAGCTGCTTTGAACAGCTACCACTCTCTTCAAAACTGTAAGCACTGCTTGTGTATTTCGGGACTAAGGATGCATAGTGTTAAGTACAAATTATTTTTCTGCAAGTGCAAGTATAATTTACGTCACTCACAAAAAACCCACGACCCCCAGGCAAATTTTTTTTTCGAGTGCAATCTACTAGACTGGCCGATCCGTTTGAGCCGTTGAACAGCTCTCTAGCGCAATCAGTGGAGGAGCTAGGGCGTTGGTAAGGCAACCGAAAACAGCTGTTTTTTTTGCGAAAATCGCCAAAACCACCCAGACGCCAAGGAGTTAAGCAATTACTACCAAGGACAATTGTCATCATCATACATTTCAAGGACAATAGCTATCAATGGTGAATAGACATAAATTTGTTAAATCATGCAAATTTAAAACCAAATGATCTTACTAACTTCTAGTAAAAGCTTCAAGTTTCCTGTAAGCTTTCAAGAAAACTGCTGAATGGGCTCTAATTTCAACTTTTGTGATAATTCAAATTTGCACATACGTGTATTAAAATCATGCACCTTACGCAATTAAAGCGCAAAATACATCTATGCTATATATGCACAATAAACTGACACCTTTATGAAATTTTTACCAGAAATTCATTAACACTTTCATTAGTGCCACATGAATCTATTGTACATGGTTGGTTAAAGTCATCAAAATCACACTACATAAGATATTGTTTAGCCATAATCATTTTTTCTTGTAGGTACATAGGTCTATATATGTAGACTGACGTAAAAAATCAAAGATTATGGGAATAAGACAGATCTGTCAGGATTGTGGTCAAATGCTTGCAACTGATGTTGACTGCCTAACAACCCACACATTTTTTCTGGGCAATCTACCTGGGAATGAAAGTATCACATCGAAAGCCCAAAACATGACATGCAGAACATTTATAGCACAATGCAGTTTCTCACTCTCGTAAGTATGCAACACAAGAAGTTGCAAGGAGAGATTCATAAAATACAATACCACTAGGCGAGCCATACAGTTATTACAATTCGGAAAGAGGCTGTGGACCATAGGTTGCCAAATCCTGGTCTAGAGGTTGTAAGGTGACTTGACATACTCATGGAGGGCCCTTAAGTGGTATGTAGTATTGAAAGGAAGCATAACAGTCAGTAAACATTCCTATTAAAAAATTTGCTGATTGATCAACTGCATCACCTTTGCAGAAACTAACTTCATGATTTAACAATATAGACGAAACATTTAGACTGTTGTGCGAGTTTGATCTGATTTTAGTAATTCGCAGCACTAAACTAACCATTATCACTGCCCACAACTTGCCTTTGTTTCATCGCATAGCTATTGCTTTTTGAGTGTTCATGTCTTCTGCAAGTTTTGTTGTCCCTAGAGCAGTGTTATTTCGCTCAATTGTTAACAAGGTTGCAGAGTCGGAGGTAAAATGTCCAACTCTGACTTTTCCAACTCCAACTCCTTAGCAGAATATGTTTGAAGTTTAGCTGTCAACAGTTTTGTAGCAACTAGCAATCAATGTAAATCAAGAATTTGAAGACAGGCACGAGTTAGGATTCCTAGCTTAGGAGTGCAAAGTAAAAAATGATTCAATTGGACTTCCAGAGACAGATAAAAAATCTGACTCCTAGTGTTCTTAGAAATCTGACTCTGACTCCACCCATAAACCTCCCGACTTCTTGCAACTTCGGCTCCGCAACCGTGATTGTTAACTATCTTCAATACTGCATAGCCTATAACAAAGCGACAGTGCTTTGATACGTCCCACTTCGATTAAAACTTCTGAGAATATAAAGCCAAAAAAACTGCATGTTCTTTTTACATAAAGATTTATTGTCATTAAACTGATTTAAAGGTGACTCATCATATTTAGTCACTAATTTTTTGACTCATCATATTTAGTCACTAATTTCATATACCTTCCACTCTTGTCTGTTGGATTATTATTTGTTCTTAAATTATTTTCAACCTATTACTAATAGGATGCTTTTCCATGTTTTATACGAAACCACATTACTGTCTCCTTCATGCTCAATACTTTTTAAAATTGCTTTTTGCTGTTCAATGTGTTTACACTGCCCACATCCCATTGCAAATGCTAGATCATCATCGTGAACATTGTATGACTTTTTAACTTCCTAAACTGCACTGTCACTCATTGGTGTATCTTTCTTACTTGTGCATGACCCACTTCTTTGTCTGTGAACTTTTAATTCTTCACATATTTCTTGCCCTTCATCTTTGTTTTGTGCAGAACTGATTTACATTCACTTTCCTGTTTTCATAATGCACTTGACTTTCTTTGTTGCTAATCCTTTACCAGTAATTTAAGAGCGAAAAACTTTTACTACTTCATAGCGGAAAGGTTTTATAACCACATAGATAGCACAAAAGTTTTGCTATAACTTGATGTTAAAATGCTTTCAATAGCATTCGCCAAGACACTATTCTTCAAGAAGCTCAAATACACCTAGAAATATATTTTCCCCTTCATATTTTCCAACGAAGACCTGATGATGATGCCTAATTTGTTGGCGAAATATATACTCTGTAAGATCTTTGTGTCTGATGTTGTGCTAAGAAAGGATTTCTTTCCATAGACAGTGTTCTTCAAAAACATCTTTTTTTCATGAAGAGTTCAGCCAAGATTGGGCCACATGTATGCAACAAGGTAATCCCAGCAATCCCTTTTCACCCTTGCCATCCATGAAGTAGCATCCAAGGTCAAGGCTGACCCAAACATTTGGGTACCTTGATGATGGATACATTGGTGGGGACCCAGAGACCATGCTCAGCAATGCTACCACAGTTAGGAATGGAGTATCTTTGCTTGGCCTGGAGATCAATGATTCTAAATGCAAGCTACTTCTCATCAACCACACAACAAGACAATGCAATAAAAATCAACATGGAAAAATATGTAATGTGACTTTTGGAAAAGGAAGCCGGCCATAAAAGCATCTTTACCAATTCGACATAGAGACCTTGGCCTCCGTTCCACCACAGACTTATCTAAGCCATGTTTCCTGTCATTGTCTCATGCCTATACTGCAAAGCCAAAGACCTCATTAACAGGTTGCTGCCCTTTCTCAAACCTCCTCATTCACGGGGAGTGCACACCACAACTGACACCTGGTCTGCACTGCAGGATTCATTCCCACCAGGATTCATTCCCACCATACAAGGTAATACAATCAGCTAAGGATGACTTCACTTGCAGAGATTCATTCAAATTCTCTGCTCAAAACCCCTAACTTAACACTTTGACAGTCGGTGTACGATATATTCGTACTTTGATTTCGATTTCAGCCTAAAAAACAGCAGTTTTCGGTTGCTTTGTTTTGGGGTCATTTTGGCTCATTTTGCCTGGCCTAGGGCCCAACCGCTAGGCCAAAGTGTTTCGCTGAAGTTTTCATTGGAAACTAGGCTCGAGCCCGAGTCTTTGATCGACTTTCTAGCGTTTCTGGTTCAAAAGTTATGATCTAAAATGAGCAAATTAATTAATTATCTAATTAGTCGAGTATTTTTACTAGTTTGGATCATCACTTTTGAACCTAAAACTCCAGCAGGTCATCCAAAGTATCAAAAGACTCGGATTGTAGCCTAGTTTCCAATAAAAACTTCAGCAAAATACCACCGAACGGTTGGCACCCAGGGCCAGGCAAAGTGGGCCAAGGTGGCCTAAAAGCCCTCCACTTATGACGTCGCTCACAAAAAACCCGCATCCCCTAAGCAAAAAAATTTTTTTGAGTGCAGACGAGAAGACTTGCCGCATCTTTTGATGCTTCGACCACGTCCGTAACCCGAACAGGAGCAAAGATATTGTGGAGCGTAAAGCCACGTGCGTTTAGGCGTTTTTTTTCGAAAATCACCAAATCCAACCGAGTGCCAAAGTGTCAATTAGCCATTGAGACAGATGTCGGCTACTCACTGCACAGGAGAGCCACACTGCTGCCTAGTCAGAAACCTTTCCAAATGCTAGTGTTCGGAACCTGCTGAGCCCTAATGAGGTCTGCATTGCAATCACCCTCTGAACTGATGCCAAAATTTTTAGAAGCACAGAATGCTGCTGTATCGTAAATATATTGATAGGCTGGGGCTGCATGGACTCTCCGGGATTAAGAATACAGGTAGCTTCCCTGACATTCAGCCATCAACTCCATTCTCAAAAGATCGTTAGTCCCAGATTGTTTCCCCTCTACCTTGGAGTTGGAGCCTGTTGACTTGACAAGCGATGGATTGGAAAAAGGCTTGAACTTTGAGCCCCTGGTGCAGAGGACAGAGGTCTAAGCCTAGTAAGTGTAGGATGCGCCAATTGTGGACACCACTGCTCACAGAAATAACCATTATGTAGTCAACGTCACCCACTCAGGCAGGCTTTGCGGTGTTGCGATCGGAAAGCCTGAGCAGCATGTGAGCAAAGCTTCGCACCACGGCAGCAAGCAACAACAGAGTTCACGTGCCACAATCACTCTATTATTGCCTGTTCGTGCCACATATTGTTGTTCTTCATGCACATCCCATTTGTGGTGAATCACACATTCAATGCAACGCCACCAGAGAGGTTGCCATAGCAGCAACAGAGGCTAAGGTTGCAAAATGCCGAAAATACAATGACCTCCTTGACAATTATTGCTTTGAACCAGTTACTATTGAAACCACCGGTGTGCATGGCAAGTCCACTGCTCCTTTTTGAGCTTCCTTGCATTGCAAAGAAACCAAAAAAGTCAAAAATATAACAAACCAGGCATAAGGAAGAGCACAATCCAGAGTCAAAAATAGCAAAGAAAGGGGCACCATTGCCAACATAAACAAAATAACCCCATGGCATTCTAATTGAACAACATATAATGCAGAAACATAAATGTTGAATCATATACACATCATTTATACAACACAGAGAACAGCACCAGTCATGAGTAAATTATTCAAACCACTGGAAAACGCCAGCAGAAATCAGTTGATTCCGCTCTTATAGGATGAGTGGTAAGTGACGCAAAACGACAAATACTAGCTGTTCCTCTCAGGCATGGTGGGCAAGGTCTGACAAATCCTCAAAAAACTGCCAAGATGGAATATGATTACTCCACACTGATCACTGCTAAACTGATAGACCAAATATACAATCAATAGCTCAATCTGCAATACAACCCCTCAGACCAGCAATATACAGAAACATGAAAAACAGAATATGTCAAGAGAAGAATGCAAAATGTTGAAATAGTTGTAATGAACTATTAGAGCAGTGGTGCTCAAACCATGGCCCGTGAGCCACATGTGGCCCACAAAGCCCTCTGCAATTTTCGTTGGAAAGAAAACTTAACACTTTGATCATTTAAAAGAATTTTTTAGAGAATTTTTGTTGAGATTATTAATTCTTGTGGCCCACGAAGGGTTTCTGAAAGACAAATGTGGCCCACGATCCAAAAAGTTTAAGCACCACTGTATGAGAGTAACTGATCCCTGAGTCACAACAACTTATAAAAGCAACAATGGAAAAGGGGCATCTTCTTGGCTGTCAGCTTTGCCAATAAAAGCTATTGGATATGCATTAAACAAACAAGAATTCATGGATGGTATCTGCATGAGATATGGATGGAACATGAAATGCATACCCACCCACTTTGCATGTGAAGAGACAAACTCTGTGGATCACAGCCTCATATGTAAACTGGGTGGTTATACTTCAATGAGGCATAATTCAGTGAGAGACTCTGAAGCACAGATAGTGAAAGATGTCTGTAGTGTAGAGATGTTCAGACAGAACACACACTTCTATCACTCAACGAAAACGACTTTGAAAAGAGTCAACACTGCTTACAATGCAAGGTTGGATATATCTGCAAGAGGAACATGGAATAGCTGTGACAAAACATTCGAGATAAGGATCACACATCCTACCAAGTCCCTAGCAGAAATCTACCCACAACATAGACTCTGTTTTTATGTCTCAAAGTTAATTTGTTGCAGCTGTACAATAAATGTATCCCTTCAGATGGATAAATGAAATGTACCCTTAAGGGTACATGCACCCCAAGTTGGGAACCCCTGCATTAACCTATACTGTTTTCATCGCATTTTATTCCTGAATGTATATTTATATATAGATTATGGTGGGCAAGCCAAGGGTGAAGAGTTGAAGTATACCATTTACAGATAAGCAAGATAAAAAGAAACTTGTTTGTATGTCTGGTGAGCACATGGAGTGGCAATGGTTCCACCAGTGCCTGTCCTTGGCTGTGGTCAAAGGTAACGCTGTCAGCATATTGGCCTGTGTGAAGTTTAATTTGACTTTATCCCCAGTGTATTAGTATTAAACAGTGTTGTTGCCTGCCACTTGCCTTTGTTCAATGAAGTTCATTAATATATGGTAACAGCAACATATGTTACAGAAACACAAATGCCAAATCACACACAATCATTCACACAACACAGATGATGGCAGGAAAGCAATGGGTGAAGAATGTAGGCATGTAGATAAGCAGGTGAATCATGCACACAGGTGAGCGAAGCAACAACACAAACAGAATATGAAGCAGAGAGCAATGCAATAGACATAACATTTCCAAACAAAATCAGTGGCAAGAACAAGTTTTATCCACAAAAATCATGAAGATGTTACAATTACCCATGGACCATATAAAGTGGAGTACCACAGCAACGTGTAGGTCCCACCAAACACAAAGCATCACCAAATCAGGTTGAATAATAAGCAAAGGTAGGAACAGATTATAAAAACAGACTATAAAAAGGTTTACCAGTAAACAGTAGTATTCCAATATAAGTGTCAGGTAGAGTATATGAAAAACAAAGTAAGGATATTTGAGGACTGAAGAATGTAGTATTTAGTTCTATAGCCTAAATATTATTATTTCATTCATGATACTGTCATGACCCATGACATATATCTACCCACTGCACAACTAATAGTGATATTATTAGTACCATGACGATCATGACAATCTATGCCTTCTGACTGTTTGTGCTTTCTGCAAGTATTGTTGTCCCCTTGCTTGTGCAGTATCATTTCGCCCCCCCTTTTTTAACTATCTTAACTTCTGCATGGCCTATGATGAAACCACAGTGAGTGTTGTGACATCTTAGGCTTGTAATACTTAGCCTAAAGAAAAGAAAAAGTAAGGAAGTGAAGACGGTAAGTAATGACTAATGGTATATAAATATAATCAGATAATAGGCCTGTACTGTAGGGCAACAAGTACAACCCAACTTTGGATAGAAATCACAAACCTCATCTTAATTCATATTGATCCTGAACATAATACTGAAGTTAATATAAAAATGAGAGCTTTGATTGTAAGGAGAAACCCTGTTAGTTGCCGTGTTACTGTTTTTGAATAAGATACACCTGTGATTTCTATTTGAATAAGACTTATATAGAAATATTGTAGACTTACTATGATGTAGATTTTAGCTAAAGCTACTTGTCTGAAAGGCCGCTGGGGCATCCAGGATGAATAAATGTGGAGGGTGTCAGGACACTGTCTCCTAAAAACAGGAGGCCCTGCAGTGTGATGGAGAATGCACAAAATGGTACCACTGCATTTGTGTCGGAATGTCGAGTGAACAATATAAGACATTTTGTGACGACTATAATGATGGATATAACGAGTTGCAATGGCTATGTGATAGCTGCAAGGGGCAGAATA
>Ga0210059_1016339_pt1 | contig 10725 bp, 6 predicted proteins | sample Ectturendosymbi2_FD_188042 | JGI IMG/M metagenome (GOLD analysis project Ga0210059, IMG submission 188042) | Ecteinascidia turbinata endosymbiont from Florida, USA - Sample 2 (SPAdes) (version 2) | ecosystem: Host-associated > Tunicates > Ascidians > Unclassified | place: Key West, Florida... | reverse complement strand
CCTGAAGCCGTTCACAAGTAATTTATAATATTAGTTATGGCGGCCGTGCTTCAACAAAAACCCTTGGTCTACTGTACGAAGATACATAGCAGAAAGACGGCCAGACGTGTGGAAGCAGAACAGAAGCAATGCAAAAAATTTTTAAACTCACTGGCGACCGGCAATAGCGAAAGTTGTGCACCCCTACGCTAAGGTCTGTGCAGGAGGCAAACACAATTTTGAAAGGAGATTCAACTAAAATTTCTATAGTGCTGTTTTATATGGTCTTCACTGGAATTGGTTCAAGCGAACTTGTTGTAGAAAACGTTGATAACCGGTGATGGGGCTGCGGTTACGGAGTTTTGGGGAAACTAATATACTTTAATCATCGTTATTTGATTAACTATTTTTCTTACGGGCTTGCATTGTGTTTGGAGATTCTCCGCTTTTGAGATTGAATGACATCCTATTTTTACAGGACCTGATCAGGCATTATCAGGAAAACACAATGAGTACATCCTTTCTCGGTTTGGAAACCACTCTGAAGATCCCTTATCGAGACCCAAATTTTTTTCCGAGTGCGTCAGGACCACCTCCCCTGCCAACCCCCCGGCCTGTTCGGCCCTCTCCACCTGATTTCAACCGATCTTCCCGCAATCATCATGTTGACCAAGTAGTCAACGGAGTCAGACAGATAAGTATGTCTTGCCGAACAATTCTGATAATGTTCTACTTGTGTGTTCCATCTTATCACCATGACGCGTTTTTTGCGAATGCGCTGTCCTACGTAATGAGTTGCAATGCAAAAACAGGTTACTTTTTTCTGATGCTCAATATCATTTAGTGTCTTATTGATCCCTTTGTATTTTTAGTGCCTTTTCGTTTCTTGTTGAAACGCTGCTCAGGTTGCATTAAAGTTTGCCCGAAGTATTATTTTTTCAATCAATCCAGACCCCAACTTTTCCAGGAAGTTTTTCACCTTTTCCATAATCACGAACTTCGGTAATTTGTACTCATCTTCAATCAATTACATCAAGGAACACTCCAACGTGTTGCCATAAAACTGCAATAGTTTCAGTTGGCAATCCTGCAGTGTTTCTCCAGAAATAAGTTTGATTCGTATTCAGTGCGTATTTGAAAGTAAATAACCTGATCACGAAAGAGACATAGGCATTGCGGATCAAAGGTCTACATCTACATGATTTTTCTTCCATAAGGTTTTTGAAGGATTTTGACTTTGAGTAATTTGAAGGTGCTGAATCCGAATCTGTTGGTATATTTTGCTGATCACTTTTAAAAAACGTGTTTTTTGCCGAAAGTTACGTTTTTTTTAAAAAACGTGTTTAAAAAAAACGTGTTTTTTTGCCGAAAGTTACGTTTTCCATTAAACACTCACCATATATGGAATAACGTTAGCAATAGGATGCAGCTACTCTATCAGCAATGCATTTCTAAAACTACTTTTATGCTTACATCTTTCTGAGCATTATTGGCTACAGAAGACAAACTCCAAATAAGTGAAACAAATGGAAAGAAATACAATCCGGAGCATTGTGCTTAAAAGCTAACTTTAGATCTATTTCTTTCTAAAAAAATAATAGATTTGCAGATTTAAAGCGTAAACACGCGAAAATACATGAAAGGCAACAATCCAAATCCTATCTCGGCACAAAAACAATAACTTTATCTGTAACATCATACATCTTATTTTTGTCACTAATTTCTTGTAAACTGCATTTGGGACATCTCTCATTATCTGCCACCATCTTGCAGTTCCATCAAAGTTGGTAACGTTCTTCCACCATTTTGATAGCCTAATGGAAACGCTCACCCTTTGCTGGTACGGCTAGGACGAAAACCCCACTGGGCATCCTCAAGCTTTGGTTCAATTATATCTCACTGCATCTTTCCCAAAGCACTGTATACTTTTCCAGGAATGCCGAAGAGGAAAATGTCCGGTAGTTAGTGCATTCTCTGCTATATCCCTTCTTATGTCTGGGAATGATCACCCCAGTTTTCCAATATCCCAGTTCTCTCCAGACCACTTGACAGACAGCAGCAGGGGCGTCCCGAGGTTAGATGGCGCCCGGGGTAAGAAACAAGTTAAGCGCCCCCTTGTTCGAACATGAGGTCCTTTGGGAGTGAATTTACCGCACTGAAGAAAGTATTTGCAACATTATGGGGTCTTTTCGGCGCTCAGGGCATTGTGCCCCCATTCACCCTCTCGTTACACCCCTGCACATCAGTCTGCCAAAGTGATCAAACTTTGCCCATGCAAATATTTTAATAAAACGGACTGAAAAAATTTTTGGAACATTTTGTTCCACTGTTTGTTTAAACAAATTTTTTCTGCGAGTATTTGCCATGTCTTCAAGTATTTAATCGGAACTCGTCCGACGTGTGGCGCTTTCGACGAACTGTTCGCCTCGCTGGTGACTGTGGCGAGGACGCTGGACGATTGACTTCAGTAAACTTCACCTGACTTTTCTGTCGTCACATTGCTTCTGTGTTGAGCGCAGCTGTGAACGGAAAGACCTACGACTTCCTCGGCCGCGTCAGGGTCTGCTTTGACTTCGATCCCCGGTCGCCCCAGGAGATCGGGCTCAGGCAAGGACAGGTCGTGAACGTCGTCAGCAAAGCTGGTGATGCCCATGGCTGGTGGAAAGGGGAGTGCGAAGGCCGAGTAAGTTTTTCGAAAGAGGAACATTTATCTGCTAAACGGCTTGCGGGTTGTGTTGCTGGTAACTCCGTTCGAGATCGCACGAGATTGATCAAATTGCTCGTTTATCAGTAACAGGTTTACTGCGTGTGAGTCGAAAAAAAGAAACCGCCGATGCGAGAAGCTTTAAGCGAAACTCCTACAGAGTCTTGAAAAAAAAACATTTTCGTCTGTTAGTGTGAAAAAAAATTATTCAGGCTTGGTCTTTTAACATGCTTTTTCGTAATATTTGGTTAAGATTGATAATTTTACTTTCATCGTGTTAACTATTATAGCCCCTGCATGTGGCTTGGGTATGTCATTCGGAAAAGTTAAGTCTGGAAAAAGTCTGTAAATTCATATTTACAATTGCGTAGGAACCCGCTTAAGTGAACCAAAAGCGCAGGTTACGCTGTATTCCAATTTGCGTGCGTGCAGTATTATAAGATAGATCGAAATAGTTCGTTAACTCATTGTAGAAAACTTTATTCTTCTGCTCTCAACCCATCGCATTGACTACGTAGAAAACCATACTTGACTGATAAGACACTCCTCGTAAGCTCTGCTGCAGTTGTTTGGAATTTTGTCCTTCTCTGAAGACTCTAGCACTTCATCCAGCAACATAACAGCGGCAAATAATTGAGTTTCTCATTTAATTTCATCAAAGGTCGGTTACTTCCCGTCAAGTTTCATCACTGAATTGGATTGAAAGTCAACCATCTCGAGTCAAAATACCGTTTCCATTGTCTGTCTTGCCAGCAGATGCGCAGCATTCATTCTCTTTTTACTTCGGAATTGACTTTTTCCAGTCGCGTAGGCAGCATTAAGGTCGAAAGAGCATTGGAGCACAGCTCCAAATCTGCAACAGCTTCAAACTTGTGAGTGTTAATAGTTTTCTTGTCAATCGACCACTGCTCGCTCGGAATCTTGTGAGTTTGCCTGAAGTTATCTGCAGAAGCCTATTTCAAGCCTACGTTCGCATGACCTTTCATCTTCAAGAAACTATATTTCTGCAAATTTGCTGAATCCAACAGAACCTAGTTAATGGTTTGATTGCGACGAAGAGTGTGCCAAGCCGAACTCCGCTCTCAGCGATCCTTATCGTGAGACTACATCATTCCAGGCCCGTAGCCAGGTTTTAAGGTTTGGGGAGGTAAATACATTTTAGGGGCGCAAGATTTTTGTTTTCATTACATGTTTAAAACAAATTTTTCTGGGTACAACAAAATCTGGGGTCACTGCCCCCGAATTCTCCCCGTGGCTACGGGCCTGACGTCATCACAACATGTGTAAAACAAGTGACATGTGTACCGTGCGTTATAGCCATTTGCAATGAAATGCTGCTCCTCTCGTATCACTCTACTCACTGTTGTTTCTTACACTTACGTTTTTATGCCTTTTTTATCGTAACTTTATTTCAAATCACCGCAATTTCGATTTTTCAGCTCGTATTAAGTCTCCACACGAACTTACACCATGACAGCTCCCAAACGTGTATCTCGTCTTTGTTCTTAAATCAAACCTCTGAACTCATGCGCGCTTCGGCGTTAACTAAAGTTGTTCGCTGTCGTTGCCTGAAAAGGTTGGACCAGGAGCGATTTGTGCCGCAAATGTCTACTAGTCTTTCGCGGATATCGAAGCCTGAATGCGAATGATAAATGTTTGTTTGTTGCCGTTTGGGAGTAATTCCAAGTGGAGAAGCTGATACGAGCGTGCAATTAAGACTGAATAATGTCATTGTGTGATTGTTCTTTTTTTCCGAAACTGTATGACACCATTGCGGGTATGAGCGTGAAGTGGCCGCGAAACTGGCACGAATGAGGAGGGGCTGACCTTACCGTAGCCACTGTGATGGGTTCGCTTAGTTAACGGAGCTCTTTTCCGCTTCTGCGATGGGGGATCACTGTCCCACCGGACTTGATCGTTTGCGCAGCGGCACACTGATTCATGCGCTTCCGTTACCGTTTTTTGGGCAAAGCGTTGCAGAAAAGGTAAATCGACCTCAGGCCACATGTCAAATAAGCTTCCTCTCAAATTACTTGTCAATGATTGAGATCGACATCATTTTTACTGCGAGCACTTCAACACACAGCCAGCTTGGTAGTGTGAGTTGATTTGTGCAGCAGAAGTTTTTTGAACATGTTCAAAGTACGAAAATTGGGAGTGCGCGAATTGTCTTCTAACGTGGCGGAAGTTTGCGAATGGCTTTAATTACTTATTTTCAAAGAGGATTTTGTGGACGCACCACGGGTCAAAAACACGGTTTCAAGGGTCTGCAGTGCAGCGGGTAACAACTTTTACGCAAGAGGCGCTTCACGTCGCTTTTCGCATGAAAAGCTCACTATGCACGAAACGCAGGTCGCTTGGGTCTGTTGCACTGAAAAGTTGACTAGCCCCTCAATGAACCGACCGCTCACAGCGTTTTCAATTTTTTTTATATTCATTTGTCACGTTGACCTGCGCTGGGCGATGTCATATTCTGAATGAATTGAAGAACCGACCGCCCGGGGAAATCCCCGTCTTTTCAATCTGTCATCGGACGGTCAATCGCTTAAATGACTGCACTAACCACTTTTTGGCAGAAGTCCGACATGCGCTTTGTCGTTGCAATGAAAAATTTGCTGATAGCGTTTTCATGCTACTCGACAGCAAAGCGCGTTACAAGTTATCGCTACAGAGATTTTTGAAGTTGATTCGTATGTCGCACTTTTACCCGCCCCCGGATATTCGTATTTCGTGATGCTCCTCGTGAATTCCAAAAAAGAGTGAAATCAACGCCAAGTGACATTGTTTGACTCCTCTTCATCGTCGTGGGATCGATAGAGGCGGGGCATTTGTTTTTGGACTATAGGCTTCGCTGAGAATAGTTTTGTTCTAACTCTTTTCTGGGCACATTCGAAATCTTGGATGCAATGCTTTGTTAAGTTGCTTTGGTGCAATTTTTCTAGTTTCGTGTAAATCAAGATTTGGAACTTATGTGCGCGCCAACGCGTTGGAAAGAAAATGTAATGTTCGACAATGCAAAAAGTGCGCCCAGTTCTTTGGGAGCAAGGCCCGAAAGGTCGAACTCCTAAAAAGTGGAACGCTTCGCAAATGCGTTGTTTTCGTAAAAATAAAGACCTGTCCCGCCGTGGGTGGAAAGCGCTACTTGCTATCAGCAGACTTCGAAAGCCGCGTGGTCGTCTAATTTTGCGATTAAGCAGACTGTCTAAATATATCGTGCTGCTCCAGCAGTGTCAGATGCTCAGCGTATTGTCTACAGTTTGTGAGAGAATTCAGCGCTTGCGTTTTCATCACCACCCTTGTACAACCTTTCGTGTGCAATAATCATGCGTTCGTATCATGTCGACTGGTTTGACCGTGTTTTTCTGAAACTTCTTTTGTTTTGACGTGGATCTTTCACGCTCTTACCCGACTATCAGTATGTGTTGTTTTTATTATTGCATTTATCACTATTACATTGGTCTCCGTAAGTGACTCTTCCACAACGAAAGCTATCGTCTGGATCATGTTGTTATCTTGTGGAATACAGACTCAACAGCTCAGTGGGAAGAGATTTGCCGCATGGTGGAGGCAGCGGCACCGACCTCATGAGGGCAAAACACCCTTTTCCAAAGCTTTACGACCCGAGGCTGGGAATCTGAGGAGCCGACCGCTCACTTTACGCTGCGAAACTTGTCAAAATCAAGCGAATCGGGGCAGTGTTCAAAAATGCCTTTTGTATGGCAAAATATAAAACTTTAACAGTAGCGGAATCAAGTGGTAATTTGGAAGGAATGAAGTGAGGTCGTTTAGAGCGCAGTGTTTCCCAAGCCCGAAAATAGACCGGACGATTTTCGGACCAGCATAAATCGTCGCAGACTCAAGGTAATACTGTACAAACACTATTTTTAGTAAATTGGTTTATTTAACGCCTTTCACACATTTCGGTGATAAAGTTTGTTTCAAAAGTCTGTGGTCGTCAATGCACACCTGATGTCGTCTTCTGGTTAAAGTTGCTTTCGGTGCTTGGTTTTAACCATACCTAGTGTTGAAAAATCAGCTTCACAAAGGCATGTAGCTGGAAAAAGCAAGAAATTTCGTTGCCTGCCGACACATCTCAGAGGTTTGGTTCCACTGAAAGGACTGTTCACCCAAAATTCAATTAGACTCCATTCAGCCTCGCGCAATTGTTAGATCCCTTTCTTACCACACTTGTAGTTTTTTATGTACAAATATTGGTGTCTCCCATTCCTACGTTAACTATTTAAGCCCTCCCTAAAGTATGTCTGTCAACCTCAAGACCATCTTTCAGCTTTCGCCTTCCACTGACTGCTTTGTGTTGCGTGACACCGCGTTGCTCGCAGCTGTAGTTTTTGCTCGGTAATTGGCGTCATAATTTTTCTATTTTAGTGAAAGCAATTGCATGAGAACCAGATTTTACTTGCCGCAACTTCTGTTTTGATTTATTCATGTTAGTCTTTCAGTTTGCTTGCTTTATTCCTTCAGCATTTCACCCGTAAGCAATTGCTTGCAGATTTCAATACTGATGAAGCATATGAGAGAGTCACGTAAAATCGATTTCCGATTAAAAAATTTGCTGACAGATTCGACTGCGTCACTTCTGTGGAGATCAATCACTATTTGGTTGATAATTTACAAAAACGTTTTTAAAGATGTACTGTAGTGCAGGTGTGGGAAAACATTTTCTACGGAGGGCCACATTGAAAACTTTATTGCTACCGAGGGCTGCATATATTACATATGTCTACCTCAAAAACTTTACATTAGCTCAAAATGAAGGTAACAATAGTCACTTACGGTCAGGGACGCCGGAGAGAGGATCACTGCTCTTTCAAAAGCGGGGCAGAGGTGCCTTTTTGATAAAAGTATGGTTAGTAATTTCATGGATTATCAAGATAGAATTGAAGCAAATTGCAGCTATTCGAGTACTAAGAAATTTCAGAACGGTTATCTGTAATTTCTGTTGTTATTTTTGATATTAGCATTGTTGCTGAACAGAAACAAGCATATTCGTAAAGAATTTTTTGTAAGTTTCCATTGCCCTCAACTCCACTACTGCCCTACCGCTGCTTCCGGTTGAGTAAAAATGCGTGTGGAATAAAATCTCTGAGAATTCTATCTAAACGATAAAATTACTTGACAGACTCGAAATATGTACAATCTACAGTATGTACGCGTGACTGCCCTGAAGGCCGCACAAAATGCCCTTGCGGGCCGTAGTTTGCTCACATCTGCTATAGTGAGTATGGTAACAATTAATTGTTTCCAGGAATTTATACTGCATATTGACTTTTGTTCTTATTGCGTAACGAAACAAATTAGCTAGAAAAGTCAATTCACAATTTCATTACAATCACTTCGTACTCTCGAGCATGGGCGTCCGCAACGGGGGGAAAACGGGCATTTTCCCCTTGAAATTGGGTCTAAGAACCAAAAGTTTTTAGAAAACCTGAAGTCAGCAGCGTAATTCCGATTGATTTGATTCTTGCAGTAACAGTTTATTTGCCTGAATGACACTCACACTGCACGCACAAGAGCCGGGGTCACTGTTCTGGTGTGATGAGCTTGCAGTTCACTCATGCCCGCTCCTTTGCCTTGAGAGGCAGGTTGCGAAACTTGCGAGCACATTGTTCTACTGTTGGTCTTTATTGCGTAACAACAACATGGCAACGAATGTTCCATTTACAGTAATAGGTGTTTTGGCACGTGTTAATTTTAAACGCAGATATCTTGGCAGGTAATGCAGTGGGACAGTGACTACCGAAAGCGGTAAGGCACGTACAGGTATTTCATGATTTGTAATAAGGATAACAAACTACTAACTTGCACTCTGTTTCTAGACTTGAGCAAAGCCTTCGACTGTGTTGATCATAATATATTACTTGTAGAACTGTTTTACTATGGAGTAAGAGGAACACCCCTAAAACTTCTTGCTTCCTACATGGACTCCAGGGTTCAATGCATCAGAATCGCATACTAAATCTTCATTTTTTGATGCAACATGTGGCGTACCCCAAGGATTTATTGTTGGTCCTTCACAATTCCATATATATGTAAGTGACACCACTTTTTTCACATTCTAATTACCTACTATCACTGCATGGCAAAACAAATTTTATGATTACCAAACATTAAATGAAACCAATGCGGTAAGCTGAAATTCATGCTTTACCGTACAAATACAATGCGCCTCTAAGCACATAATAAACCTAAAAATGCTCATAGATTAGAATTATTACGTACTGCATTTCAATATAACTCCTCAATCTTTACCTTGTGTAGACTGACCTAGCGGCGATGTGTTGAGCGTGCCCCATTTTTTGGCAGATGTGCCCCGTGTATCATAGGCGGACCCAGGATTTTAGGGGGAGCTCAAGGACGAGTTCATCCGGATGTATACTGACTGCATGGCAGTGAAGACCCAACTACTCGGGTAACTTTTTTTAACAAACACGGTTAATAACCATAGACATTCTCACCATTACCCAGGCTCACTGAGACATTTCCGAAGCAGAAGCGGCCATCAAAACAAGTCAGAAATTATTCTCAAACTTATCTAACCTTAAAAAGTAACTTGTTCAATGTCTGAAAAGTGTTATTATTAGCAAAACACACACATGTCCACGCCGAAAAAACGCGTGGGGCAAGATTAGAAGTGACACAAAAGGTACACGAAAAAACTTGCAATGCTGCCAGTAACCTTTGTTGGCAGTCTGTTGGTGCAAAGGATTTTTTGCCCAAATTTTCCCAAACTTGCGCAAAAAGTGGTCGTGTAATTTCTGCCGACCGTTTTTATGGTGTGACCTCCAAAAAAATGGTCTTCACTTGTTTTTCTGCAAACCTTGGACTCCATTTTTCAAAGTCAAACAACGTTGGGAGCCATTTTTGCTCAGATTTTCGGTGATTTTCCTAGACATTTAGGGATTTTGTTCGGATTTTCAGGGATTTTGCCAAAATTTTCAGAGATTTTGCTCAAATTTTCAGAGATTTTGCACGGATTTTCAACAAATCCAAGCTTTTGGGGGTGCGCTTGCACCCCTGCACCCCGCCTCCTACACTACTGAGATAGACCAAGTGTGCAGGTGACGATGAAGACTGCAACTAGGGCTTCTCAACATGGGCGCAATTTTGTTGTAAAATGTGGGGGGGACAGCTTGGTGTGAAACCAATATATTCTTCGGATCGATGCAGAAGTGACGTTTTATACATACAGATTCCCAATCTTGTTTCTAGAGGTGTTTTGACAGCAACACGAATCACGCTTTATCCTTGCAGATGATTTACATATTAATATACTTGAATTTGTTGCTGGACACGGTGCTGTAGTTCAGCCTGCTTCCATTAATATCGTATTTGGATGCAAACAAGCACAGCAATATAGTAGAACACATCAACTGGGTTTCATCAGAACTGTCAGTTGGATTGCACAAAATGCTGAATCGCATTGGTCGCACGTGCATATCGCTCTTGCAGTAGAACACTTCAGTTTTCATGCATTTTATAAGAAGTATGGGTTACAGCGCGATTTGATGTCTTGTTCAAGTCGCTTAACGTTACAAAGACGGTAAATACTTTACTTGCACATTTCCGTGTTTTTAAAAAAGCTACAAATCTTTTTAATGCTACTGGGCATCATGCATGCAGCCCCACCCCTACCAAAATCTCCATTGATATCCTCTTACCAGCAGCAAAAACATTTGGCCTAAAATTGGTGTAGCCTACTTCACAAAACTATTTCATTCTATTTTTACTGTTGGTGGGTGGAGGATGTATCCTTTCAATCTCCCCTTGTTGGCCACTGCATACACACCCACACAGAGTTATAAAAGGGCCTCACTTTTAAGACTGAACCCGCCCCAGGCCGAAATCATAAACCCGAACCCGCTTGGAGCCCGACATTTATAATTGAAGCCCGATTTAGGCCTGAAAACCAAATTTACCGAGGGAGTTAAGATATGCGCAACTGCGGAGAAACAAAAAACGTTGTGTGCAGGTGTAGTTGCAGGTACACGGTTTATCAGACCGAAAACAGCAACCACCTTGAC
>Ga0210059_1016338_pt1 | contig 10725 bp, 5 predicted proteins | sample Ectturendosymbi2_FD_188042 | JGI IMG/M metagenome (GOLD analysis project Ga0210059, IMG submission 188042) | Ecteinascidia turbinata endosymbiont from Florida, USA - Sample 2 (SPAdes) (version 2) | ecosystem: Host-associated > Tunicates > Ascidians > Unclassified | place: Key West, Florida... | reverse complement strand
AGATGTATAAGCTGTTTTTATTAAAGTTCAGGTACCGCCATTGTTGCGTCAGCGTCATAATACCAACCTACTAGAAATTCTAACCGGAACGCCGTACCGGCAATAATTCTTTTACCGGAACGGCGTTCCTAGCCGTTCCGGCTTACTTTCACCTCTTTGTCTAGGTCATCCGGTACATGCCGACGAGCGTTGATGCTGCCCTTTCAAGCTATTTACGACTAACCTAAGTGTTGTAGGGCTGCTGAAGAAGCAGAACCACCTAACAATAAGTTGGTAGGAGTGTAGACGATGGTCTATAGATATCAGAAGCTGATCAGTTACAATCAAGTAACTGTCTGCAAGAAAAAATTTATTCAAATCGTTTAGCGAATAAACACAGGGAACCGAACGTCCGTTAATAGACAGGCTACCTGCTTTGAAACTACATCCCACACTGGGATGCGCCTGCCCTCTGCTCGGGCGTAATCTAAAGGATCAAGGCGAGTGCTATGTTGTCGAATCGCCGTGCGTTTTGGTTAAAATAGTTTGAGCCTGTAAGCTCTTCCCCTTGTTACCCGTATGATTCGAAGGAGTGACGCTTTGGTGCAATAAAACTTTTTTCGACGATGCAACAGCTCTGTTTAGGTCCAGCTTTGGGTCGTGAAGGATTTGATTGGTAGAATCAGCTATCTGAACGATATCATTCCATGCAGTAATGCAAATACTTGAGTAGAGAAATAATTTGAGCTGTGTAATTTAAAAACTTAAAATCAAACGCTAGCATCCATGTATTCTTAAATACCTGTCGCTAACTGATTAGCCCTTTAGAGACCAACGTTCCCAAAATGGGAACATGGTTTTAAATGTTCGTAACTATTTCATGGATTAAAAAAAGACATCCAGTTTTTTTTAGAAATTCTTTCTTGACCAGTGATATTAATAATGTACCCAATTGATGAAATCCAAATTGTGGTTTTGTGTTCATGGCAATTCATATTCAGTCAAAAAATTTGTTTTTTGGGTGGCCAAACAAATGATTGCTTGTTTATTGTAAACTCGGAAAATGTTCAAGACAATATGCCATGAAAACATTTTTATAGTTCTATCAGGTTTTTTTTAAGGAAAATGTTAGGTACCCGGTATGGATCTGTAGGGACCCGATTTCTTTAGTTCTACGGACCCGATTTTCTCTGATTTTAGGGACCCGATGATAATTTTCTCTGATTCTAGGGACCCGATTTGAAATTCTAGGAACCCGAATCGGGTCACTAAAACGCCTTAAAAAAACCCTGGTTCTATTTAACTGATCCAAGTTTAGTTCACAGTTTTGTGTCCATCCCTTTTTCTCAAGGAGTTTGAAAACGATGTTCCCAAAATGGGAACGTTGGTCCTTTACAAAACACAAATATTCGTTTTTGTCAACAGACGTGGGTACAGTAACACGAGGACAATAGTGAAGTAACTTTAAATCCCATTCTTGTTTCACACTACAGCGCTTTTCAAATAGCTCATTCTTCGACAGATGTGAAAAGAGTTTGTCACTTGCATCAGTCTATTTCAGTTTTTTTTAAGGCATTTTAGGGATCCGATTCGGGTCCCTAGAATTTCAAATCGGGTCCCTAAAATCAGAGAAAATCGGGTCCTTAGAATCAGAGAAATCAGGTCCCTACAGATCCATACCGGGTAACTAACATTTTCCTTAAAAAAACCTGGTCTATTTCATTACAAAATGCAATGGAATCGCTTCCCAGAATAGAAAGCATAACAAAAGAGTGCTGCATTCATGGGCAAAAAATAAGACCATTCGTAAATTTCAACGAAACCATAAGATAACAAGTATTTCCAGCAACTGTGAGCAGAGAAAGGTTCTGTTTTATTAAAAGATTTCTTCATATAGTTGGCAATCAAAACTTAGCCTCCTTTGAAATGGCAAAATATTACCATTGTTAGAAAAACTGAAGACCAACTGTCAACAGTTTGGTGTGTTTCACAAAAACGACAGTGTAGATGAAGCAATTGTTCCGTATCAAGATCTTCATAGCGCTAAACAATTTATAAAAGGAAAACCAGTGACATATTGGATATAAACTGTGGATGCTCTGTAGTGTTGACGGTTTTCCGTATAGCTTCTATATATACTGTGGAAAAGATTCTTATGAGAACCACTCCATTAGGAACGCATGTTGCAACCACCCAGAGCCGTATCAGCCGCAATCCATACCCCCCAATTTGATGGGGCCCACGCTGTCACAAGGGGTCCCAAAATTCATTGCCGTCACCACTTAGCCCCCAGAGGAAGCTTCGATCCCCCAAATTGAAATATGAAGCACTAGAAATCAGTGAACCTAGGTATTATGTCTCTCTTCAAACCCAAGGCAGAGTGTATCCTGCAAGTGAGCAGCAATGCACTGTAGCAGGTGGAGCAAGGAGATTGATATACGGATTGGCAAAGCTGACGCATAGTTCTGCGTGAGCTTTGTGGTTCTGTATTCACAAAATGGGAGTTTTCTAACACCGCAAAGCTATCAGTTTTTAACTCGGTCTTTGTTCCGATCCTTACCTGTGGTCATGAATCTTCGGTAACGACCGCAAGAATATCATCTCAGGTGAAAGCGGCAGAGATGGGATTTTTGCGAAGAGTCCACAGTGCGACACAGGGGTGTACCCAGGTGAGATGGTCCCCGGGGTGAGAAACATGTTTGGCGCTCCCATGATTGAATCTAAGGCCGTTTGGGAGTAAATGTACTGTATAGAAGAAAAAACTTGCGACATTGTTGGGACTTTTCGGCTCCCCCAGGGATTCGGCGCCCGAGGCATTGTGCCTTACCTGCCCCCCCCCTCTATACACCCCTGGTGTGACACTTCGCGACAAAGTGCGCAGCTGCGAAAGTTGCAGAGCCCTGAATGTCGAACCACTTCTCTGAATTGAGAGATCACAGCTACGTTGATTCGGCCATGTGTCCAGAATGCCCCACAAAAACTGGCGAGGCACATCCTGTTGGTTCCCTTTAAGTCCAGCGTGCGTCACTTTTCTTGCAGAGCTTTGCAATCCTATAACTCGCCAGGCGATTGAGGTAGAGAGCTGTTCAAACCATCCACGGATTCAGCAAGTCTTGTAGTCCAAAGCGATAAAAAATATTTTTCGGTTTCGGTGGGGAGTTTTCTGGAGGTGACGTCACAAAGAGGGCATGTTTTCGAAATGTTGGCCACCTTTGGCCGTCCGTGGGCCCCAACCCATTTACCCATTCTTTTGGCTCAAAGTTTTGTTGAAAACTAGGTGAAAATCCGCGTCTATAGAGCCCTTGATTGACTTGCTAGCACATCTGTTGCCAAAATTATGGGCCAAAAACCCAGTTTTTGGCCTAATTCCTAACTTTTCAGCAAAGGCACAATTTGCCCTTTCAGGCCAAATTTTGGCCGGCCATAACTCGGCAGCAGATAGAGTTAGAGAACTGTTCAAACCCTGCAATGACTAGTGGCGTTGTGTAGTTTAGAATAAAAAAAAAAATTTTTAACTTGGATTGGGGATTTTGGGCCAATGGGTTCATAATGGGGGTCTGTTTTTGATTAATTATATGACGTCATCATCCGATCCCACGCGCCAATATTGTTGCTTGCAGTATTTTTGGATTCGAGGCTAAAATGCGCGTTTTTAGAGCCCTTGATCAAGTTTCTAGCATTTCTGGTTCAAAAGTTATGCCGAAAATATTCCAAATATGTCAGGAATTCCCAAGGGCCTTCAGGGGATTTCCATAATTCATATTCTACCATTTTTGCCATAACTCATCAACCAGAAATGCTAAAAAGTCCATCAAACCCTCTAAAACCTTGTACTATTGCATAGAATGCATTTAAACCTCGCGTGGTTTCGCGCCCCTGATTCTGCTCGATTCACGCACTCCCACGGGCCGCTGACGTCACGGATTGTTTAGAGAAACCTGTCAAAACATGTCAAAACAACCTGTGGTTTTGTAAACATAGCCAGAAAGGCCGAAATCGCACCGCAAAAAGTTTTTTTTCAGCCTAAACTACAAGTCTCTCCCCATTACGAGCGGATTTGAACAGCTCTCTAGCTCGATACGCTGACGAGTGATGGCCATTTAGAAAAGCGGCGTGTTCCAACCCAAATTGGGGTTTGTGGGTGCAGAAATGTTCACCAATTTTGTTTTTTTTGGCCATAATTACGGTTATAGATATGCTAGAAAGTCATTCAAGGGCTTTAAAGACGCGGATTTTGGCCTAGTTTCCGAAACAATCTTGAGCCATAATAATGGCCAAATGGGTTGGGGCCCAGGGCCAGGTAAAGATAGCCAAAAACATCCCCACTTGTGGCGTTCTCCCCCGAAAACCCCCCAGTGAAAACGAAAAATTTTTTTTTCGAGTTCGACTACAAGACTTGCTGAATCCGCAAAGGGTTTGAGCTCTCTAGCTCAATCGCCTGGCGAGTTATAGGATTGCAAAGTTCTGCAAGAAACATAGCTTTCGCGGGACTTAAAGGGTTTTAAACCTACGGGAAGCGGCCCAGAAGTCGTCAAAGTCCAAAATGGAGTGACTACATCTGTGACCTTGCTTGGTCCCATCTTGGTGTGGGGCCAGCAGAACTATCTGAAATTGTTGTTGCCGGTGAGGTATTCTAAGTCCTCCAAAGCCTGTCACCCCCGCAACCCTCCCTAGAGAAAAAACGGCATGAAAATGAATGAAATGAACACCGTTTATGTTATTTAGTTTATTCATCGGTGTTTAAAAGTGCTCAGCGAGCGAGTGAACAAGTTGCTTAAACGGCTAAAATTTATTAATACGAACGTAGAGACGGCTAGAAATAATTTACCTACAATTGATGATACCTTTTCCAGGAAATAAAATGTAAAAAGCTGTTTCTGGTAAGTTCAGGTACAGACATTGTTGCGTCAGCGATATAATGCGGCCCGCTGATTACCTTATAAGCCCCCATGTTGCCCACGGAGAATTCTGAGTTTGAGACCCCTGAGTTAGTGGATTATGAATGTTAACCATTGCGCCACGTAGGCCTTAGTTTATATTTGTTAACATTTGTAGGCGATTCCAGATACAAAATGTTATTAATCTAAACATGTACCATGCACCAGGAATTAACAGTCCAGACATTAGCAAGGTTTGTGCATGCGTATTTCGGCCAGTGAAAAGCCCAATGCGCATGCTTTATAAGCATTTTCACTTTAGCTCACAGTAAGTTTATTTGCGCTAATGAAAGAAAACATTCATCGCGGCGCACATGCTTTGACCGGCCTCATGTTTGCTCCTTCGGTAAAAATGTTTTGATAACTGAACGAAAGGATTGATTCTGATTTCCTGCAATTTTTTTTACATTTGCCTTTCATTACGACATTTCTAAATAATCGCCGTCAATTAAATGACAATGATTTATGACGAAATTCATTGTGTTAAGCTCGTTCAAAAAATTGGAAACTACAAACCTATTATAGGTTCTAATGTAATTTGCACTATCTGTGAATATTTCTAATGTAATTCGAAAATATTTCTAATGTAATTTGGACTATCTGCAAATGCTGTTCATGTTGTGAACTAAATATAAATTTTCAGAATGTCTATCCCCCCTACACAAACATGAAACCCCCAGTGGAAGACTTTCTGGCGATGGTTCTGCCCGGGCCCGCAGACATGGTGGGGCATTCAGGGGAAGTTAACTCCAAACCTTTTTTGTGCCCCCCCAAATTTTGTTGTGCTCAGAAAAAATTGTTTTAAACATGAGACAAAAATCTTTCCCCTAGGAATGTATTTTGCCCCCCCAAACATTGGAACCTGGCTAGGGGCCTGGTTCTGAAAAAATTGTGACTGCAATTAGGGATATGTTGTTTTGAAGGCCATTCGGCCACGACATGTAGCATAATTTTTTTTTATAAATAACCATTAGGGGTCCCCTGTAAGCATTTTGGGGGGACGGAGTTGGGCTGTTACGGCACTGCAACCACCATACTTATGCCAGTACACAGTAATAAACAACATGTTATTTTCTTCGATAATTTTTTACATGCCGCCAGTTGTTGTGTGACCTGGCTGCCAAAGATATGAGAATCTGCGATGCAATCAGAGAAAATCGAACTGGACGCTGTCCTTCGATTGCGAACAAGGACTGTAAGAAACAGCCCAGAGGATCTTGGAATTACCGATCAGATGGCAATGTTATTTGTGTGAGATAGAACGACATCTGTCCTGTCACGATTGCCAGCAACTACAGTATTTTACTGTGACACCTACTAGCAAAACAGAAAGACAGGTTTAAAACGAACGCAGAAGAGCAGTAGAACAGCCACACATTTTATGTGCAATCAAGAGATGGGTGGTGTGGAGTGTGCGATCGTATGCTGTCATCTTACCGACCGCGACTACGATCACGAAAGTGGTGTTGGAACTTAGTTAGCAACTTCCTGAATCTTTCTGTTGTGGCAGCTTTTCGCTTTTACAGCCACGCCAACCACCCTAAGACTACCCATCTCCAATTTCGAAGAGAAATCGCAAGGTATTTTGTAAAAAAGAAACAAGGCTCCGTTTGGACGGCCCTACAACGCAACACGGCACATCAGTAAGATACGATGACGTGAACCACACACTGAAATCTATCTCCCTACGATGATGTCCTTTCTGCCAAAAAACACATAGGCTTCGATTTGAAAAGTGTTAAATGAGATATCATAAGAAATGCAGTGCACTGTTCCACACACAGTAAGGTGAACTCTTTCTGACTTTTCTCGAATCGCTGGCATAAGTTGCTGTTTTCTCCAGTTGGTGTTTTGGCTTTGCCATGTTATGAAAAGCAAACCAGCGTCTTTAATGTGTAACATATGTGTGAAGAATTTGCAATTTATGGAAATGCATTTGAAACGCTCGTAAATAGTCGTATTACTAAAGAAATACAAGCACTTTCTCATTAATGTGAAGCAGAAAAGTGGTTAGTTTTATGTGTTTTCAAGTAGCCGTAGAACTCAACGTCCCCAAAATGGGAACATAATAAAACAATGTAAAATAAAATTTGGAAAAATAAAATTATTTATGGTCTTGTTACAGCAAGTAAACAAAAGTTTTAAAAACTCATGAAAAACCAATCATTGGTTCTATGCCGTCTTTAAAGCGCTTTGTGTCAAAACACCTGTTTCAAGGCGAACACTGGCATTCTGTGTATTGTTTTGGCTACTTTGGTCAAGCGCACTTTTGATTTGTTGATATTCACAATGAGGTGTCCTTTTCGCTTGAGATCTGCAGGACCAGCGATGAGTCGTAACAGGTTTGATACTCAGAAAAGCCAGCATCTTTCAGGGTTTCGTTCAAAATGTGATGCCGATGAGTCGAAATTACAAAAAAGGAAAACAACTGAGAAAGGCATAGATTTTTTAGTAATAGTTCCTGCCAAATGACGGCTTAATTTTAAGCATGGGAGACATATTCCGTTTTTGGGTAAAATCATAGTTTTAAAAGAGCACTGAAAAATGAGATTACCCAGTGCTCATCCTCTTCTTATCCCATCACTAAGTAGCCCATCACAAAGTGCAACAACCAACAACCTCTGGATGCAGTACGATCCAAACGGTGCATCCAGTTTCTCCTCTCACCAATGGAACGTCGGCACCAACCTGGACCGGGCCTTTGCGAGTGTTGACCAGGACAACCAACTGCCGGACAGACATGTTCTAGGAAAGTTCCCGCACTCACAACACCGACCCTCCCTCATGATGCCAGCGAGGCTCAAAGTTCCTGCCTACAGCGATCCGGTGAACCGTTGGAACTTTCGCAAGGCTGATTCTAAGCGCTTTTGCCTTCTCTCAGGTGAATTCGTGAAAAGATTGCCACCTCCGGATACAACAAACATCGAGAAGACATACCAAGAATTCTGTGATAGCCGGCTCTTTACGGCTATGCAATGCATCTCACGTGGCCGTCGGAAGACTATGTGCTATGCTGGGACAAAGAGTACGAGACCGTTCAGCGCTCCTTCCTCCGAGCCCCAGCGGGGAAAATTGATCAATAAGTCAAAATTTTCCTGCAGCAGAGTTTATATTTTATTGCAACTACACCAGATATGTCCAAACCAAATTGCTTACTGAGCCAAAACTTATGTCACTATCTCATCCAGGGTCGCATATTGAATAACATATTAATGAGGGCCGCACATTGAATGGCTTACTTTGATGTAGCAAACTAAATTTAGCTAAAGCTAATGTCCTGAAAGCGTTCGAATCTAACTGCAATGGTAACAAATGTGATAAAGCGTCACTGAGGACAACCTGCAACAAAAATGTCAAATTTATGATTATCAAAACAAAGACAAACGGTCAATATGTGAGATACTCTTATTACAGGGAAAACCTAAACTGGGCCGCACAAACCTTCGTCTGGACCGCATGCGACCCGGGGTTCGACATAGCTGAACTACAACAACAGATATTAATATGCTTTGCAAGTTCAGTTGTAATTCTGAAATAATAATAGATTTCTTGCGACTTCTGACGTATTAATTTTGTCTTGCCACTGCCCACTACTGGACGATTGAATATGAAGTTAGCTAGACATGGTAAGGCAAGAAACAAGGAGTTATTGACACGGGATATTTTTCTTGTGTTTTTGGATTGATTTTGTCTACGGTTTGTTACCTCTAGCTTTGCTGGATCTTTCACACTTTAGAATTTTGTGTCATTTCAACAGAATAAAAATTTTAACCTCTGTCGATTTGATTTCTAGTACATGCTTTGTATTCTGCTGTTCAGTTGCTAACACATAAAATTGATAGGTCGAAATAAAGTCAAAATTTGTAAATCATAAAGTCAAAATTTTACGTTTTTAGGTCAAAAAATTGGTTACCTTAGTCATAACACATAATAGAGTAGGTGTTAGGTCATGTAGGTAACATACATAAATCTTTATGAACCTCTTCTAATTTAAATATATGTTTCTGATTTTACCCAAATTTGCATGAAGCTGTTTCTAAAACACATATTTGATTGAGGCTGCTGGGATTTACCCAAATGTTCATAATATACCAAACTCTGAATGACCCTTGTCTAAGTTACAAAGATGATTTTGATTGTGTCTAAATTTTAATGAAGCTGTTTCTATCAGCCAAATTTGATTGTGGCTGTTGGAATTCACCCAAATGTTTCTAATTGCACCCAAATTTCAATGACTCTTTTGTATGTTGTCCAAATTTGAAAGAAGCTGTTCCATTTTATGTAAGCCTTCTAATTTGCCCAAATTTGAATGAAGCTTTTCTAATTTGCCTTGATTTGATTGAGGTTGTTGGACTTTACAAAAACGTTTCTGATTTCACTCAAAACTTGCACGAAACTTTCTAATTGGCCCAAATTTCATTTAGGCTGTTAGAAAACACAAAAATGTTTCTAATTAATGTAAATGTTTCAAATTTCACCTAATTTTGATTGAAGCTGTTCCAATTTGCCCAAATTTGAATGAAGCTTTTCTAATTTTCCCAGATTTGATTGAGGCTTTTATGCCAGCGACGAACCTAACGTTCGTGTAGCCCAGGTGGTGTTGGAATGTGCTGCACCCTCGGAGAAGTGCTAAGAAATGTTATGAGACGTAGAGTATAATCAGCAACATCAGGAATTGCTTCAGAGCACGACAGAAATCTGCTGTTCGTGTTTTACTGAAGCAATATACACACGCTACTCTCGAGGAGTCTTCAACAGTCTTCTTTAAAGCTAAAACCATGTTACGAAGTCAACCACTTATGAATCAGTCTATTATGAAATAGTGTGTTAAGTAGTGGTCTACTACGAACGTGGTCTTTTAGGAATATTCTGTTATGAAGCAGTGTATTATGAATGTGCTCTACTATAAAATACAGTAGTCTCATATGAAAGTTGCCTTTCATCACGTGGTCAATTTTACAAGGTAACCGATGGGTACAGATTGCTAGTGAGAATCGTCTTGCGATGCCAGCAGGTCTTACTTTTCCTAATGCTGCAACCCAGATCAACAGTATCCCCGCAATTGAACCGGGCCAGTGCTGGCCGGATATATTGCGGGACTGACTAACGTCGGCTTTGATGCGGCAATGCACCGACTGCCAATAGTCGAATGACGTGACCTGCCTGACAGTTGGCTTGGTACTGGCATCAGGTGGAGTCCCGGCATTCGGGTATAATCGGTGAGTTAGGATAAGTGCCAAATAAAAATAATGTTTTTTTTTGTTTGTTTCTGGTGAAATTTGTCTGAATCGAGCGACTTTGAACAGGGCGGACCTAAAGAATGAATTATGGAAGTTCCTGCTCTCTATTATGCATTTCAAATAAAAACTGCCAAATCTGAAGCAGAAATTTAAGAAAATATTTTAGCAACGTTGTTTGTGTTTTAATTGATCCTAGTACTGACTGCAGTATTTTTTAGAAAACACGCCAAGACGATACATAAGTGCTTGCTTGTATATAATGGGGTAAATGATGCGCTTTTCAAATTGGCGTTTCCTAGCTCGTGATTTTTTCTGGTATAGAGTACTGATACTTAACTGTCACAAATGGTCTACAATGAAGAAGCGTCTTTCATTCTGTTACCAGGTTATTTTTCAGCTTCATACTTGTAGGAATAAATGTTTGGTGCTTGCAAAGCATTTGTATTATGAACTGGCATCTCAGGACTTGTGAATATTCACTGTGCTCGTTGACTTGCTTGTATCAAGAGTTTTTTTATGTGTGCTCTGGATGGACTGAATCGCAATTGGCCATGCTTCTGTGCGCGTAA
>Ga0210059_1016337_pt1 | contig 10725 bp, 9 predicted proteins | sample Ectturendosymbi2_FD_188042 | JGI IMG/M metagenome (GOLD analysis project Ga0210059, IMG submission 188042) | Ecteinascidia turbinata endosymbiont from Florida, USA - Sample 2 (SPAdes) (version 2) | ecosystem: Host-associated > Tunicates > Ascidians > Unclassified | place: Key West, Florida... | reverse complement strand
AAAATTCCCAATTATGAACTTTAGCAACATTTCCCTTGTCCAGAACAAAATACTGTGTATTCTAGTATTCTGTAACTCTGCTTATTTTTTGTGAACACTTACTTTTTCATATTTTCTGTGTGCACATTCTATGCTTCTCGGCATATAAGTACACCCTTTGTTTTTTTCTGTTTTGCTTTTTTTCTTCTGTACCTCTTTAATTAGTTTTTGTTACTTGTTTACTTTTTTATTAGTACTATTTTTTAACTTTTTTATATTGCTAAAAATATTCTAACCACACCAAAATCCTTCACTTAAATTCGATCCACTCATTTGTCTACATAGGCATGCGGTTTCACCTGTACATTTTCTTCACCATGTTCTGCGTTCATTCGTTTTTTTTGTTTTTCTTTTCATTATGCTTATTTGATGTCCAACTGTTGTTTCTCAACACTTATCAAAAATGATAAACAGGGTTGGTTGACTAGATGACCGCCATGGTCTTTCGCCAATCCTATATGACATAGCGCCCTTCTTTGTTTACACTGATCAACTATTGTGCCATTGTGTTTTCATTTGCTCTAATGTTCGCTAATGGTTGGCTTACTGCATGCGATGGCTTTTATGATGCTTCTGCTTGTTGGCTGAGTCATATGAAACAATAAACCATTGACCAATAAACCATTGACCATCTTCAAATTAGAAATATCCTCCAACTCACCACAGTAACGTTCGTGCTGAGGCTAACTTGAACTGAGAATTGCTTCAATTGCCACCAGAAGGTACGGTCCTCCGCTATACGTGACCTTTTTAAAGTGGCCCATGCGCTAAACTAATTGCCCACCCCTATACTACGTTAATAATGGTGATCCGTTTTGCCCCTAACAAAAGTAATTAAAAGGCTGTAGAAGAACAAGCGGTTTGACGTGGCCACAAAGTTTTTTAATAACACCCAACATGTCAAGATTTCTCTTATCACTTTAAAAGATTCAATGGTTTGTACCATTCAAACTTCAACAGTTCAACAGTACCCTAATGTCATAAAGTTTCATGAGTCCAAACACTCAGAAAAAGTGGTACACGAACAAACGGAAAAAATTCCTTAGAAATACCAACATTTTAAACTATCTCGTACGTTTTGACAATTCCAGCATATCTGTGGTTACATAGGCTACCAATTTTAAAGGAAATTTTCGATCAAATGGCATGCCTTAAGATAAATCTTGTAAGGAGATAATAAACCAGCAGGAGAAAGAAAAATTCAAATAACATTTTGTAAAAAATGATTAGAATAGAAAATTTCATATTTATTCTTTGAAAGTTTCTGCAAATGTCAAAATTCCTATGCAATGTTTTGAATTTTTCGGGGAGGCAAAAGACAAAATTCCCCCCTGCTTGTGCGCCTGATTGTAGCGTTGTGTGTATTTTCTTCCTGTATCCCAACTTGGAGCGCTGACAGTTTATAAAATAAGAGGAGTGCGTGTAGAAGAATATGTATATTATGTCAGAAAACTTCACCAAAACGTTGGTTTGGAAACATGAATATGACGTCAAATTGTGACTTTACAAACAGCACACACCAAATACAAATGACCATCTTATGCTACTGAATGAAACCCCCCCATGGAAATTGTCTGCGCACGCCACTGGCTTATACATTACAGTTACTTTGGGCCCTTTTGAAAGCAAGGTATTTGCACATTACAAGTGCTGTTGGGGGCCCTTTTGAAAGCAAAGTAGCCTACTTACACATTACAGTTGTTGTTGTGGTCCCTTTGAAACAGAGTACTTACACAATGCAGTTGCTGTTAGGCGCCCTTGTAAAGTAGAGTACCTGCACATCACAGTTGTTGTCGGGAGCCCCTCTGGAAGCAGAGTAGCCTACTTGCACATTGCAGTTTTCTTGGGGACCCCTTTGAAGGCAGAGTGCTGAATTATGATGTGATTCGGAAAATATTACACGAGCGGATAATAAAATTTTTACCATAAATGAGGAATATTTACACGCGAAATAGCTTGAGGGGCCCCACTTGCCTCCCCCTAAACACACAACTCTATATATCCCTGACAATGACCTTACATGAGAATATGAAACCGATTGAACACGTAGAAGTAGAAGTGATCCAGAGCAGTGAGTCTGATACGTCAATATAGAAACAGTTTCTACTCGAATGCAGACCATACCAGACGCCAGAGATGAGCGGACAGTGAAATTTTTCAGTCCGAGTCCAGTCTGATCCGATAAAATTGAATCCGATCCAGTCCTGATCCGCAAAATGTTTGAAAATCATCAGACCGATCCAGTCCTGATCCACTAATGTAAATCATATATTTTTATTTGGCCTCATGAGGAAAAAGGACTACTGGAGATATTTTGCCTTCAGCCAAATACAGTAGGTTGAAGGCAAAATAGTTCCAGCAGTGCTTTTGCCTCATGAGGCAAAATAGGCACAGACTTTTGCCATTTCCAAAATTTAACAAGGATTCAAGAAGTGTCTATTAGGCATTAGAGGGAAAAACACTGCTGGAGTTATTTTGCCATTAAGAGAATCCGATTGCTTGTATTGGTCAAGTGACAACACCAATATACATGGATTAGCGTAAGGTCCTTGTCACAAAACCTAAAACCCTAAACTGAAAACCAAACCCAAAACCTAAACCCAATACTAAGGCCTAAACCCAATACTTAAACCTAAAAGTTGAGCCTAAACCCGAAACCTAATCCGTAGACTTAAACCATAAAGGGGAACCGTAAACCGAAACTTAAACAACACCCTAAACGTAAACCATAAACCTAAACCCCAAACTTTTTGAAAAAGTACATTAAAAGCACTCCTATCAAAGGTGTAACCTCCATAAGCTAAGCCAAAGGAATGATGAGAGCAGAACCAACGAACAATCGCACAGCAGGAATAGACACCAACCACTCAACCATGTTCACATTGCTACTAGAGTCTAGAACTCAACGTTATATGTGAACAAAGGTGAATGCAGTTCGAATTGCAAAATAGTCCCAGCAGGGTTTTTGCATTTACTGGCAAAATATACACTACCATTTAGCAAACCTGTGAAATCGGATCACAACCAAAATTTTTGATATTTTCAGAATAAGCGCATCAAAATAACAAAAATTTTCTCAGTCCGATCCAGTCCTGATCCACCAATTTTGAAAAAAATTCAGTCCGATCCAGTCCTGATCCGTGCTCATCTCTGCCAGACGCATCAGAAAAGGACGTGTCGTCACGAAATCAGACGCATGCGCCCAAAAAACGCACAGGACGCTTGCCGTGTGCATACAGCTTAAAGAAAAAAATTGCAAGCCGCCCTTCATTGTAAGCCACCCTTGATTGTAATTAAGCCGCACAAAATGATTAAAAAAACCTTGTAAGTCGTGGCTCACAATCGAAAAAATACGGTATCAGTATTGCTGACGTCTCTCGGTCTGCAAAAACATAAGCTCAATCAGTGAATCTGATTCACTCTGTCCTAGGAGCAGGGACGGATTTAGGGAGCGTGGGGCCCTAGGTCATCTTAGATTTTGGGGCCCCACACAGGTGTGGCCTATTTGTTCGTTTGTCTGAAAAGCGTGAAAACAAGCTCCTCTTATATGTAGTGCCTCCTCAAAAATCTAGATTTTGTGGTGCCGACTTTGGTACTATGATTGCCTTAGATCAGTGTTTCCCAACCTTTTTAGGTTTACGGTCCCTGCAGGAAAAAATAAAATTTGCGGCACCAGTGGCGAACCCATAGCAATTTCCTTTAAGATTTGACGACATTTTGAAAATGTATTTTAAATGATATATTGAAAAACGTCTTTTCGCGCGGCTCCCCTCAGTATTGTAAATGTCACCTTAGGGTGCCACGGCACCTCGGTTGGGAACCACTACCTTAGATATTCAACCGAAATTAAAAACTTTTCTACATTCTTCTCAAGAACAAATGGCAATGCGATCTTTTTTGGAATTAATTAAGAAGTTTAATTTCGTCAAAGTTCAGTGATTTCTAGCGTTTTTGTAGTTTTTTTCGGATGTACACATTTTCCTGCGTGATTTCGTTGCCGCCCTCGAAAATATCATCTAGTTGTCGATCTGATTAACACTGACAAAAAACTTGCAACAAAGCAAGACCGCCAGACACCGCAGAACTCCGATGAAAAGCAGTATTTTCATTTTTACATTGGGTAGCAAACAACATGATCATGTTGTTACTCTACTGATAAGAGTCTAAACCAGCTATGTCCAACACAAACGGCTGACTGAGCCAAAAATTATGTCACTATCTTAACCAGGGCCGCACATTAAATGACATATTGATGAGGGCTGCAAATTGAATGGCTTACTTTGATCTTAGCAAACTAAATTTAACTTAAGCTAATGTACTGAAAGCGTTTGAATCCTAACTGCTGTGGTAACAGACGTGATGAACTGGCACTTAGGACTACTTGCATCAAAAATGTCTCATTCAAGATTATCAAAATAAGGACAGGTTGTCAGTACATAAGAAACTTTAACTAAAGCGAAAACCAAAACTGGGCCGCGGGTTGGACAGAGTTGGTCTAGATATTTGCATTTTCATTCGTTTCAAAGTAAATTGTGAGGTTATGCCTACGCAGTTTCGCAACTTTGATTAAAATGAGTCGTCATAGGAAGGAGTTGCGCGGGGCTCCAAAAAGCGCGGGCCCAAGGCCATGGCCTATTTGGCTTATGTGCAAATCCGTCACTGACTAGGAGAGGGCGAAAGCTTGCTCAGGCTCGAGGCTGCTTGCAGGCAGGGATGGAGAGGTGACTCTCGAGTTTTGCGTCACGCTCAATAATGCACAACGGCAAACATTTACTGACTCTTGACACCAGCGGCGACTTGTCTTTACCACGCTAGAAATACACTCGTATCGCGCAAAAAGGTCGATTGATTTTTCGGACAACGGACACGCTAACGGCGCACCTCGAATTAAGGAAAAACAAGAAAGCGCGCATGCAAAGCTCCGCGGTGTCGTAAATACGCACGCAGAGAGGAGAACAGAAAAACGCATTCAGCACAAGGCGTAACTGGTACGGTAGGTCACGTGATACATACGAAAGCAATGTGAACGTGTGAACGGTTTGTGCCCAGCAGGATGGCTCAACGAGCAGTCTATTACAATGCGGTGGTTCCGGTCCATACGTACTTGTCCATATAGCTGGGCCACTGGCTGCAACAGAATCACACAACAATGGTTGCATTTTTTAGGCCAAGAAAGTGGTTTCTTATGTGGGACAGTCTACTGTATATGATAGGAATCACCACAGTTTACATTCAAAATATTTGGCCCCCACAAAATTTTGGGCTGGCTACGCTACTGACTCCATCATCTCATGAATAGGCCTATTTGTGGTGACTTATGACTAGTCTGCTTAACACAAAATCGTTTTAATTGTAACAAAACAATTGGCTCTGTTTTATGTCCCAAAAAGTGAAAAAAATCTGCTCCAAGGAATGCTTTCCTGAACGGTCTACGACTGTGTGTGTACAATTTTCTGACCAGTTGAAACACATTGGTACCGGGGTTTTCCGGAAGGCCGCCCAGGGCCGTTAATAGGAAAATAGACACATTGGGAAAATAAGACGTGGACCAAATAACCGCCCGGGCTGTTATACGGCAGTTGCGTATTGCCTGTGTCTGAACAACTACACATACACACAAAATCTATACACAATAGATGTATGTATAATCCATATTTGGCGCACAATAGAGTCTGGAGCGTGGGCACAAATATCTAAATAGTTTTCAAACTTTGTTTCACGTTGGACGTACCGTGTAAGGGAATAGGTAAAAACAGTATTCAACTGAAATCTTAGCACCATATAAACGCCCACCTAAAATAAGCGCCCATGGGCGGACTAAAGACTGGGCGGCCTTCCGTGAAACCCCGGTATGCTGCTAAATGCCTCACTGAAGGACAGGGCCTACGAGGAGGTACAAGAGGTACATTGTACATGGGACCGGTTTGTACTGGGTGCCGGGAGAAAAAAAGTACACAAATTTGCTCAGTTTCTCTGTAAGCAAGCCTACAGTTACTAATGTAAGCCTATTTCCTGTAGGCCTATAACGATTAATATATTTTTAAATTTTAACATGGTAGCTGTTTTCTCTACATTCTGTCTACAAACAAGCTATTGATGAAGGCACCAGGAGCTAGGGATGATGATGATATCTAGAGACAAGTGAAATCTCTCTATTGTGTAGCTAACAAGCTCAGAGGCACAGGTGCTCAGTGCTTTCCTGCAGTAAAAACATTGTATTCCGTGCTTTTGCATGCCAATATGTGCTTGCCCATTGTGGAACAAACAGATGCAGGCTAGTATGAAGCGCTTACGCGTTGCATACAACAATGCTTACCGAATTATGCATTACATAACATACCCAAGAATGTAAGTGTTCATCCACACCAAGTTAGCCATTGTGTGAAGGCCTTTGATGCCTTGTTGAGTAACAATTTTTACCGCTTTACAACGTTAAGCATCATCATCTAACTTTTTTATTTGATAGCTCGAAATGTTTGATGTTTTTTACAAGTCTTTTTTTCTCTATTGTTTAACGCTCCTGTATGACGGTGACGAACTGAAATAGTTGTAGGTGCGTTGTTTCAGTGTGTGCGACTCATCAATATTGCCTTTGTGTGGCAACCAAACCTTTCGTGTGCTTCTTGGCGCCTCAGGTTTTCTGTATTTTCTTATGATGCCTCTAGCACCTCCAACAGTAGACGATGTGTGCAAGCCAAACATGTAAAAAGTGAATATATATAACAAGCAAAACGCCCACTGTCAAATCCTGCCTTCAATTAATTCGCTGTCAGCTTCATGCTAAATGTCTTGTAAAACATTTGAAACTATGATCAAAGCAATTTACATCCCTCTGTGTGCCGTTGAGCAACCCCATACGATTTGTTTCTTTTTGCTAGCCGTTTACCTCAAAATGTTGAGTGAATGCAGTTATAGTTGTGGTGCTGTTAAAGTGTTTTACTCCTATCAGTGTTGATTGTGTGTTAGCACGTACTCTTTAATGCGCTATACTAAATATTTTTGTACTCTTGCTTTATGTGATTCGATCACCCTTGTGATGACCCATAAAATGAAAAATGTTTCTCAGTTGCGCGCCCCCCTGCGGCTAAATTGCAACTGACTTCGCAGCACTGCCTCTTATCTCACGCCTTTTCGTTCGTTGTTTTGTGGCTAAGTGTATATAGGTGCGTTACTAGATTTGTTTTTTCTGTTTTTCGTGCATTTTATTGTTTTTTTTTATATGACTTTGTGCACGCTGAATGTTGCATGTTACTTTGACTCTGACGATAACATTAGCATTAGTCATTGTCGTTCGTGGAAGTCTAAGCTCGATGTTGACCAGACCAAAAAGTGACAAGATCATGTCCGTAACTTAATATTGGTCAGTGTAAAAGGGGCAAACGCAAGCAAGTAAATGTAAAATTGTGGAACTACTGTAATTGTCCACAATTAAGCGACAAAGGCGGTTTTACTGCTCTGTGCTACAGTTAGATGGTTAAAGTTTATGAAGGTTAAAGTTTATGAAGAGATCTTTCATAATCTTCATGTGGGTGTATGTTCAGATGTGCAGTTGTTCCCTAGCATTTACGGTCAGACCACTAGTATGCGGAAATTCAATAAACAAACACCTTTTTATGGAAGAAATAGAAAAGGAATTAAAAAAAAAATTATTATTTTTATAATAGTTGAATTCCTTAGTCTTTCTTGAATGCTTCTACCAAATTCCAAGCAGATTCAATGAAGTCTGACTGTTTACCACTTGGTTTTCTTGCACCATCTCTGTGTTCACAGTGTTTGACTCTTCTAAAAAATTCTTGTTTGCCCACACAAACACTGCTCAAACGTGCTCCTAGAGCTCCAGGTTTTCATGTACTTGCTCCTGCATCTATCTTCTAATAGCTTGCCAACTTCTACCAATGTACTGTTTTCTTTCCCCCATTTTTTAGGAAGTGGCTACGGAACCACCCAGGGATCTTCTTATTTCAAAACTTAGTCCACCATGCCGCCTCCTATGACGTGGTTTGAATAAAGCGGTCAGTTTGTCATTTAAGCGTCGTCGATCTGGTAGCGTAATGGATAGGTTTCAAGTCTGCCATGCCAATAGTTGAGGGTTCACCTTTCAACTTGGCGCCTTGCATTTTCGTAATAGTGACTGCTTGCACGTTTCAATTCGTGGGACCAGTTTTTCTTCACTTTTTTCAAAACTTTCCAAACTTGCTTTAGGTGGTAGTGTTAGGTCAGCATTAGACTTAGGTTAGTGTTAGATTAGCGTTAGCTCAGTGTTGGGTTAGGGTTAGGTTAGCGTTAGGTAAAGGTTAGGTTAGCTTACCATTAGGTTAGGGCTACGGTTAAGTTTAGGTTTTCCTTTGGTGTTCACTATGTTTTTACAAAGTCTAATGCATTCTCCTCGTGCGTTACTATCACATTACAAGAGATGGTTGAATAAAGTTTCAAATTTAAAGATCCACGGGTGGTTCTGTAGCCACTGCCTTTTTTTAGATTTTTAAGAGACAGTCCACATGCGGATTTGGCGCTAAAAAGTTGACGAAAATATGATACTCGTGTGACATCATACAGATCTATGTGAACAGTATATTCAAATACTGTATTTAGTAATAAGTCACCAAGCTGTAAATTTGGGAAGTGGCTACAGATCCGCCTGTGGACTTTCATATTTGGAACCTTATTCTTCCACCACCTGTAACATGATAGTAACACACAAGGACTGAAGGAGAGTGCAGTAGGCTTGGCAGAGATAACCCTTAAACCTTAAGTTCTAAACCTAAACCCAACCCCTAAACCTAAACTTTTTTACCTTAAACTTAAACCTATCCCTTAAACCTAATCCCTGAACCTAACACTTAAACCTTAAACCTAACCCCTAAAGCTAAAGTTTAAACCTTAAACTGTAAACCATAAACTTAACCCCTAAAGCTAAAGCCCAAACGTAAACCATAAACCTAAACTAAAATCTGAAAAGAAAAGTTAGGAACTTGTGCTACCACAAATACCAAAACAGAAGTCGCCGAGCTGAGAGTCGAACAAAAAACCATCGGCACAGCATACCTTAAACATATCAACTACACTACAACGTTGGTGGCGTTTGAATGACAAACTTAGCATTTTATTCGAATTATTTCAGAAGAGTGTTCAAAGCTAAATGTGGTTGTCCTTAAAACTGCTGATTAGCTCATCGGCAGAGTCTGATCAAGTGTAAGTTATTAACATTAGGTTTGCCACCATTTTTCTACCCCATTGTTCATCAATCAAGCAATTGCTGCCACATAAAAAGCAAGCAAATGCTGAATCTACTAAATTCTACAAAAATCTATTCACACTTAGTTACGTTTTGATGTTGAAGTAAATGCACTGTATTAGATGATACAGCAATACTTTGACAAATCAGGGGTTAATGAGCTAGTAAGATGCTGTGAAACAAAAGCAGCTATCATAATTCTAATACAATAATAAAAATCCTTTTTAGCACACTAATGTAAATCACTGAGATGCCATCAACATTAAGCACATTTACTGCAATTTTGAAAATAAAACTACAAAACTTTTTTTATTTTCGAAACCTATGAGTTTAAAAAATGAAGAGTTGTGCACAATTTCCATTTTACCTAATTTTTTGTAATGTTATCAGAATATATGCCACAAGTTGTGTAAAAAAAACAAATTTGAGAAAAGATTTTTTACTCAAAAATTATATTTATCGGCCATAACGTTTGAACCAGAATGACTAGAAAACTAATCAAGGGCTTTAAAGACTTGGTTTATAGCCTGGTTTCCACTAAAGAATTGAGTCAAAAACTGGCTCTCACGGTTGGGGCCCAGGGCCTGATAACCTTGCCCAATAATACCTACCCTACTTATGAGGTCACCCTCAAAAAAACAGGCTGTTATGGTTGAGGCCCAGGGCCTGATGACCTCGCCCAAAAATGTGTAAACCTATCCCACGTCCCATATAAAAAAAAATGCAACGTAGAAGACTTGCTTCATCTTTTGAGAATTTGAATAGCTCTCCAGCTCAGTTGCATGGCAAGTTAGAGTTGCAAAGTGGCACAAAAACAGTGGCTCAATGTGGGATTTCAATGTACGAGTATATCATACACCAGCGCCAAAAGTGTTGAAACAAAATTACTTAACACATTTGATCCCAGGTAGTCAGCTGCGGTTGGCTCTTTGTTGTAAAATTTGTGAACATGTCAAAGGCAGTCACCACATCGTCACATTAGCAAACATGATGATTGTATGCAGTTGTCAGTAGCATCAAGCATGGCTGAAATCATAGTAGTCATGTCAATGAAGTTTTTAGTCATGTTTGAAATGTTCATCCATGTGTTTTGTGTTGTTTTTGTCAGACCCAGAGATATCTTGGTGTGCGAACAATAGTGTTAATAAAAAGTTGCAATCAACTCTTTGGTGTCTGGCTGCTTTCGGGATTTTGCGAAAAAAAACGCCTAAACGCACGTGGCTTTGCGCGGGAATTTCTCTGGTCTGGTTTGCTCTACAGGCCCAGAAAAAGTCTCAAAAGACACGGCAAGTCTTCTAGTCTGCACTCGAAAAAAATTTTTTACTTGGGGGATGTGGGTTTTTTTGTGAGTGACGTCATAAGTGGAAGACTTTTAGGCCACCTTGGCCCACTTTGCCTGGCCCTGGGCGCCAACCGTTAGGTGGTAGTATTTCGCTGAAGTTTTTACTGGA
>Ga0210059_1016336_pt1 | contig 10725 bp, 5 predicted proteins | sample Ectturendosymbi2_FD_188042 | JGI IMG/M metagenome (GOLD analysis project Ga0210059, IMG submission 188042) | Ecteinascidia turbinata endosymbiont from Florida, USA - Sample 2 (SPAdes) (version 2) | ecosystem: Host-associated > Tunicates > Ascidians > Unclassified | place: Key West, Florida... | reverse complement strand
TGCTGGCGGAGATTGGCAGGCAGTGGACGGGGTGCTGAGCAAGGACATGGCAATCGTAAGTGAATACCCCCAGACATGGAAGCTAAAGCTCTGCACTACAAAAACGATGTTGGCAGCCTTCCACCTTAACAACAACGAAGCTAAACGTGAGATTAAACAACTTCATTAAGGAAACCCTGCCCTTCTGCTCTGAGCCCAAATACCTCGGACTAACGTTGGACAGGTCGCTCACGTATCGCCGACACCTTGAGTCACTTCACAAGAAGGTAACATCACGCGTCGCACTCCTGAGGCGGCTTGCTGGCTCCGGCTGGGGTATTTTGTTCGTTTAAAACAATATTTACACATTTTCTTTACGTTGCCGTTTGAAGTGTTAGCTCGACTATGTGGAACCGCCACACAAAGCTTTTATGACCAAATAGGAACGTTGTTTAGTTTAAAGCAGGGGTCTCAAGCTCCAAATGGCTCCGAGGGCCAAATGAGGACTTACAAAGCAACCCGAGAGCCGCATTATCACGCTGACGCAACAATGGCGGTAGCTGAACCTTACCGGAAACAGCTTTTACATCTTATTTCCTGCGAAAGGTATCGTGAGTTTTGGGCAAATCATTAATAGCCGTATCTACATTCCCTCAAAAAGGATCTTGTTCTCTCGCTGACCGATCACTTTTAAACACCGGCGAATAAACTAAATAACCTAAATTAACATTTGTTAATTAACTGTAAATTCACAAAGAGCATCGCGGGCCGCACAAAATGCCCTCCATGTGTGGCACGGGGCCGCGTATTTGACCGTAGTATATAAATATGAAAGTTGAAAGGGGAAATGTGTGAAATCAGTTTTCGAAAGCGGCCAGGTACCCAGACGATGGCTTCCGGCAGAACACGCCTTATGGGAAGTGAAGTGTGTAACCAACTTTCTGGTGTTTTACTATGCACGTCTAAAAATTTCAGGACGGATTTATCACTTATTTTTCAAACTTAGTAAAACATGTAAAAACGCCACAGTCTTTCCCGATATCTATGCCAGTGATACTTAACCTTTACAAACACGCCGAACCCTTACGTAGTTTTCCAAGTTTTTGTCGAACCCCATTTTTGTCCAATATGACAGAAAGTAAAAACGGATTACTGAAACCAGACGATCTTCAACGAACCCCTGAAACGGCTCCGTCGGACCCAGGTTAAGAGCCACTGATCTATGCATTGTTGCGTGGAACATGAACTAGTCAATAAATTTGAGTTTAAACTTTCAACTTGAAGGTGTTACGTGACAATGTATTAAGGCATATAAATTCAGTCGTGCGAACTATAGCTAGCAATATCGCACGCACAACAGAAACTTTGTTCCTTGTTATGGGACCTTCAGCTTTCCAGATCCCCTTTTATTGCTGCAACATCTTTGCTACAGCGAATCAAACGATTTATATGTCATGCAAATTAATTTGGTACTAGTGTTATACGTAAGCAGTCTACCTAACGCAATGGTTCTGGTAGCAGCCGAGCTAAATATTTTTGAACACCGGCATTGGCAGATATAAAAACGAAGTTTCGATATAAAACGTTTTTCGAAGAAAAGGTGAGAGATTTCGGGCAAAAGCTTCTACAGTAGAATTCTCCTATAACACATCATGGGACTGGGGACAAAGCGTCGTTATGGGCGAACTACAATGAATCGTTTCTACATTGGCGTTTTTGGTTCAATGCCAGAGCTGGGAAAATGTTAAGTGTTCTTTGATTAGGATCTCCGCTTACTGTTGGTGCTATACGTCCTGCCTCATAGCCAGAAATTATTCTGTCTTTATTTTTCAAAATTGCAGTCAACGTCGTTGTTGGAATATCGAAATCTGTTGCAAGTTTGCCACATTCGTATCATTTTTATTACTGAACGAAACAACGATGTCATACTTTTTCCATAATTGTTTCTTTTGTTCGACAATTTAGGCACTGCTCCACCAAGACTCAGGCGCGTAGCCAGGGGGGAAAATTGCCCCCCACTATTCCGAGAGTTGCACCAAAAATTTTCAGGTTAATCAAGTGTTTGATGTGTGAGCCAAAGAAATATTTAAGTGCAAAACAACGAAATTGCTTAAGGAACCTATTCCGCAGCTTTTAGTCGAACCTGATCAGAGAAGTATGGTTACCAACTGTCCATGATCAATCAAACGTTGTGCATTGTGTAATGGAGAATTCATATCATGGCTGACTTGTACCTGGGGTTTACTCTCCGCGTGGAAGAATACAAACTAGCATTTAAACGCTTGTAATAACTAACCGGAAGTAAAACACGGTGTAACACTTTTTGCAGCTGTTTCTGGCGTACCAGCTTGCTCTATCCACCATCGCAAAAGTTCTCTGATAACTCTGGCGTGCTACAAATATTGTGTATTTTACCCTTGACTGCAGCATCGGCTGTAGCCTTAAATGAACATCGTAGATTTTTGTTTTTGTACAGTTTTCGAAACTAAACGCGTGCATGCTGTGACAGTGATATACGTTTTACATAACTTGAAGCTCAAACGTTGGCTAAAAAGCAACCCAGTTTCAGTCTTTTATATTACGCAATTAGGTCATATGCACTGTTCAGCAACAATAGCATTTATTCTAGATCATAGGTGTAGAAGTAGGCAATTTTGTGGGAGTGTAAAGGATATTCTGCCCAAATTTTCCCGATAAACTTTTATGCGACAAACTTTCTCTCTACAAATTTCCTGTAGCTGTTGGTACATTGTATTTGCTTCTACCATGTTGCCATAGACGTGAAAATAGAAAATTTGAAATATAGTACTTGAAATTTGGTACTTGAAATTTGGTTCTTAATAACCCAACTGAAAAAGTAAGCTAGGCTGTGCAAGAGCATTGTTAGAAGCCAGCTGACTTAGTTTTCTTGAGCACATGCCTCGCAGTTCTAAGGTTTGGAGTTCCATTCACATTCCAGCTGTTGCTGTCAGCAAGGAACACCTAGCTTAGGGTTGCCATACGTCCGGAGTTTCCCAGACATGTCCGGAATTTCGGTGTTAAAAGTTGTGTCCGGAAATAATTTAAAAAATGCTCTAATGTCCGTAATTTTAACAGACCCTCTGAAAAACCTGAATATAGTCATGACTGGAAGAGAAAAACATGCCGTTTTTGTATTTTGTCGCTTGTAACTTTTTGTGTAACAATTCTGTAATGTTTTTTTCTTTGACAGTGAAGGTATGTGGGTTGGATTAGTAATGGTACTTGTAAGAACATACTGAAAAATGCCGTATAGCGCTTGTTTATTATGGCGAAAAGTAGCCATTGAGAATGTCAGGAATTTTTTCCTCTTCAGATATGGTAGCCCTAACCCAGCTAAGTTAGGCCTAAAGCTGCTTCGTTCCCTGAAGACATATTGTGACATGTGTGGCATGTATCATATTATTTATATTACGACTATGCCGAAAGTCACACAACATTGTCTGCGTAAATGCACTTATATGCAACATGGAACAAGCTGTATGACAAAAAGTGTTCATCCAAACAGTGTAGTTAAAATCAAAAACAAGTGTTTCTGTACTTGCCTAGAATGGACTCTAGTACTCAGCTAGTATGCAGTAAGTGCCCTGCAGTATACAGTATCACGATTCCCTCAGTGTACAATGAATGAAGCACATAAATTAATTGCCTTTACTGCCAAATCTTTCAAGTGAGTCAGTCATCAACTCTCACAAACTGAAACACGAAGTTACTTAAGGAGACCGGTACCCAGCGCATTCTGTACCGCGTACTTACGAAAACGTAGCCGGTGTCTAAAGTGTTAAAAGTAATGGCGCATGGTCCTCTAACGCTGCATGAAAAGTTTCATACAGTAACTCAAATTGCAAATTGGCGGAGGTGAGCAGGAATACATGACTGGACGGCCAGTAACAGGCCACCGTCAACAAAAACGCGCAACCCAAAACTCTCCAAAGCTTTTCATGAAGGACCCAGTCGTATGCTTTTTCGAAGTCGACTAAATATGTGTAGACGTCTTCGGCATACTCCCAAGATATCTCGAAAATTTGGAGAGTGAAAATATAGTCCGCAGTTCTATAGCTAGGATGAAAACCGCCTTGGGTATGCTCAAGCTTTGGTTGAGTTAATTCGCGGGAATTTTTTTCAAGGCACTTGGCATACGCTTTTCAAAGGAGGCTAGGAAGAGAGATGCATGGGTGTTTAGTGCATGTTTATCAACTTGGTAATTCCAAAATAGACCACGACCTTCCTTCTTTTCACCGCATTGTGACTTTCATTTTGTTTCTGTGTTCTTTGTTAGTTTAGTGATGCTCATTTTTTATCTCCAAAAGTTTTAAGTACTTTCAAAGCTAAGACCAATCACATGTTGAAAAAGATGTATTTGATTGTGCACAAATATTGACTGACTTCAAGTTTTCGAATGCTGTTTGCCCTTTCACTGTCTTGGCATTTTGCATGATACTTTGATGGAATAAATGTAAGTATCTACCCAGTGAGGAAAATAAAAAGAAGTTTTACGGGGTCGCTAAAGTAGCCTATGAACAGCACACTACAAAAATGCTGACAATCCTGTCATTTCATGGAACGAAATAGCGAACAATTGGATAGCCAGGCATTTACAGTCAGGGGTGTAATGGGGCGAGGACGTGTTCCCACACTTTTCTCGTGTTTGTGTTGACAGTGAAATGAAAATTAATGCTTTATTAAATATTGATTTAAATATGAGTTTGAAGTGCTGTTGGAATTGAAAATGGCAACGTTTTTTAGTTCATTCCCACATTTTAGCACTACATTCCGTAGTTCAGTTTCAGCGATTTGTACATGAACAGACAAGTTCACGCCGCTCGGCTGGCCTGACGAGAAACTTCCTGACATTCGTCGACCAGTTACGCTTCGGGAATTCACTTTGCACACAGCTGAGTTTTCCATTCCTAGCATTCCTGGTGAGTGAGATATTTAGTTTTCTTGTAATTCGATATGATTATTTGACTTTTAAAACGTTCAAAATGTTAGGATAGGATAAAGAAGCAGATTAAGGAAAACTTTTCAAAATTATTCTCAGAAGCCACATACATTCTCTCAGGTTGCTACACAGTGGAAAGTAAGATTCAAGACCTATACCGTCAGCCATTATTTCAGTGGAACTGGTGGTTTGAAGTAACTTCCAACGACAGAGAACTAGATGCCAAAATGAGAGAAGAATATTGGAAGTATGCAGGTTTCGTTGATGTTGTTGCCAGTGCGCCGAAGAATGTTTAAATTGTTTCTTTGAAAATACCTCATAACATGTGTGTCAACTTGTATTCGAAAGTGCAATCAGAGCACCCGGCAGCTGATGTCAATTTTCATCCATTTTTACAAGTTTTCATGATGATGTTGATCAAGTTTGATGTAGTACAATAATAAGTGTTTGAAACAGTGAAAAAAGTTGAATGCTTATGGGAACAAATGCGTGGTAAGCTTGATATTGATGGGTCTGTTTGTCATCAAAACAGCTATGGTCGTAATGAAATTTAATGGTTAACACCCAACTTCCCAGAACTGAGAAAAATCGCAAAAAAGTAGTCATTAGATTTTACCAGAGCAATGCTGTAAACTAATTCTCCACAATGATGTGATGCAGAGAACCCCTGAAAGCGACTTAAGCCACTAAAATCACTCCTACAAGTCAATAATAATATCTAACGTAAGAGATTTTTGGGATAGTTCGTTGTTCCGTGTAGTTTGTTTAATAACTCACAAGCTGCAAAATATTGTGTCCTAACCAAATAATTTTACCGAACTCAATCTGCGAACCTGACCCTGAAGTAAAAAAACACCAACACACTTTTCGAAAGTTCAGTAAAACAATCTCAAAATGTTTTTATGCCAGTTTATTCACCAGAATATAGAGGCTCAATTCAAAGTTTCGCGTACCTCCACAAACCTATCTTTGAAATTAGTAACTCTTGTTGCCAAGAACGACGTAGAAATCACACGCAGCATTTTATTGCAAAGGGGTTGAGATAAAAAGTTTGATGTCGTCTTCCTTTTTGAAAGGTTTCTTCACGTATAATTATCCAAAGACTATCCACTGGATCTGACAAATATGTTTATCAAGCATAATGCTTACATAAATTTGGTTGCTTTTGGATATAACAATTAGCTGGAGGCTTTATTCCTTTGTTTTTTTTTCTTGCTTTCCCATATGCTCTGTCTCAACTGCGCAACAACCACCTCTGGAAATTTCTGAGTGAAACCAAAAAACTACGAATGAATGCTTTCAAAAGTCTCCGAATTTTTTCTCGGAATCTCTGCTTGAAGCATTTTTGTTTTTTTTCGGACGTTCGAGCGCATCACGAGAATAATCTAAATTTTTAGTATGAACCAACTGCTTCACAGAAAAGCGGTCGCAGTTTTAAATAGTTTATCTTCATTCATTCAAAGACGTTCAAGACCAAAAAATGTGCGTTGAATTAGTGATAAAAGTATGGATTACTCCAATCTTTCTCCGTAATGTACATAATGTTATAGTTCAATAATGAGACCTTTTCGGCATAAAAGTTCACTAACAATGGTTTACTGTGACAAAAAGCAAGATTTTCTGCAGAAAACAGACGAAACCAATTGCAGCTCTTCACAAAACATCAAAAGAAGAAAGCGCAGCTCGGATTCGTGAAGCGCGGAAGAAAATGGAAGAATTCAAACATTTTCTGAAGTCGGATTTTGAAAAAAACACGGTTGTACTACGCGTAAGTGTGTAATGACCCAAAGTCGGTTTTTGTTTCATTGGCATTTTTTATTTAACGACAATCTTGCAACAGACCGTAGCTTGACTGGTGTAATTTTGTCGTGTCACGTCGAGCGTTCAAAGAAACAACGACACAAGGAAACTAACAGCAAACATACAGAAATAGTATGAAATAGAAGATTATAGCCAGTACAATTAGAATCTATTGCAGGATTTCAGAACGTTGTAGTTTTCTAGGCTGCAGGGAAGACATAAGAAGACAAAATTAGGTTAAAAGAAGACTGAAAAAATTAGAGTACGATGACTACAAATTTTTAGAATTCAATTGTAGCCTAAATTGGCAAAACCTTTGTATTCATAGGGTTTGATCTATTTAAAACATGAAATACATTAAATGACTCGAAGGTAGGAAGGAGTAAGCGATGATCAGCATGGAACTTAAGAGGTGGCAAATTATGCGTATCATCAGTTTGAGTATTTGAAATTGAAGCAAACTATTCATTGAAAAGATTGCACTTAACACGTTCGTCATGCACAGGTGTTCCGTTTAGGTTAATGGGTAGAAATTTTTTGTTTGTTTTCCAGTGTTTATTTACCAGATTTCAGTAATCGGAATGAGAGGTAGGCCTACTATTGATATTTTGTTTAATTACAAAGCTCACGCTATATCTTTGTTTAGCCAATTTGACTTTGCTTTGAATCAAGTTTCTAGACTCAATATAGAGAAGTTTCTGATTAATAATTATGGTTTTACGTTAATGTTTGTAATAACGAGATCGCTTGCGAATTAGAATTGTAACTGCGTGATTAAAACAAGGCTTAGTTTTTAGTAAAGTGAATCATTTTCTTAGCAATGAAGACATCAAGTGTTTGGCTAATAACGGTTGTGATCGTAAGTGGAGCGGAGTCAACCTTGAGTGATTTCGTGATAATAAATTCCCAGTTAATTGCATTACAGAGCATTATTGGAATCTGAAAAATCCCGTTGGCATAATCCCATCAAAAATGGTTCAAAAACTGTGCAACGTTCAAGTGAAAAACTAAATTCGATAAAAATGTGATTATGAACCAAATTTCTGATGGGGTCTATAATATAATGAGAGAGAAATCAAGAACCTTACATTCGCGAATAGGAGTGTCAATAAATTGCTGAAGGCCGAAAGCTGACAAGGTGCGAAAAAAATCAGTCTTGAAGCAGAATAGCTTTGCAGAATGATCGTTTAAACCACCAATTAGCAAAACACAGCATTAAGTATCAACGAGAAGCGACTCAGCAACAGTGGATAGAGAATCGATAGTGTTTCCTTGAAAGAAAGAGCCGGTATTCGACGGAAAGAAAATCATTCCATAATATTTTAACGTTGGATAATTCGAAATCACAACGGTGGACATAAAAGATACTGTTTTGAACGTAAGTTGAAACACCATCTCCATGCCGATTGCGATTAATGCGACATGGATCAGAGTCAGGGACGTCGGAGCAGCGGGAAGTCAAGCGGGTACTAAAAGAGTTGAGGGAAAAAGATACTATTAAAAAGCAAAAGAATCGACTTGTTTTGTTCAGCAACAACGTTGACCTCATAAATAATAACAAAAATTATGGAAAACCATTCTGAATCTTCTGGGTGAGCGAATAGCTGCAATAAATTTCTTTCAAGTCTAATAAACCATGAAATGATCGATGATACTGTGAATAGAGCTATTGTGAGCAACCAAGTTTCTGGTGTTCACATGAAGGACCGAAAAGTCAGATGCTTTTACCATGATTTCATCGGTTGTAACTGATCAGGCCAGACTTTAGAGTAAAACAGTGGTCAACGCCTTCAATTTTCTATCTTATCTTTTTCCTAGAAGCCAACTGTTCAGAAGCTTTCTTAAAACGAGATTTACCTTGTTATAACATAGATCGAAGTAGGTGCATGGTAATATTTTGTTGAATTGCGTTGGTTTGCTGCCAATTAGGAAATCATATTTCTATCATTCATTTTAATAAGTTTAACAGATATTGCTGGAGGGTGAGAACAATTTGCACTTTGGATTGCAGTGGCGAAGTGTACCTTGGCACAGTCCCGTCGCCACGGGTAAGCGTTGGTGAGCTTAGCCCCCAAACAAAGCTCCAATCCCCCCAAACTTCAGTATAAAACACTATAATTCAGTGGATTTTTGTCAAATTTAGAATGTCAAGCCACTCTGCTCAAACCGAAAGCCCCCCTACTGAAGACTTTCTGGCGGCGGTTCTGCTTTGGTAGACGATTAACGTTGGCGAACAGAACTCGGCACCATAAGACTCAGGAAACCGCAATGAGCTAATGAGAAAACAACCAATGACGTACTCACTCGGTTCAGGAGCCTCTTAAGAAGAATTTAAAGGCAAACGTGAAAAGCAGATTGAATTCTTTAGACCGGATTCCTGAGGTTATTTCAGATTGTTTCGTTTCAGCACGTAACTCAGCCGATTATTTTTAAACACCACCAAGATCGGATTTAAGATCAGAAATTGTGTTTTAGTCATGTTCCAAACTAGATTCTGCCAACAACAAGCGATGGTTGCTTGACTACAGATATGTGCAAGCTTGAATCTTCGCAAAGTGCAGAAAGCAAACCCCAGTCGACTGATTCCGCGACAGCTTGCAGTAAGCCTTGAGCGGTGTTTCCCAACCGGGGTGCCACTGACAATGCTCAGGGGTGCGGCGAGCTAATACGTTTTTCAATACACCCTTAAATAATACAATATCCAAATGTCATCTAAGCTTAAAGCAAATTGATGTGAGTTCACTACTGGGTGCTGCGAATTATATTTCTCTACTGTGGGGTACTGCAAGCCACAAAAGGTTGGGTAACACTGGCCTAGAGTTTCAAGTGTTTTTCTGAAATGGTTCTTCTTCATTTTGAGAGAATAACTCGGTGGGGCAGCAGGCCAAGGCCAGATACGAATAAACCGCTTACTTAGTCAAATGAAGTGGCGGCCGTTAATTTAGTTCAGTGGTTGGATAAAGTTTTGGCAATTCCAGAAATTTGCAGATTAAGAAACCAAGCAGAACATGTTTTTCTCACTTTATTGGAACTTATGGGTGAAAGCCATGCTGCCATCCGGTTGAGTTAAACCAGCGTGGTCCAACTACAGGCCCGCGGACAGAAATTTTAAGGCCCGCGAGGTTTCTCAGCATTGATTGTGTGTATGTTGCAGTAGGCAATTTTAATTAGAACAAGCATAACACCTGTTAATAATAATGTACAATATTAACGGCGTTAGAATAAGACCGTAGAGAGCTCTAGAAAGTAGTTAGCAAAGATAGGTTTATCAAACAGAAAGATTTCGCACTAAAATCCGTTTGATGTTTGGAAGCGCATACGTGTGTGAGAGCACATTTTCTACGAAGAAACAAGTCAAATCTGAAAACCGAAATCGAATGACAGAAGAAAAGTCAGGCCATAGTCTCCGACTTGCTATCTCTAATATATTGGTATTGTTGAAAGGAACGATAGTGTCAAGTAAGCCTCAACCGCAGGCATCAGATTTATGATAAATTGTTTATTGACATTGTTTGATAATTTCAATGACACAACCATACCAAACTCATCTATTTTCTCTTTACAATTTTAAATATTGTGAATCTATTAATTCATACATCATTTTGTTGGAAGTGGCCCGCGAGTTGTCACGTCTTTGTAAAATAGCCCGTAGGTAAAAAGTAGTTGGACCATGCTGAGTTAAACAAACGGCTGGATCTGTGGAGAAAATGATAACGATATTATTTGTTACTTCAAAAATTAGCAATCCCTTCGATATCGCCCAACAAGGCTTTGTTTCCGTTTCAATATCAGCATTGCAAGGAGTTAAGCATTTTCCTAATATAAAATACGTGATGTGCAAATAATATTCAGCCTTGCGCAAAAGTCGACATATGAAACAAAAAGAAAAAATTACGCACTGTTGCTAAGATCAAACCTCAAGGTTACAAAAATTGAAGATTACCAAAATTTAGCACAAGTGTAACTCTTCCACTGAACACAGCTAC
>Ga0210059_1016334_pt1 | contig 10726 bp, 6 predicted proteins | sample Ectturendosymbi2_FD_188042 | JGI IMG/M metagenome (GOLD analysis project Ga0210059, IMG submission 188042) | Ecteinascidia turbinata endosymbiont from Florida, USA - Sample 2 (SPAdes) (version 2) | ecosystem: Host-associated > Tunicates > Ascidians > Unclassified | place: Key West, Florida... | reverse complement strand
CTGCTTTGTCTATGGGGACTTATATACTCGCCAGGCGGTCGCGGTATCTTTTTTGTGGTGTCTGTTGCTCATCTCTTAATTTCCGCGCCTTACGACCAAGTACATTCATCTGGTGCTGTCCCCTTGGACTTTGTCGATTTCATGTAGTGGCACGAATGTGACCACTACATGATGAAACCTAATTTTTTGCAGTACACATACATTACAACTGATGGGTAGCGGATTTTTGAAACCAGAATACATAATCTAAAGTTCCCCGTGTGTTGCATCTTGCATGCTGGGAATTTAACAACAAATTCGAATAAAAACGTTTAGGCAAAGACTAACTTAGCGCCTGAACGGTGATGTCTGCTTACTGGTTCGTATCCATTGATGCACGGTAACAATTTTCTTTGGGCCAATTTATTAGAAATATTCCGAATTCTCAAAACAAATACTTTTTTAAAACTTGGCCGCTCATCAATTTTTTGTGCACTGTCGGATAAAGAGAGTTGGCTGATGGGAGGTTAAAAGCTAGTTTCGTGTCATATAAAGTACATGTCAAAGAAACAGTTGAAAAATAGAAGTCTGAAGTTTCTTTAATAATTTCCCATATCACACGACACCTGTTAGCGGCATGTTGTTATTGATCTGTTCGTTATGACCGCAAAATTCTTTAAACTGAAACATGACGTCATAAGCAGAAACGTAAAAAACATCATAAACCCCGAATTTTTGTAGATTGGGTGTAGGCGCTTCAGAGAAATAAAGACCGTTAGAAATAAAAGGTATTTAGAAGCACGATAGTTTTGACACAAAGTAAAGACAAACATCTATTTTATAAAGCATTTACGCCAACCCAAACTTGTTTTGGTGACATCATAGTGGATTTACTTTGAAGAGGTGCTGTTTTTTTTCTTACGAAAGCTTTGATATGATATCTTTTCAACTTTCACTCGTTTAAACATTCAGCCAATTCAGGGATTTTCAGCAAGTTTCTTGTCTTCGAAGCTTGTGTCTTCGACATATTTTAGAAACGTCCGCAGTATATAGTCGCTGAAACAAATTTGGAAAAAATGTAATTATATTTTTTACGATTGTAAACTCTGGCAGTGTCAAACTAAACCCACAGTTTGCATTGGCTTGTTTATGCAGTTTTTGATTGTTGAAGTTGAAGTCACGGACCTTCCTTCCAGATGATCGGAGTATTTTGGTGGTGACAGTAACTGTTCCTGTTTGTTAACTTCTTCATCCGGAGGTTCACCAAAGCAGTGGGTATATGATGTGAACGAATTTGCCAGTAGCTGACCTACACAATACAAGACAAAAAATCTCCATTACTGTTGCATTTACAACAAATGTAAAAACTTATCAATACAAGAGGGTGTTCTACAGGTTTCGTAAAACTCTACATATCTTCACTTTGTACAAACGTACCTCAAACAGCTCTTATGATCACTTAGGAGCCATGTTACAGATGGTTTGAAACTGTCATCTAAATCATCCAAAATATACACTATTGCGTTTTCAGAACCAATCATCTATATCAGGGGTCCCAAACGTCTCACCCGCGCGCCAGATCTGGCCCTCGAAAATTTCCAACCCAGCCCGCAAGCTGTCCTAGAAACGTTTAGAATTTTAACAATTTCGTGTAAGTAAATTAAAGTAAGATGCAAAAACATAAAACAGCAAAGGGCATTTCCTGTAATTTGATTTTATGCTGATAGGCTCTAGAAACCAAACTAACCAAGCTTTACGTTTGATTGAAAGTTCAACCACAAAAATTTTTGGAGTGTGTGAAAGAAAAGTGATTTACTTAGGACCTAGGCCATTCGTTTGTGATGTTATTCTTTGCGAACAACACAGACAAGCAAACCTAAACACAGACAGTTGTTACGTCACTTCTGCCTTCTCCGTTGTAAGTTACTGCGGCTTTTCCGGCCCGCGGATGCTGATAAGGTTGCGAATTTAGCCCAGCATCCAAGAAGTTTAGGAACCGCTGATCTACATTAATAACTTGAAATTCCTGAAACAATAAACTATTTACGTGTTCTAGAAAAAAGAAATATATATATATACACATAAATAAATAACACGGGCGTATCAAAGCTGTTGTAACGGAGTAAAAAAGTTTAGGTTTGTTACATTTAGTGGCAGACAGACTGCTACAAATGGAGTGTAGGTGATGTTTTTTTCCAGATCTCGGTTTCTCAGCTTGAAAGCAGCTCTCTGCAAAATACTAACTTGTCACATCTCGTTTCCGGTAATGGCACATTCTACATTTTCATCCGGATTCATTCTAGTGCCTACTTAAAAAATAGCACTAAAAAATTGGAGAACTGATTAAAACATTGCAAACAGTTTCTTGAAGTTGCGTTCTGAGTGAAATCGCAGCTTACTTTGAGTCAAACAAGTAACTGATTGTAGTAGGGTGTGGTTACCAGTAATGGATAATTAGATCAGACCAATAAATGATCTAACTGATGTAAGCTTTCATTACGCTTAAAAGCTTATATTTTTCGTTGATCAAAAACAACGTGTCTGAAATACGTTGAAACAAAACAAAACTGCAGCCGTCAGCGAAAGTAGATTTTTGCCGTCGCTTCTGAGACAAGCACAAGCTATGACAGAGAGGTGTAACGACTCCTGGTGAGGAGGATAGTTTTTACCAAAAAGAACGTATTCAAAAGGCTGTAATGCTGGAGTTTACGAACTTTGCCGCGATGAGTCTCGCAACGCTGATTGTTTTGGCAACGGAAAGTTTTTTAGTAACTGGGATAGTCCCTTTCTGTGTACTAAGTTGGAGGCGCGTAACTGCAGGAGGAACCGTTATAGACGTGGACTTACACATCGAAACTGGTTTGAAATGGAATGCATTTTAATTGTTATTCAAGCACAATTGAAAACACATTGCCAGTATGAAACGAACGTTTCACAGTATCTTCGAAGAGTCGCAATCGACTAATTTTAACTCTGTGCAAAATAGAAAGGCTCTTTGCGATAAATTGTTTTGTTTCACACGGTCTTGGACAATTCTAGCCTACGTTTGTTCCTGTTTCAAGGAGTAGAGGTTGTTTTGTGGCGTTATAAAAATATTAGTGCTGTGTAACATTCAGCAGCTTATAAATGAGACGGAGCACTGTTTTGGTTTAAGTACCCTGTGTAGGTGTTTTAAACTATAGAGTATTGTGAATGCAACAAAAGCCTCGCTCACAAAAGAACATTTTGTAGGACGTACTTTAGAAGGTAAGTGTGATGAAAGAAGAGTTTGGTAACTTTACCCAATTGATAAACAAACCTTCGCCGATTTTCAGTGTTAACGTTTCCTTCCAGCGACCGCACAAACTTTAGAAAAACCAGAGTACTCACTCATATTATTTTTGATATCAATCCAAGTTTGGTTCAAAGGGTACCTAAAGGAGAATTTACTGCCATAAAGTACGTAATTATTGCATGTGTTTAAATATCATAATCCGAATAGATGAATACATTGACCATAAGGCCCTGTCTGTCGTATGTTTGAAGCTACAGTAATGTTGAAAGTGTCGCTGTAGTTTTTCACATTTTTTCATTAATATTTTGCCTCCAAATAAAACATTTAATAAACGTTTATTCGTTGACATTTGTGTACGAACTAAATAGAAGCGATAGACAATCTAGTTTTATATATTGTGCAGTGCCGGTGAGTTGCTGGAATGCAAAGAACTTTAACCAGACCTTTAGCTTAACTAATCTTTGTCCTTAAAGCTAGGAAAAGTGTCTGCAATTGTTTTAATATTCCTTGGTTTACTCACTATCATTCTTCCAAATTTTACTGAAGTCCTCAGTTGTAGAAGTCCCAGTGCTTTCTGGATTTTTATCTCCTTTCGTTGGTTTATCAAACAACGGAGGATATGAAACAAGGTAAAACGTTATCAGGCAACCTAAAAGTGAATAAATGAGTAACATCCAGTTCATGTTTCTATATTCTGCATGAGAAACAAAAGTCTATGAATTTAAAACTATTTTGCTGATGGTGCGAAGTGAGCCAAAGGTGCACTATTTGTTGATCATTTATGAATATATACTTACAACCAATCACCGGAGTATTTACATAGAAATGAACTTTTTCGCTCTCTTGCATTGAGCGTATTTCTACTTCACTTTTAAGCTTGCATTAAAGCAATCTGTGAATGGTGACTTAATTTCCTGTCGACACCACATTGCTCAAAGCAGTCAAAAACACCTTGGCAGAATTTTATTTAGATTTTTTCAGATTTGAGCAACACGCTTCGTTTACCTTTTTTGCAATAAAAGCGACCATGCTTCTGTTTTGCAAGAAATGCTACCGCATTTTTATAGTCTCAAATTTAACTCCTAAGCTTTTATTTACTATGATTTAATCTTCTGTAAATGTTTCACTTGCACTTCACTTTCGCTAAACATAACGTTTTGGCAAATTTCAACAAAAATCAAACTACGAAACACGCACAACGACGGACACCTTGTGAAATCTCTCCTTTTATGCAGCTTGATTGACGAAAAACACCAAGAGACTTTTCTTCGGAAAAAGTACCAGGAGAGGCTTTGTTGTCTTGTGCAATCTATGTACAAAAGATGAAAATATTCGATTGCGCAATCTAACACGATTGTGATGACATGATGGTCAGTAGACTTCAACTGAGTTGTGTCTGCTGTTTCAAACGATTTTTTATTGAAGAATTACCATCTGCGTTGCAACTTACACGTCATCCTCCACGTGATCAAAAGATATAAACAACTTGTAGGGGAATGTGTAGTGGAACTTGTGCTGGACAGGTCTGGACGCAACTCAATCCGGTATTGCTAATGAGCGTAATGGTGAAATTGGAACCTGAAGAATCACTCCATTTTAAGTAAACAGATGGTTCCCGCAGTTGTCTTCACTCATTTTTTCGCAAGTAACACTGCAAGTAAAATTTTTGTATGATTAGTTTTTGAAGCTAAACGGTCCAAACGCAAAATATAGTAGGTTTTAGAATACTTCGCCTACGGCTGAACTCAGTTGCCAACGTTTTAAACTTCACAGGCTAAACTAATGGACTGAAACGTTACGTATTATGTAAAAAGTACAACTAAATATTACACTTAATAGGTAGAGAAGTGAAGACTTCTAGAAAGCATCAGACATTTGAAGAGAGCCGATACAATGAAAACTGCCCATGGCTAAATTAATGTCTGAGTTGCTTTCTGGGTTGATCACGAAAGTTGTTTGGTCTGCGAGTTATGAAACTCGATTGGTTTAGTGAAAAAAATCACTGCTCATTAAAAACGCATCAGTCATGGGCGTCAGCAAGGGGGGCCAAGGCCCCCTGGAATTTGAAATCTTCAGCAACTAAAGGTTATTTTCTTCGTTTTAAGTGGTAAAAATCAAATTTCACTACTTTTGCCCCCCCCCCCTGGAAAAATTTTGGAAAAATCTCCTAGTGCCTCCCCCTGGAAAAAATCATATGAAAATTGCTCTACGTGTTTGGACAATCCGTAGGTCTGGTTTCCGACATCACACTGAAATAATGTTCACCGGAACATCCCTTACACTTCAGAGCAGAAACCTATGAAAAGTAAAACGTTCACATATAAACCATTGCAGTTATACCCATTGCTAACATACGACTATATTACCTCCTGTCAATTGTCAATATGAATGATGGAATCATAACGGCATTTTCTTATAATGACTGAAAAAATTGCTTGCCTATGTTTCTGCAAAAATTCACCATGCTTTTTACAAACTTCAAGAAACTTTTTGAGGTCAAATTATCTTGTTGGTCTCCCCATCACAGAGTTCCACAACAAGACGATTTCCCATAAAATTACTAAATAATTTTGCCGTTGTTCTGTTCATTTAGATCTTTATAGGGTTTTATTATTTCAATGGTTCATCACCACAAAATACGCTTATTTCTATATACGAATAAATAAATATATTTATTGAATTGATCATTATCACTTACGTTTCAGAAAATTAAAGGCATGCAGCAGGGGTTCCCTAACTGAAGTGCGTGAGCCCATCCCAGGGAATTCATGACGCGCTTTGAAAGTCAAACCTATAATAAGTTTGTTGAAACAAAAATATACGTCGTGTAAAGCCTATCCACCGCAAGGAAACATTCCACACCCAAGCGTCATCAGACACCATGATCACATAAGAGCATCTATTTCGCCTGACATGGAGTAGGCTTCTTCAGCTTTTATTGAATCGTATAAAGCCTTATCGAATATAGGACCTACACTCGATTACGCTTGGAGCGTCTTAATCATATCATTACTTATTATCACTCAATGTACCAATGCATTTGAGGCCATATGCATTTGACTGATTAAGGTTTGTGGTATCTAATTACTGCATTGTTTCATAACCACAAGACACTTCCAGGAACAACAGAGAATCCTTCGGAGCATCCAAGCGAAGAGTGATTAAGAATCGGTCATATTCTTAGCAATGGCGCAGCGAAAGATCTTGCGATCACCCCATCTAAATGCACCATTTTTGCATTTTTGTCATTTATCAAATTCAAATCGGATACACACAAAAGAGAGCCAGAAGGAAAAACACACACACAACGGACGGAAAAAAACGAAGACAGATGCGGGAAATTACAATGTGATGATTATCATGATTCTGGAGGCGAGTTACTCAAGTAATAAACAGTGTGGAGGTGTCAGCGTTCATTTACTACATGAAACAATATTTATTATTTAGTTTGTTACATCTGCAGACTCTAGGGTCTTTAGTGCTCGATGTGTCACTCTCCGTTTATTATTTGCTTTTATCCATTTCAATCACAAATTTCATGAACAATCTCAATCTCAACCGCCCTCTCAACCATGAACAATCTCAACCATGAACTCAACCATGAACAATCTCAACCATGAACAATCTCAACCATGAACTCAACCATGAACAATCTCAACCATGAACAATCTCAACCGCCCTCACCATTGAGCTGCTCTAGACCCAGTCCCGTCGCCATGGGGAGCTTTGGTGCGGTTATCCCCCCAAACAAAGCTCCCAGTCCCCCAAACTGAAATATGAAATATTATAAGTCAGTGAAGTTTTTGTCAATTTTAAGAATGTCAAGCCCCGCTGCCCTAACGTAAAGCCCTTCTACTGAAGACTTTGTGGACCGTTTATTGAAACATTTATGAGAACATCCAGCGTTATATCAAACAGCCGGTTTCGTTGCTTGGTTTTAACACGGCACAGAGTTGAAAATCTTTGCTCTGGCTAGGTTGTGGCAAGAAGAATAGACAGAACATTCCAGCAAAATTGGTTGTCTCGCCGACCATACTAGCCCAGCATGTCCTCTGCTTGACACCAGACACAATGCGATTACTCAAATGTTCCGAGATCAGCAAAATAAACTCAGTTACTCCACAGAACTGTCATGGTGGAGGTCACAACGTTGATCATTATGGCCAACGCGGTGCACCATGGTTTGCAAGAAGGCTATTTTTCGATTTGCTATCTCTTCTTTCAAAACCCAATAAATGAGATGTACGCGCTCAGCTACCGTGCTAACGTTGCCTGAAATGCGATCCTGGTGAATAGCATGAAATAGTGAAATGCGTTGAGTTTCTCCGAGCTTTTCACTTTTTGGAATTAATCAGAGCTGAGGTGATTATCCAGGCAGTATGGGCGTGGTGGCCTGGCAGGCTCCCAAGTGTAAATATTACCATTCTTTCCTCCGCCGGTGGTAACTGCTGGATGCTTAGAGAATAGCAAACATATTATGCATCCTTCAGCATGCAGAGCGATCAGATTCAATTGTGGCGATTCATCAAAACCTTTCAGCTTAATCCATGGTTGAAAAGTCTTATTGTTGCTGCTGACTGAATGTTAGCTGAAACTGACGATACTTTTGAGATTTTGACAATTGAATGCTGTTCTTCTTCGCCACGGTTGTAAACCTGTATTGTATCCTTTCACTGTACAAGAATAGAATAACCGCTTTCCAAGGTGAACAATCATGTAAAATGGCATTCGCAGCCCGCGCCTGGAATATTCAGTGTATCTTGCATCAGAGTTGTCCACAGAAAACTCAACACTTTACGCCAAATAGCAAGAAAGTTTTGTTTAGGCTTACTACAAACATACGGCTTTTTTCTTTGATGCCTAGCATTACGTTTTTGCTGTGACATTATCTTCTGAAAATACAACACAACAAGAAAGTAAATGAATAAAATCTGGAAAAGGCTTGGCTTGCTGGAAACGCTTGACACCGTGGAAAAGACTTAGCTTGCTAAAAGCGCCAGAATCAGTGGCATTCAAAGGGTTAATTATAATGTAACGTCAGGTTTTTTGATGTGATTTAGGTACACGATTCGGGTCCATATAAATGAAAATCGGGTCCCTAGAATCAGAGAAAATCGGGTCCTCAGAATGAGAGAAACCGGGTCTGTACAGATCCATACTGGGTACCTAACATTTTCCAAATTTTTTTATAAATTGATTTAGTTGTTTGTGAGCAGACACGAAAACCATAGTGCAAGCACACACACTCTGCATAACGCATGTCGATAAAAACAGACAAAACAGAACGTTTTACACGGCATTGGAGCCTGCGGGGTCACAGAGTTGGACACTTTTTGCAACTGCGTTGAAGGCAGAACCACAGGGTTACAGGCACATTCTTAACACTATTGTTAGCTAACATGTAACACGTGTTACAACACTATTGCAGATTAGGGCGCCAATCCCTAAACTGCATAACGTAATTGTTTATCTCGTAACAGCTGTCATATTATTAACCGTTGCGTTGCATGGGATTTTCGAGATGATTATGATGAATAGGCGAGGTTACTGTCTGCACTGCACTTATTTGGTATAAGGCGAATCGGTTCTGGACGTTAACTGAAGCAACAATTCAACTCAGCTAAAACATTCTGTTTAGTACCAATTTTATGGTTCCGCACATGTAATTTATGGATTCGTTTTGAACTCTTAAAACGCCTTAAAAAACCCTCATTCCGACTAAGTCCAGCTTTTGTAAATATCTAATTGTTAATGCTGTAATGTGTACAACTAAGATGTAGCTATAGCTGCAAAACGTATTGTGGTAGTAATGTGGTGTGGCTGTGGCCATCGGTGGCGGAACGTTTTTCAAAGTGAGGGGGCACAAATGCACGTCACAAAACTATAGAAAATTTTTCGGTTTTGATTGGCAGTTGTGATGTCACAAGCATTGAAATATGACGTAATTGCCTATCCACCATATAAAGGTCTGAAATACACTATCTTAGACAAAACCACCTGAAATTCAAATAGGCTGTTACAGGGGCGACCCAGGTCAGCAGCGTCACTCAGGCTCATCATACGATTTATTCTGACTGAATAAAACCGTTCGACGCTTGCGTCACTGAAATTTCCATTTGCTCTCATTTTGGCTGCCATTATTGTTGCACTGTTACGTTGGTTACGTAACAATAAATGAGAAGTTCTCATGACAACTTCTCCATTGTTGAGTAACGTACGGTACGTCACAGAGCAATGATAACGCCAGTCAGTCCTCTGCTACTCCTCTCGTTCACGTTGGCCCGAGTTACTGGACAATTTATTGTTCGTTTGAAAGTATTCTCAAAATGGGAGCTCTCCATTGGATTGGACTTCAAATCCAATATTCTGTACAAATCCATTGCTTCAAAAAACATTCAGTCCGATATGAATTGAATTTCAAAAAATACCTAATTGCATAAGACAGCTCGGGCTATAATGGATGAGCCCAAGCAAAGAGCGTGAACGAAGTCGAGAGAACGCCTACTACGAACGATATTGTTTTAGTCAGGTCACCTGAAACATGAACGCGAGAGGCCAGACATGGAACGAAAATATATGAATAGTGACAAGGCTCAGAGAAAAGAGTCCGCGTTAACAACTTAGTGAAGTGGGACAAATATACAAAGCAAGCAAACTCGCGTTCTCCGATATAAATCGTAATCTAAGACTCGGGCTCAGTGTCGTAGCCAGCCGAAAAATTTGGGGGTGCAAAATGTTTGATTTTAGGCGAATAATACTATTTTGTTTGAAAAAACGCCTCTCAAAGCACAAAATTACTATATTTTCTAAACATTTGAAGGGGGAATGGCCCACGATGTGTTCGTGGACCAGTGCACGATATACTCGTAATTCATTTCAAATGCCAACCGTTGAGCTCCGGGTCGCATGTTTTCCTCTATAAAGTACAAACATTTCATACAAGTCTCTAGCAACCAGAAACATATATTTAGAATGTGATTGGACGTTCGCTGTGGTCAGGAGAACATTTCAAAGCAACCATGGTAAATTTTGCCTGCACTCATGTGGTTTTGCCTGCAGTAAGGCATGCGTTTCGTCGAGTGCGGAAATAAGATCGGCCTGCTGTAAACACGTGGCTGACAGCTCGTCACAATGCATTTCATTGGGAGCGGTTTCTACTGCAGTGTGGATAAACAATCATTCAGAAATTTTCGTACTGAGTTAGAACATATCATGTAGAGATTTTACGATTTTTGCTTAAGCATAAGTATTTTTTTCGACAGCAAGTAAATGCTTCAACCGTCTTTTCGACGCTGCTTCACAGACATTCGTTCTTGGCAGATTTCAAATGGTCCGTTAGTGTAAAGCATCTCTGAACGCATGCCAGTGTGATGTGGATAAAAAATTAGTGTGAGGTGGAACATCATGTATGTAGAGAGTTGACGGTTTTAGCTGCTGCAAAATTGTTTTATTTTCAACAGCAAGCAACTGCTG
>Ga0210059_1016333_pt1 | contig 10727 bp, 9 predicted proteins | sample Ectturendosymbi2_FD_188042 | JGI IMG/M metagenome (GOLD analysis project Ga0210059, IMG submission 188042) | Ecteinascidia turbinata endosymbiont from Florida, USA - Sample 2 (SPAdes) (version 2) | ecosystem: Host-associated > Tunicates > Ascidians > Unclassified | place: Key West, Florida... | reverse complement strand
CTAACTATTACTGCAGTCCGAGCATTTTTGCTATCTGCCCTGTACCAAGCAAGTCAATTTCTGATCACAGAAGCCTACGATAGCGCATTATGTCTTTGTTGATCTACCAAGAACACTCTAACTGTACTATGTAGTTTCAACCACTTTTGCTTTTGCTGGCTCAAACAACTGCCGGAGCCGAGCTCCGCCTTTGTGAAAAGTTTGGGTCGCAGCTCCGGACCGCTCCGGCCCAACTGCACCCCTGAATATAAGACGTTTTCAACTAAATCTGTTCAAATTTGTTTAATCATTTCTTAAGCAATTTTAACGCGATTTTTCATAATTAAACCTAGACACCCAGGTCGCCTAAAAATAGCTGTAGAAGCAAAACTCCGTGAGAGCCCTGGTCACATGCAGCAAAACGCTACTACCCAACTTGAAGTGAACATACGAAGGTTTATTGCCATGTTATTGTTACGCAATAAAGACCAAGAGTACAACAATCCGATAGGAAGTTTCGCAACTTGCCTTTGCAGGCAAAGAATCGGACATGAGCGAACTGCGCAGTTGTGCTACGCATTTCGGGGGCCTCGCGTTTATTTATCCGGACCTGTCTACATGCCTAGTTGTATACATCCAGAAGTCAGACTTTCACTTGATCAACGTGTCTTGTGTAGTGACTATTGTAAAAAAATTTAGCCTACTATGTCTAGCCCAGGTACAGGAGTCTTCTCTTATTTCGTACTGCATAGCAGCAAGATACCTTTGTTGCTTATGACCAAAGTTACACGTTTGCGCAGCCTTCTGTTCAGACAGCCAGATGCAGTTAATGTGTAGTTAGAAGAGTCTATTTAGAAATCATTGCTGAGTTGTCATAAAACAGAGTAGTGCAGTTAGTGGATTGTTGGTGTGAAACGTTGCGTCCACGTAGGCCTTAGCTATATTTGTTAACATTAATAGGCGATTTGGGATAGAGAATGTTATTGCTTTAAACATGCGCCATGCACCAGGGGATTAACAGTCCAGACATCAGCAAGGTTTATGCATGCGTGCTTCGGCCGGTAAACAGCCTTTATAAGTATATTTCACTTTAGCTTATGGTAAAGTCTATCATTTTGCAGTAATGAACGAAAACGTTCATCGCAGCGCACATGCTTTGACCGGCCTCGTGTGTGCTCCATCGCTAACAGTGTTTTTATAACTGAACATTAGGATTGATTCTGATTTCCTTTAATTTTTTTTACATTTGCATTTCATTGCGACATCTCTGAATAATCGCCGTCAATAAAATGACAATGATTTTACGACCAAATTCCTTTGTTAAGCTCGTTCCAAAAATGTTAGTTGGAAACAACGAGCCTATTTTGGGTATTTGCGAGGAAACATTTATAATTAATTTTTACAATCTGCAAATACTGTTAATGTTGTGAGTTTAATATAAATTTGAGAATGTCTAACCTCCGCACAAACATGAAGTCCCCCAATGGAAGAATTTCTGGGGACAGTTCTGCCCAGCCCGCAGACACGGGGATCAGTTCTCTATAAATCTTTTTTGTGCACCCCTAAATTTTGTTGTGCTCAGAAACATTTTGAACATATGATAAAAACAAATCTTTCTCTCTAAAAATGTATTTTGCCCCCAAAACCTTAACACCTGACTACGGGCCTGGTTCTGCCCAAATTGTGTCTGCAATTAGAATAAATTTTATTTGAAGGCCATTCGGCCACAAGATGTAGCATAACGTCAAAATTAGGGGGTCCCCTGTGAACATTTTGGGGGGAGCCCAGAGTTGGGCTGCTACGGCTCTGCCGCCTGGTAGGAAGGCTGCAGTATCAATTTGCAAGGTCTTGGTAAGAACCGGCCGAATGTCGAACTTTCTACCAGCACCGAAGCGGACGCGCTAACCACTGGACAGCGGGATGGTCTTCAGAGCAATAACTACTCGGCTTGTTTTTTAATAGACATGAATATACATCATCCTACGTAGTGACATAGAAACACGGTTTAATCCAAACAAGCTTTTACCTAATTGATCCAAATTCTCTGATCTACTTTGGTTATGTACATTCTGATAAACTTTTACATCTCCTCCAGCAATTATAGCATTTTTGGCAGTTCCCACTGTCTGGTTTCTACTCATGTTTTGAACCTGCAAAGTAATGACGGATTTTATTCCGTAATCTATAATTATCGAACATCTATTGCATGTTGGAGAAACAAAACTATTTCAGATTCAAGGCTGTCTTGCAACAAATGTCTGCCAAATAGCAATTAAGTTGAAAAGCATTGCAGCAAAAATATGTCAAGACAGACTGTTCATTGAAATAAACCTGCTAAAGACGTTCGAATTTATTATTTTAATCTATTTATTACGCTAAAGTGTTTCAGTTCACTTGAAGTATACCTTTTGCAAACAAATACCTTTCAGAAACAGCATATTTTTGTCAAGGAAATGTTGCATTAAAAAGTCAACATAACCAAAATGTCAAGATAAAAATGGATTTTGATTTATAAATTGCCATCTGCAACTGGAATGGTGTTGCATTTTCTGCTAAATGCAATAGAGGGGCAATCTTTTCTCAATTATCCATGAGTCGTTGTTTCTACTGATCCAGTAAGTTATTAAAAATTTCCTGTGTCTGCAGATATTTTTCAGTTTTAGAAGAAATGCGTGGAACCAATTAAATGCAAGGTTTTTACTGATATTCTTGAGCTCTTTGAAACAAAAAGTTATTCGGTTACTGAAAACTCCACATATGAGCAGAAAATGAAGAAAACAAAGGATATATTTTTGAACTTGGCAAATTCAATTTCTTTGGTGCGGAACCTAAGTTTCCATCAGTGGCACTGCTGTTGATATTGTTGACTAAGTTCGCTTCACAAAGGCAAACCAGCAGCGTAATGATGGAAAGTGCAAGCAAAATGAAACACGATTATTTGATATCTTTATGTCCATCGAATTGATCAGTAACAAAATTAGTGCTGTTTGTTTCCATTTAAGGATGCCACAAAGTCGTCTGAATCGCAGCGAAAGAAATGAAATGGTTTGCAGCTAAGATGACAAAATAGAAAAAATGATCGTGTTTGATAACCACATAATATCAGAAGCGAGCATCACATTGAACTTTCTGCATTACTGTATCAAACCCGCAAACATTAAAAAATGCTGCAGTGCTGTTGCGTAGATGTCCACAAAGCTTACCAGAATGTGTTCAGCGTTGCTGCACCATACCTGAAGGTCATCCAAATCAATAATTAGTTGCAGAACATCAGTATCCAATGATCAAACTTTTGCTTCCAGGTCACTTGAATAGAAACGCTGCTTTGAAATTGAATACTAATACTGTAGTGAAGAATACCTGCACTTGCGAAACGAAGGCAAAAGTTACTATTGACTACTTGCAGTCCATTTCAAGACATCGGTTTTGTTAAACAAAACAAGGTAAGCTGGTTGCAGTTTAGTTGCAGGCGTAAGTAGCAGAGTTGCGGAGTCGGAGGTAAAATGCTCGACTCCAACTCCGACTTTCCAAAATTTCCCACTCGAACTCCCGACTTCGATCTTTCCGTAATTTTCGACTCCGCCTCCTTAACATAATAAGAATGAAGTTTAGCTGTTAACAATTTTGTAGCAATTAGCAATGAATGGAAATCGTGGTGCACAGCAAGAAATCTCTATTTCAACAAAAGTTTCATAAGAAATTGTACCATTTCAACAGGAATTCCAAAACTTAGGAGTGCAATGTAAAAAATGATTCAATTGAACTTCCGCAGTCAGTGTCGGACAAAACAAATCCGACTCCTAGTGTTGTTAGGAATCCGGCTCCCGCTCCACCCAAAAAAACTCCGACTCCTTACGACTCCGATTCCGCAACCTTGGTAAGTAGTGCCTTAAGTTCATTCGTACAGTAATTTGGGTTGGTCTCTTCAAACCTCACAATTTCACCCAACATAACTAAAAATACCAACAAAACGTTTGAAGTCCACAACAGCGAATCCGTCCCACCCAGTGTGACAATCTCATAATCTTTACCAGGCATTAACTGGTTTGAACACTGTATGGTGGCAGACCCCATTGTGAACATCAAGCAAAGAGAGTTTCATTGTTCTTTCGCTTCTATTGGGGCTGTTTGGCCGATTCATTTAAATGATATTAAAGAACTTAACATCCTCTGACGCAATGCAGTGTGCAGTCTCCCTTTTTGCAAATACTCTGTAAATCTCTGTTTTGTTTGTTATGGCCATTGTATTGCCGGAAGTCCGTGATAAAGCTCTCCACACGGTTCTGAAATTGACGGCAAAGTACAGGCCTTTGAACATGATGCATCAGCTCTTTGTGATCATTTGTTGTTTTTTTTCAGCCAGAAGTAAACGTACCAGGCTCCGTTTATGTACCGTCCGACGAGGAAGAGGAAGGTGAACAAATTAGCGAGAACAGAGAGGTTAACCCGACTAACGTGGAACAACCTGGGATACAACACACTGACCCGCCCTAGATGTAGGTCTTGCAGGGATTTTGCACAGTCGACCTTGCGTGTTAACCACAGCTGAGTGGAAACAAGCATTTGCCAAACGTGTAGCCGAAAGAAAACGTCGATAAGAAGAGGCCATACACCAGGGATCGGGAACCTTTTTGGTTACGGGAGCCATGAAACCTACATATTTGTAATTGTATTTTCGAGAGATTCATATAATATTTTTCAACACTTAATGCAACTAACTTACTAACTAACGCGTGCATTTTTAAGCAAAATCAACAATTTTGAACAATGGTAAATGTCTGAATTTTATCTTCAATAACATCCTTCTGCATGGTATTGCTGATGGCGTTGTAGTCTGGTAGATGGAAAATTACGGAGAAAGTTTCATTCGTAATCGTAACAATCGTGTTAAGAAAATATCAAGCGAGCCAGATGCCGTCACCAAAAGAGCCACATCTGGCTCGCGAGCCATAGTTTCCCGACCCCTGCCATCCGCGATAGTTTCTAGCAGGAGCAGCTGCGGCAGCATCTTCAACAGGTGCGAATGTGTCGCAAACAGTCGATATAGCAAGAAACTAGGCATGCCAGGATCCCGTTGAATGATACGCCTCGTTACTTTAGCGCATGGCAGCTTTGCGAAATGCGAAAAGCAAACCCCAACTTGTGCACCATCTTTGCCTTAAGAAAACTCGAGTGCCCATTCCGCTACAGCCACTGGTTTAACCACTACCTTGCTTGAATGTGCGCGTGGCTGATTTCTCGACATCGTGACCTTTACACCTCCTTTCACAACAGATGGCTCCCCTGACAGTTCGTCAATTCCAGTGCTCGTAATGAATGTTCTTACTCGACCAAAAATATAATTGAACCCCTGCGTCCTGGGAAAAAGTAAAATTGGCTTTTTCGATTGTTTACGTCAGACGTACGATTTGATAGTTCAAGAGCTCTTTGATTGCTGCGCGCTCGACTGGAAAAGTACAAGGTGGTTGGACCCGAAACCAGCAAAATAAATCATGACAACGTTACAAGAGGCTCACCCCATCTTGCACAATATAGCCGAAAATTGTCGTTTTGCCAATTGCTTGATATGCTTAGTGTGCAATAACATGAACGTTTTTTGTTATGATAAATTCGTTTGTGAACCATTAGAACAGTGACCAGAAGCCATTATATGGCGTGGTAAGAATATGGCAGTAAGCCGTCAACGAATGCCGTAGTGTTAAAGGGCCAATTTATCCAATAACTAGCCATACTGCAGACCCCTGAATAATTTCTCTTATGGCAAAAACACTAAGCTACAAGGCAAACAACAGGGATCGACAAAACCGGCCTCCGCGTCGGAAGTGAATGCTTCATCAAAATTGTGTTTGAAGTGCCGTTGAAAATGGTTAGTTTTAGGTGCGTTCTCACATTTCAATTTTTGGCACTAAATCCGTGTTCCATTAAGACAACGGCCACCTACGATAATACGTTTCACACATAATACACAAGTTATCAAATTCAGTTTTGTATGTCCAGGTATGCAGCGATAACAGAAAATATGTGGGAATGCATCCAAAATATTTGCCATTTTTAACAGCTTCCGACTCATTTTAAAGCAAAACGTGAAAAAGGTGGGGGAACGCTGTTCCCACACTTTCCCGTCGCACTACACCCCTGGGTATATCTCGTTGCGACATGTATAGGAGTTCTAGGGCAATGCGAATGAAAAACCCTGGGCTGAGATATTTTGCTTCAACACAGTACAGCAAAAATGAGTTGTAAATTGCTGTTGGTGCCATGTAACTCACAAATCAAAAGCAAAGGAAAGAATGTGCAGAGATTAAAATGAACGGAAGAAAACGCGTTTTATGAGTGGCTGAAATGAATACGATGCGATAAGGTGCATAAGAGAGTTTGCTGTGAAAAATCAAAAAAGACCCAAAAATAATTAATTTTGCACTGACTTTAGAATGCTTTCGAAGATGCTTTTTAAAGTTAAAAATAATGTTCTATGTGGTCAGAGGAGGAAGAAACATTGCTTACATACCGGAACCTTGTGAAGTTCAAGTGGTTTTAAATGGCAATAAACTCAAAGAACTCAATATGTCTAAGGTGGCGCCAGGAGAGTAGTGGGGCGGAACGCGTGGGTACGGCGTTCCCACACCTTTCTTACGTTTTCTTTCAAAATGAGTTTTAAAATGGTTATTTTTTAGATGGGGACCCACTTATTTTTTGTCAACACTACATACCTGGGTGGCGGTATCGAAAGTGGCGATTGCTCTTGTTGGCAGTTGTTTCAGGCGGAAGTTGTCATAAGTGGCAGTTGTCCTAGGTAGCAATTTCGAAGTAGGCAGCTGTCCGGGTGGTAGTTGTCCCGGGTGACAATTGTCCTTTGAGGCAGTTGTACGGGTGGGACTTCTCCTGGATGGATGTGTCTGGGTGTCAGCTTCCTGGGTGGCGATTGTCGTAGGTGGCAGCTTTCCTGTTAGCAGTTGTCCTGGTTGGCGATTGTCCTGGGGGGCATTTGACCGGGTGTTTTGCAAATTTTTCAATGAACGAAGAAGAAAGTACGGCATACGTTTCCTTGCAACATATACATTTTAAAAATTGAATTCCCATTTAGGATAAAAAAAGGTAAATCTGCTGTCTTCTAGCTTCTATCACTATATTCAGCACTTCCGTAAGCCATTTGTTTCAAAATAAACTTTCTGCGTAATTTAACATAAACAAAACTAAACAAGGCTATTTCAGAACTCAGCTCTTTGCGTTCTCGCGCAACATTTTTGACAACTGTAATTTGAAACGATGCTGCGTGAAGCTCTTCTACCTCTAATTCTACAGCAGGGCTACTCAATTATTTCAAGAAAGGATCCAGTTACAAATTTCAAAATTTTTCGAGGTCCGGTTACTCTCATAAAATCCTACAAATGTGATGTGACTTGGATTGTTCTAAAAAACATGATATGAGAACATACTACGATTGCATATATATAAAAACATCGATAAATTGATCTAGATATTACCAAAAGTTGTCAGCGTTGTTTATTGTTTTGCTCCCTCTTCAGCTACATTTTTCCCCCTGGTTCAAACCTCCAGTTACGCCACTGTCCATCACCCTAAATAAAACCTAGCTTGTCTTTGCTGATCTTATCACGGGGAACGCTCATCATTCATAAAACACATGCATAAACCGGACAAGTAAACCATGCTGGCGTGAAGTAGGAGATTCATCCCAAAGTTTTTCGTCTGACACTCTTCAAGGGATTTCGTCAGAATGAAGTGAAGATACTACTGAGCTGGTTTATATACAGAAAAGAAGAGATCTCATTGGTTAAAGCAGTGGCCAATAAGAAAGGGTTTAGGAGATAAGAAAAAGCGAGTTGTCATTGGTTGAAGATGTAATCTGGGCCTCGTCGAAACGTTGGAACGGTCAACCAATAAAAAGTTCAAGAGGTTTAGGAGATCTTCAAAGAGTAAACGAATTCTTTTTGTTTGCAGAGAAGAGGATTCAGAGATTTGATAAAAGTCGCTTCCTGGAAGCGATGAAAGTCGCTTCCTGGAAGTATTGTTGCAACCTTTTCGGTGGTGTTGCGTTGATTGTGCGATTCACCACGAACGGGATGTGCGTGAAGAATAACACCATTATATGTGTAGCGCGAGCAAGCAATAGCAAGAGAGATTGCGAGCATGATCTCTGTTGTTGCTTGCTGCCACGGTGCGAAGCTTTGCGCACATGCTCTTCCGGATTTCCGATCACAACAAAATGGTGCTGTGACCGGGATGTGGAGGTCGTGCAGAGTTCAGCCTTCACACAAAGAACTTGCGATCGGTGCGGTTCGTTGCAAAAAGGAGGAGATGTTGTTGCAACCTCTTCGGTGGTGTTGCGTTGATTGTGTGATTCACCACGAACAGGATGTGCGTAAAGAATAACACCATTATATATGTAGCACGAGCAAGCAAAAGTAAGAGAGATTGCGATCATGATCTCTGTTGTTGCTTGCTGCCATGGTGCGAAGCTTTGCGCACATGCTGTTGGGTATTTCCGATCGCAACAGTATCAACCAAATATGCTTAAGCATATTTCGTTAAAATTTTGGTACACGAAAAGCGAAAGTGCTGAATAGCCATATAATGAATATCACGGCCAAAGCAAACGATACAAATGACATATTGCAAACGTTTCGATAACTCCTGCTATCATCAGTGCATAGCAATAGAACTGCAATGATCTTGTTGCAACTAAAAACGTACGAGCCGCAATAGTGGCTTTGGTGGTCGTTAAAGGGATAAGCTATTTGTTTTCAAGGAAACTTCCTGTGTGGTTGAACTTGAGCAAAAAAGGCAACGCTGTCTCAGTACTGATCTGTTTGCACTTCACGTCCTCGCAACACGTTTTTGCAACATTAAGTTGAAAATGTGCTGTACGAAGCCCGTCTACCTTTAACTCTACAGTAACGACTAGCGAAACTAACACACTTGTCATGGTCGCAGCAACGTAGTATGTATGACTGCAGCAGAAATGCATTAGATCAGTGACTCTTCTTCATTTCACAAAAGGATCACCGGAAATAAAAGACATTTTCAATGTGGCTCAGACACACAAGAATCTGCAATCTCGATGGGGAAAAGCATTCTTTCATTCAAATAAACACTACGACACGGGCTATAAATTTTAAAGTAAATACTGTTCCGCACATCACAAGGACGCAACCGTGGTTTTGTCACAAAGAGGCTTTGTTTGAAAATTCTACATTCGAAATTTTCGATGGTTCCTATAAATCGTGATTGCTGGACATTGCCAGACTAAATTGATGAATGGATCCAAAAACGAAAAAGTTTGGAGCAAACATTGTTTCACGTCAAAAAACTGGCGACTGTGGTGCACAAGACGCCCTTATGACGGTTTTGTTTGAGTAACAGTAAACTCGTTCAGATGTATCAAACACACCAACTAGATCATTGGGTGAAACTGTACGCAGAAACATTTTGCGTTTGTTGAATTGCAGTGTTTTGAATGTAAGGCCAATCCGCATTTTTCAAAAGCTGATAATCTTATATTTCGAATGGCGAAGAATCTTGCGGGAGCGCAAGGTCCCTTATAATATTAAAGGTTTCCTGGGGCAACTTTGCAAAAGCATAATTTATATCACAATCGATAAATCGATCATGAATGCAATCAATTTCAGTCTCATCACCTTCACTGAGTATTTAAATATTCACCAATAAAATTTAGAACAAAATGACTGCTACAGAGTTTGAAAATATTTCACGCAATGTACTTTTTCCCCAAATGGTTTATGATTGCTCAGCTGTTAACCGAATCATAATGTGCTCAGCTGTTAACGGAAGGTTTGCATTGCGTCAGTCGTTTTGAAACGCAGTGAACTTTTCAATCCAGTACGAACTATCGTTTCGTGACATCATTCAAATTTTTGTATGTTCGATCTGAGGGCTCCGATATGTGAAGAGGCAAAATTCCTGACAATTTCAATGGCTACATTTAGCGACAATAACCAAGCGTTATACCGCATTTTTCAGCGTAATCCTACAACAATTTTGTCAACATCACCGTAGTAGAGAATTAAAGGTTTGGCATGATTGGTCTTTGATTACCTTGAGATCGTGGTGAAAGTTGAAAAAACAATGTGAAGAAGCAATACCATATTATCTGGAAATGCTGTAATGCGTTTCATCAAAGTTAGCGAAATAACTGTGTTTGAGTTTCGCGCATTTTTCCAGACACACACAAAACCAAATTTTCATTTCAAATAATTGTGAAATCTGTTTGGCAAAAATATCTACGCTTGTAGTGTCATTCAGCGTATATGGGCCAAGTTGAAAATCTGTTGGATGAAATGAAAATTTAACCGTTCGGAATGGATGCTTGTCGTAAGAACAAACACTTTAAATGTGGCTTTAAACTTCCAAGTAAATATCGCTTTTAGTCAGTGCTGACGCAGATACTGGGTGCGCGACACTTTATTTGAGGTTTTGTTCGAGACATCTTGTTAAGTCATGCAGCTGTTGTATGCCTTCCATTTACAGCAATCGTAAAGTTGTTGGAGGAACGTTTTTCACGGCTCGTTCCGTGAGTTTCTATGAGAAGATCTTCTTTGCTCAGTCGAGTCACTGACATTTTGCTGCACGCTGTGTTCAACAAGTTGCAAAGTCTTGTTGCAAGTAGAGAAAAAACTAGCTAAAATAACGATGTCGGACAAACTCAATTCATGGACCTGATATGATTTATTACATTTCTGAATAGTTTCTGACAATGACAGTTGGAAAAA
>Ga0210059_1016332_pt1 | contig 10727 bp, 9 predicted proteins | sample Ectturendosymbi2_FD_188042 | JGI IMG/M metagenome (GOLD analysis project Ga0210059, IMG submission 188042) | Ecteinascidia turbinata endosymbiont from Florida, USA - Sample 2 (SPAdes) (version 2) | ecosystem: Host-associated > Tunicates > Ascidians > Unclassified | place: Key West, Florida... | reverse complement strand
CTTATGGTTATCGTTGCGGTTGACGTTTTTTCGGAGATCGTCGGCGTGGTGACCGCGTTTGGGCAGTCGTATCTCAAATGCCCGAAGCCTTTGCACAAAAAACACTGCGCGGGTTGCCCCGAGTATTCCACAAGGAAAACCATTTCATCCATTCGGACCGTTGGTGCAATCGGGTGTTGCTTCAAGTCATCTGTTTTTAGGCGATAGAGTCGTCTCCCATCGGCTATTCCGTATCTGTCCTTCAGTATTCGGTGTTCGTACACTTTACCATGTTGTCTTTCAATTGCAGCGACTATCTTTTGATTAGGGAAACGCCCTGGAATCCAGTGTATTTTGACATCAGTATAATCCGAGCATACTAGCCTTGCAAATTCAACGTCGCTGTGGCATTCCAGTGCGGCAGCTAGTTGCTTGGCTTGATTTTTTGTTTGGCAGGTGAAGTACACCATTCCGCCTCTTCTTTCAACTATGCTCTCAACATTTTTGAAGGGAAACTTGATTTTGTTGAGCATATCGTAAATGTACTGTCTCGTTCGCTTTTGCGGAAATTTTTCCACAACTTCGGTTTCTCTTGAGAAACCAAGCGATTCTTCTATCTGGTTCGCTTTTTCATTGCTAAAAGCTCCAACATTTTGCAACACTCTACTATATGATTGCCTGCTAGTACTGGCCATCTCCGTGGTCTTTCGTAGCCGTCTGAAACACTGAGACAAGTAAGATCTAGCCCTGAATAAAACGAGCTCTAACCAGAGCTTTGGAAATACAATTTCACAGAACTAGACTTTTTCTCAGAGATTATTCCACGAAGTAATAAAGTAATCAGCAGCAGCAGCAAATGGCAATGGGAATTGAAACAATTTTTGTCCATTAGAAAGATTTGATTATTTTGTCACAACGTCAAGCGTGAAGAAATTTTTCTTTCTGTTATGGAAGATTGCATCGTAAGTTGTTATAAATTAAACAAATATTGCTTTTCAATTGTGGTGACTTTTGCCCCTAATTGCAATATTTCATGGTCTTCTATTTAATTTATTTGTTTTTGAAGAGACACGAAATCCATAGTTTAAGCACACACACTCTGCGTAACGTAGGTCGATAAAAACAAACGTAGGTCGAAAAAAAAAACAAGAGTTACAGACACTTTTTGTAACTGCGCAGAGTTACAGACACTTTCTTAACACTACAGTGTTAGCTAACACGTGACACTTGTTACAACACTACTGCAGGTTAGGGCGCCAATCCCTAAACTGGTCGAGTCCAGGTAAAATGCGAATGCGTTGTGAAATGACGCGCCATCAATCAAACAAACACTGCAATATTCAAGCACTCATTCACACAGTAAAATGCGAATGTAGTGTTCAATGAATAGGGACGAATACAAACAATCTGACTGCATCAAAGCACGCAGCCATATGTTGTTAGACTTTCTGTATCTTTCTAGAAACAAGTACTTGTATGTTCGTATTAATGCTTCAAATGTAGGAATATTACATTGGACCTGATGACTACTAACTCTAGCTCTCCAGGGCAGGTTGTACAGAGCTCTGCATCCAATATTGCAGGCCACACGCAATCTCTGCATGCATGACTTCCTAAAGTTACACCATAAGTGTGATGCATACATGGGGGTACACAATGAAAAAAAAGTACATTTTTAACTGCAGTTGAACATCGGAAAAAAGAGGTTCGCAGCTTTTTTGCTGCACAATATTGATATCGCAGTTCAGGGACGCAACCAGCTCTTCATTTCGGGGCAATTTTCATGAACTTTCATTCGATGACGTCATCGTGCTTATTCAACCGTGGTACAAGTTTTTGGCAAACGGTCACAGATATGTTCTTTTTGCAACATTTCCGAAAATGATAACTTATTGGTGTTAAACAGGCCCGTAACTGGAGGGCGAAGCATACACTAAAAATTATTTAGCCCCCTTAGAAAAATGTGTTGGACATAGTTTAAAACTACTGGATACAGTTTAAAAATTTGGGCCCCTCCTAGAAAACTCTTCGCCACAGCTGGTGTCCCAAGCTGGTTACGGGCCTGCTTTCAATCAAGATGCAGACCGAACGATCAGGACAGAGTAAAAATTAGCAGCCTAATATAAACACATGGTTCCGCATTCATCTAGTTCAGTCATGGCTATATTGTGTCAGATGTATAGGTTACCAGTAAACCTGCCTAACTTTTGGTCTTGTTTCAGAAATTTCATCAAATCATTTATCAAGATTTTTGAAACTTCAGTTGAATATATTTGCTGTGGGATAATGTCTGCAGACGATACTGCAAGTGTTGAAGCTATCAGATACAAGAGACTATTGTCAGGATGTATTTAATCAATGATGCTATTGCTTTAATTGTAGATACAAGACTTCGTCTGCCAACTGAAATATTCTTGAACGGAATGCAGCAGGAACAGGGCCCTTGAGAGGAATAAAATGTCTTGGTGCGAGAACTGTTTTGGGCCCCCTTATACATTACAATTAATTAAGAGCTTCATTAGTCCAGAAAATAATATGCTTTATTCGGTTATTTACATCATAAACATTTCCCAATGGTATTACTAAATTTCAAAAGGTCTCAGGCTGATCTCAAATAATGCATATAACACACAGTTGTTTTGCGAATTTCACAATTAGGCTATACATCAAATTTGACAATAATAGTAGGCTATAGTAATTCTCACCAGCAAAGGAAATTTAATACTTCTTTTAAACCTGATACAGTGATAGAAGGACACGAATAATTTCGGTTCTCGCTTTGTCATGGATTCTGACAGTTTTTTGAAATTTTTACTTGATTTACTGTCGCGATGCCAATTCAGGGTTGCGGAGTGCCAAAGAATCGAAGGCTTTTTGGTGGAGTCGGATTCCTAACGACACTAGGGGTTGGTTATTTTGTCCGACTCCGACACCGGAAGTCCAATTGGATCACTTTTACATCACACTCCTAAGTTGGGAATTCCTGTTCAATCGGTACAATTATGAAAATTTGTTGAAACAGAGGGTTCTTGCCGTGTACCGCGATTTCCATTGAGCATTAGTTGCTACAAAATCCTTGGCCGTCACACTTCATTCACTTTCTGTTAATGAGTCGTAGTCGGAAAATTTGGAAAAGTCGGAGTTGGAGTCAGACATTTTACCTCCGACTCCGCAACCCTGGATGCCATACTGGAATGATGGCCTCTATTAGCTTGGTCATAGATCTGCAATCGAATTTTTGTAACCGGGAATTTTTTATTGATCACACATTCTCAATGGGGTTAACATCTGGCGAGTTTCTGCGCCAATCTAACACATTATATATTTTTGCTTGCTGAAAATCGTCTTTACTTTTTCAGATGAAAGACACGAGACATTATCGTATTGGAAATTTCCTTCACCATCAGGAAGTGCCTTTCTCATACCTTGAATGACCTTTCTCTCAATTACATCAATGTATTTGTATAAATTCATCATACCTGAATTGACATAAGTGAAGTTACTACTGAAAAACTGAAACTTCCCCAGAACATCTTTTTGGGTTTCTTTACTAGCTCATTGCAATGGGCCGGACTTAAGTGCTCACGATTCCTGGTCCTAATACATTTGCTGTGTTTCCGTGGAACAAAAAATGACTTTCACCTGAAAACAGCACTTTTTCCGATTTTCTACAGTCCAATATTTTGGCTATTTTTTGCACATTATTAGCTTTTCTACCAGCCGCCGGGGGGGAGCGTCATACTGTACTTGAACTTCTATAAACTCAGCATGCACCAAATATTTCTGTAAATCAAGTCTCGTCTTCTTAGCATACCTTTTGCAATGGATGTTTGGGTATAATTCAGTGTTACGAAAGCGTAACAATGCAACTTTGCTTCCTAGTATGACATCAGCCATTAAAAATCACAGAAATTCCAACATGTACAACTCTCAACCAGGGGTGGGTATTAGAGTTTAGGGCCCGAGTCAAAATCGCAGAAAGCTGCCCCAAAACACTGCGCAAATTGTGATATGTCATTTGCACAATATGTGGTCTTGAAAAAGGGTCCCTTGCCCCTATGTTTGTTCATGTTACATCAAAAAAGGACCCCTGTATTTTACACATGCTGCACAAATATTTTACTTGCTGAAAGCACTTTAAATTTTTCATTTTGTCTGGAAATTTGCTTCTGCGTGAAAGTCCATTTCACATTATAAATTGTTTGAAGTTATTTGATTTTACACTAATATCTACCCCTGCTTTCGACTACATACAAAAGAAAGAACTGGCTTCATTCTATAACACTATTGAGCTGATTAAAGTCCTATGTAACGTCATAAAAATATTTTTCGGTCATTCCGTCATGTTACACATTACATAGTGCTGAAACAGCAGCAATTGAGATAATCCCAAGCACACATCAAAAGAAATGGCGATATACATTGTATATCGACTTAAACTACAACTTTAGCGAATTAATTTGCATTTGTATATCGACTTAAACTACAATTTTAGCGACTTAATTTGCACAAAGTTGTATGAATAAAGTGTAACAATAAAAACTTTGTGCATAATTGTCCTTTTCCATTTTTAACATTAAGGTTCATGGGCCCCCTAGACTCTTGTGGGCCCCGGAGCGGCGCAACCCCCTCTCGTGGTGTCTGAACAGGAATGCAACTTTAACTTTGTTACGAATGTTTGGGCCAGGCGCGCCACCAGATGTGGGTGGGCCTAGCCACTTTTGCTAGGAATGACTGAACAACACCTAATGACTTTTACGCTCTAGTGAATTTCGAATTTCCCTTGCAACGTTTGGAGCTTGACTGTGAAACCCCTGCAACGGTTAAGCACTGAACATAAAAGCAAAAAGCTTAAATAGTAGCCTACAGTAACCCCAGGTAAACGTAAGCTAACACAATATGAACATATGAGTAGGCTGTGCTGTTTCTGTCACCAGGCTTAGTCTATTGAGTGCAAACTTTGCTCCACTGGTGTGATAGCAATGCAGTGTGTATCGTTGACGTTTCAAGAGTGTATGCAAATTCTTCCTCAGGAGATGGCGGGAAACAATATCAAAGCGCACACACACTGCGTCTCTGAAAATGTTCAGAATGGTACACGAAAAAAAGGAAAAAAAAGCCCTAGACATAGGCTACCAACATTTTAAACGATCTCCCAATTTCAGCATATTTGTGGTTAAATACCAATTATTTACGAAATTTTCGATCAGAAGGCCTGTCTCAAGATAAATTTGTAAGGAGATGATTAACCAGTAAGACAAAGAAAAGTTTAAGTAAAACTTTTCTTAAAAATGATTGGAATACAAAATTTCAACTTTATTTTTTGAAAGTTTCTTCAAATGTCAAAATTGCTATGCAATGCTTAGAAAATTTTGGGGGGTAGACAAATGCCCCAAATACCCCGCCCCCTGGTTTCGCGCCTGTCGCAGTTGTCTCTGCATGGCTTTGTCATCTGAAAGCTCGTTATCCAACACAATCCCCAGATATTTGTATTGGTCAACTAATTTTACGTTATGACCACCCAATATCAACAATGGAGTAACTATGCTTTTTGCCCCTTAGCCTTAAACGTCATACAAACAGTTTTGTTGCAGTTGAAAATAATCCTATGCGATTCTGCATAAGCCTGAAACACATCTAGTAATCTTTGCAACCAACGTACACTTAGACAATACACACAAATATCATCAGCAAACATGAAGTGATTTAATAAGACGTCACCAATATAACATTCTGCTTTATTGTTGTTTAATTCATTGTATAAAAAATCTTCTAAATAAACAACAAACAAGTATGGATTCAGGACCCCCCTTGTCTAACCACATTAGACACATGAAACGGTTCAGAAAAATGCTTTGATCGAGTACTACACATGAGATTATTTGCTTTGACTTTGGTGTTTGGACCATTTATAAAGATTGCAACTCCATATTTTTGGGTTGGATGTACTTTTTGCCGAGTAAAAATAACAGTGCGAGGTACCCATTCCTTAGCCCATGTTACTTCGTTTTCTTGTCTACAGTGAGTGTCCTGAACTAGTATAATCTGCGCGGGTAATCTACGAAGTGTCGAGCAACGCGGTTCGTCTTATTCGGTTTGCCATTCCAGCGCAATTAAATGTTGCCATGTTTAGTCATCCATTTTTACATTGGGTGGATATAGGAAAAACATGAACTAAGAATAACTTACTCAAAAAAAAACAACAACACATAACAGTGAAAATAAGAAACGCAATCAACTTGTAAAATCTAGTGTCGGAAGCAATCGTTGACAAGCGGAACAGTGAGCGGCGTTGTGCTTTTTTTAACTAAACATTTGGTTGCAAACGCCTCAAATATGAAAACGCTCACAGGCGCATTTTAGAGAGCCTCCAACTGCCCATGGTTAGAGATATTGTTCTCCGCATGGGCAGAGCGGTGAATGCGGTGTAATTTCGAGTTTTTTAAAAGATTCATTCTTTGTACATGAATCAGGAGACAGGGTGCTTTTAGGCCCGTTACCCGGTTTAGTGCTGAATTCGCCGTTCGAGTTCTTGTCCGTTCCTTGCTTACTTGGCGGGTCCTCGCTCTGTTTCAATGTTTTCGCACTTCGGCCTGGCGTGCTTGAAAACAGTTGTTTTTCGAAATCCTTGCAGTATACGTCAATTTCTGTATCTGATAGTTCGATACTGCCCTGTTGCAGAGGTTCTTCAGGCTGTTGGGCTGGCCTTTTCGGGTCGGGCCCGGTTTCGGTCCGGATTCGGGCTTAAGTTTGTCAAAATGTTTCGGGCCGATTTCGGGCCTGCATACACAAGTTTTTTATATCATTCGAAGAAACGATTTTTTTCTTTCTTGAAGTACAATTGTTCTGCCCACTGTGGTGACTTCTGTAAGTGAAGTGATTGTGATTTTTCTTCAGATAATTCCATTTGCAAACACACCTGCGTTCTTTCGTTCTCTGGTGGGATGAGTGTCACACTCTTTTTCAGAAGGCGGCAGCCATGAGGAAATTACCACGGGATGGCATTGCGATGAAAAGATCAATCGCTTATGTGATTCTTCGCTTGTGTTAGGAAAGATGGCCCAAAATCCGGCTTTTCATGCTTGTAGCGCTATCCTAAATAGTTCCTTTCATGCCTATAGCGCCATCGTAGATAGTTTCGTGATAGCTTGTTTTTATGCTGAGGAACATTACATGCCACAGCATTAGCATTGACGAAGCAGCTGAGTTTGTGCTTGTTTAAGTTAATAATTTGGTCAAGATGATTGCTATTATGGGTGTGATAAATAGTGTATCTGTAGCTACACCGGCACTCTACGTTTTTGATACCCTGCAGCAGCGCATATCTTGACTCACTCGGTAAATTTGGCTAAAGGGCTAAAGGGCTTCAAAAATACATGTCGGGCTCGGTCCGGGTTCTGGTTTGTTATTTCTGTCTCGGGCCTGGTTTGGACTTCAAAATGAGGCCCATTTGCAACTCTGGGCCAATCATAGCGGTGAAGCCCTTACGTTAGTAGGATTACGGCAGTTGTCCAGAATATGTAACTAAGAAAACCACGTCCTTCATTCGGACTGTTGGCGCAATTGGTCTTGCTTTCAGATCCTCTGTTGTGACACGAAACAGTTTTCTACGTCGGCTATTCCGTTCCTGCCGCGCAGTACGAGTTTCATAAACATACCCATGGTGTCTCTCCATGTCTTCAGTTATTCTTGAATTGGGAAATCTTGCGGGTACGCAATGGATTGTGACATCTGTGAACTCAGATTATTCGACTAGTCTGGCGAATTCTACGTCTTTGTGTTTCTCAAGGGCGGAAGCAAGTTGTTTTTCCTGACTGAAAGTTTCACATGTAAAGTCGACCATCCTTCCTCTGCGCTCGACTATGCTCTCCAGGTTTTTGAAAGGAAATCTGTTTTTGTCAACAATTCCTAGATACATTGTCGTATCCTTATCTGCGGCAGCTCGGCAACTGCTACCTTTTCGCGTGTGAAGCTCAAGAATTGATTCAAATCGTTCGCGTTTTCGCCACTCGCAGCACCGCCATTCTCGACCACTTGGTTGTACGCCTGCGTCTTGCAAACTGCCGTTTTGTCTCTTTCTCACATGTAGGGAGGCCTGCGACGACTGGGAAAGCTTGATCTGATTATACAAACGAGCCCCGACAAGAGCGTTTGAAAAGAACTTCTAACAGACCAAACGAATTAATTCCACGAAATATCGAAAATGTTCAGCAGCAGACACAAGGAGCTGATACAGTGGCGTAGGCAGCCCAAAATTTTTGGGGGGGGGAATGTTTGATTTTAGACGAATAACACTATTTTGTTTAGAAAAACGCCTCTCAAAGCACAAAATGACTGTATTTTCTAAAAATTTAGGGGGGATGACCCCTTTATTCCCCCCTTGGCTGCGCCCATGACCCGATACCCACCTTATTCAAATAGAATTCAGTCTTGTGTACAGCACTTCTTCAAATGTTGTTGACAGGCAGATTAACACTGATATCGGTTTGTGTATAGTAGGGATTTCGCTAACTCCCTACATTAAAATGGATACCACTTAACGATTTTTAGATTGTCCGGAAACCGGCGTCACTTTGCATTCGTTTAAAATATTTGATAGAAGAGGTGCCAGTAAGTATTTGTAAGTGTGAGTATTTCCTCAAGGGTAGTTGGGTGATAATAATAATAGAATTTACTTGTCGTGGTACAGGGTATTTTTTAATATTTGCATCAGTAGTTTCAGATGGGCCTGTAGGAGTAAAATTTGCCTGTGCCAAAGTGACAAAACTTTTATTTAATGCATCAGTAAATTGGATTTGTAGATGAGTAAACTCGTTCATCAACATTTAGCCTTTGGAGAAGCTAGATGCTTTGTTTTTGTCTGAGATGTCAAAAATATCATTGATCAGAGTCCAAAACTCTTTTTGGGTTTCTGCTATTTTGAGGAATTTGGTCTTCGTAGTATTTGCGCTTAGCTAATTCTTTGACATGAGAAAGTTGGTTTCGGAATTCTCTGTACGTTTCAAAATCTGTTAGCAGATTTGATTTTTTATAGATACGAAGCAAGTAGTCTCTATGTTTGATAGAAGAAATCATCGCAAATACGACGAAGACCAATATTCTCTTTTTACCTTGTGTTGTTCGTTGGTTCAGTTTAAGTATATATTCACATTTAGTATATTTTCTAACAGGCATGTGTGTATCAGCAAGACGTCTCTCATGGACTTCACAATAAAATCAAATTTTTCATTAACTTCAAAATTTTCATTTCATTAACATCTGCGCTACCGGCTACATTTACCGCTGCTTGCAGATGTTCATCCGCATAATCGGAGACAAACTAAAATTCGGCAATCTACTTTACCAAAAACATGTCCAATCTTAGGTACGGAAATGTTGAAGCACAGTACAATACAAATCTGGTAAAAAAATTTCTTCAAAAACAAAAAGTGTAACCACGTTTGTAACCTTCAACAGGAGTATAAGTAACAAATGCGTATCTCGGTTAACAGAAACATTTTTGGCGTTCTATATTTGTTAGTATGACTTTGTTGTTGAAATGGATTTGTTTTCGGACTTCTCATATTTTATGACGGGTTGTCGTGATCAGTAACGAGATGTGCTCAGTAAACTGCATCAGTTGCAACGATACATTCAGTGCAAAACATAAATAATAAGTTGGTGAAAGAAGTGATAGAGAGAGGCGTTCTATGACATTTGAAATATACGTCCATATCGGTTGAATATATTGACATTATGGGAAGAGATGGACAAGATATGCTGAGTGAAATTGCAAAAAGGTCATGATATTGCCCGGTCAAGTGAAGGATGTTGAAATTTTTTCAAAACCGGAAATTCCCACATACACAGCGATAGTTGAACGTTTTTGAGTAATTTGGAAGAATTGGATTATGAACACTGTTTATTCCATGTTCAACTTCAAGGCACTCGCCTTCTCAAAGGAACCGGGAAGACCAAAAGCTTGTTGGGCCGAAGTACGACCAATTAACGTCAGCGTCACGTTATCAGCGTAGCTGTAGGGCTAGTGAAGATGTGACGTCAGGTGATACTAATACCTTTAATGTTAAGAGAGGTTTGTAAAGCAGAGACAAAGGGCTCGACGGCAATAAGAGAAACAGATAAAGGCTCAGTGGATCGCTTTGTACTTGTAGTGGCATGTTGAAAAAAATTGATGTTCGTCCAAAAAATCAATTATGTCTGAAAGTTTCATTGCTTTCCTGAGCCATTTATATCTGAAGATTGCCAGTCACGTTGAAGATGCATGGTTTTCCCAGTGAAGCCAAAATTGCTTGTTGCCCGTAATCCCCAGCATCTTCTCCATTCAATGTCTATCCGAGCGTTTTCTTCAGAAGTTGGATTGCACTGCAATGATTCGTTAGTTGCAGCAAGAAAAACAGGTGAACTGGTAATACATAGAACAAAAAGTGAATTTTAAAAAGCTAAAATTTAAATAACCCTGTACACGTAAACATCAACGATGCGCATTTCTTTGGAGTAGATTTACAAGTATTTGAAAAAAACACAGAAATATGCAATGTTTTCTAAATACCGTCAATTCTCCTCCAAGGAAGGACAAAGAATACTTCCAGCGAGCAAGCAGAAAAGAAAATTTGATGCAAGTAAAGATTTATGCTGCAAATCTCACGCGGCCACAATACAAGCTATAAATCCAAAGAAAAAAAATATGCAAGAACGTAAAACTCATAATGACACAGTGTGTCGCTTAAAATAACCTTTTAGTTCCATTA
>Ga0210059_1016331_pt1 | contig 10727 bp, 7 predicted proteins | sample Ectturendosymbi2_FD_188042 | JGI IMG/M metagenome (GOLD analysis project Ga0210059, IMG submission 188042) | Ecteinascidia turbinata endosymbiont from Florida, USA - Sample 2 (SPAdes) (version 2) | ecosystem: Host-associated > Tunicates > Ascidians > Unclassified | place: Key West, Florida... | reverse complement strand
TATAAACCAGTTCGGTAGTATCTCCACTTCATTCTGACGATATCCCCTGAAGAGTGTCAGACGAAAAGCTTTGGGATGAATCTCCTACTTCACGCCATCTTCAAGTTCTGTACCACCAAACGTCTTTTCGATTAGCTTAGTAATTATTGATAAACAAACTCAAGCAACTATGCTAGACAACATGTGCGAAGTTGAAACGTTGGAGATAAGCATTAAACATATCTTACTTTTTGTGCAATGCAACTCACGGAAAGACTATCTGGGAAACCCCATGATAAACTTCACATAAAACAATCCTTGCATCAAACACACTGATAAAGTATAAACTAGGGTTTTGTATGGCCAAGCTTAGGCATGTAAGAAACTTCAAGTTAAACACTCCAAGCAACAAATACTGAGGCTTTTCACTCAAACACATTTATTTCCTCACTAACGCATAAGGGCCATTCTTTGCCAATAGCACAAAAAATAAAAAATGTCACCACTAGACAAAGATTTTGATGAAAATTTATCAGCTTGCAGAGCAAATCATTCTGAGCAAAATCTGGTTAGCGGTTCCGAAGATGCATGAGTTTGAAAATCAGCTGTTTTTGTGATCAGTTAAGCGTGAAATTTTTTTTTAATTTGACATTTGTCTTCAAACTTTAATAAAATCTTTATGTTTATAGATAGGAACCCGAAATTTGGTTGAGGTGGTCAAGGTTCTTTTTATTGCGAGTTCCAACTTACGCTCACTTAGGCCATGGTTGAGTGATTTCAGAGGCCAGACGGCCAACATAACTTTAGACGCTTACTCATATGTGACCTAACTTTGGGACTTAAATCCGAAAAGGGTCCTCTCAATTGTTTCAAGTAAGGTATCATCCGAAAGCTCTGAAAGTTCTCTTTTCAATGGTGATGAAACATGTTTTAACATGTGGTTTTGGTTATAATAATTAGGAAAATTTGTTGCATTTGAAAAAGGTAGTTTGATGAAATACATGTTGTTTCTCAAGTAACATGGGTAGATTACCTACTAAATGTATACATATACTATAAAGGTGTATTTGTAAAAGTTGTTAGTATTGGTTTGTTTCTTCATATTTGTTAGGCTATGAGCATTTTCCTAATCTGCATAGTTATGGCTATTTATTCAATATTGAAGCTACTTCACGGGTATCGTTTTTCTCTTAATCGTGAAGACCTTCACCATTCTGAGAACATGATGAAATGAATAAAGAAAATAGCATGCCATGCCATGCTGACCTCTTATTCTGATTAATAAATGCATTTTTTGGTAAAAACATTGTTGACTCAAACTTTTGGTTTGTGATATTTGCGATTAAAAAAGTTTGTGATAACAATAGTGGCACGTTGATATAAGAATGTTAATTTTTCATAAGATGACTTCTACATTAAAATTTGTATTTTTTAACATGATACATTGCATGACAAAATGACATAAAACAGGACATAAATTCCGCTGAAGTTTTTATTGGAAACTAGGCTACAATCCATGTCTTTTGATACTTTGGATGACCTGCTGGGGTTTTGGGTTCAAAAGTTATGATCTAAAGTGGTAAAAATATATGACTAATTAGTTAATTACGTAATTAAACAATTCGTTTGTTTTAGATTATAACTTTTGAACCAGAAACTCTAGAAAGTCAATCAAAGGCTCAAAAAACTCTGACTCGAGCCTAGTTTCCAATGAAAACTTCAGCGAAACACTTTGGCCTAGCGGTTGGGCCTTAGGCCAGGTAACATGAGACAAAATGGCCTAAAAACTACTTCACTTATTATGTCCCTCACAAAAAATCTGCAATCCCCAACCAAAAACAAATTATTTTCGAGTGCAGACTAGATGACTGGCCGATCCATTTGAGTCATTGAACAGCTCTCTAGCGCAATCGGCGGAGGAGCTATGGCGTTGGTAAGGCAACCGACAACTGCTGGTTTTAGGCCGATTTCAAAGTACGAATATATCGTACCCCGGCTCTCGAAGTGTTAACCAGTGATTTGAAATATTAAGCATGCCAATTCATAATAAGTTGGTGAAGAAAGAGTGTGTGAAAGCGAAGTTGGTGAAGAGTGTGTGATGAAAAAATCAGTGCTTCCATTGGCACTACCCCTAAACCCCATGCTCCTGCACGTAGTTCTAACTTGAAAGGACATTTGGACCATTTTCACCCTGAGATTTTGTAAATGGTACAACTTATTCTGGAACACCAACAGCATCAAATACTAAGACTTTGAGTACTGGAAAGAAGCCTGCTGCAGCAACTCTGACAAAGCTTTTTGCTGGTGATAAAGTCACAATAACAATGACTCCAGATCCATATAAAAAAGCATTGTTGACATGCCTGTTTTCAATGGCATATCTCCGAGATTCATTTCTCAACCTGAAGTATTAGCACTGACTGGCAAATTGGCATGAAAACTAGCAGTGACCCTAAACAGAGACAACATAAAGAAATTAGTACTTGGTGACTATAGAGAGTCTCTGGAAATTAGTCAGCAAAGCTAGATTTTGCAAAGTGAAAGACACAATAAAGATATCACACTAAAAATGCACCTGGGGTTTGGAAATACATACGTGTATGAGAGTAGGCTACATTTCCTACAACGACACAAGTCAAATATACAGAAATGGAATGACAGATGAAACACTGGTATTGAGAAAGGAGCAATGGTGTCTGAGAAGCCTCGACCACATGCATCCCACTGATCGTAGTATTCCAGTTTTAATCCGGTATTGTTCCCACTAAATGGTGGTGGGCAGATCATTTCTGCCATGAATTAACCTTACACCATTTCTCCATCTTGCTTGATCAAGGGCTGTTAGAGATTTGTAATCAACTGTTTCTTGCTGCTGTGTAACAATTTCAATGTTGCACTCACTTATCTTCCTTTTGTTAGTTTTAAATCTTGTGAATCTGTTGTTTTATACATCATTTTGTTTGAAGTGGCTCGCAAGTTGTCAGATTTTCTTGCACAATTGCCCTAAGGTCAAAAGCAGTTAGACCATGCTGATCTAGACAACCAGTTGAAATATTTTTTTTATCCATCAGTGATGAAAGAATAAAATCCAACTGACAGGGAAAAAATTCAATTTAGTTCCATTTTAGTCACATGTGTTTCACGCATGAATCAGATTGCAAGCTATCTGCAATGACAGTGTCATGCCATAAACATGAAATGAGAAGCATCTTGTCCTTTATGTTAGAATTTGCTGCTGACGCTTCCCACTGCTGCTGAAAATTTCAAATTTGGTGTAAGATACAATTGTGATGGCAATTTCCATCGTATGAAATTTGAAACACTTTGAAACTATTCGTAGGTCGGACCCTGATTATTTGACAAGACTATTCTTTATTTGTCCACAAGGTAATGGCAAACCATTGATGAAAACGTTAAGGCTCTGCATATACATGATTGAACCATCGCAATACACTTTTACTCATCACAAATAAATACTGTATATCAAATAAATGGCATTGTTGTTGAATGGAGTAATGAATGAATGAATTTTGCCAGCAGACACAAAGTCCATAGTACAAACACACTGTCTGCACAGCGTAGGTTGATAAAACCTGCACAGCAGAACGTTTTGCAATGGCATTGGAGGCTGAACCACAGGGTTACAAACACTTTCTTAACAGAATATTTGCAACGGCATCGGAGGCAGAACCACAGAGTTCAACTTTGAAATTTCAACAACTACAATACAAACTGCCTGAAGCCTGCTATTTCTAATTTTTCTAGCAAATCAAATGGAAGTAAGTTTGCCTGCTACTGGCATACCTGCACACCACACTCCCTTTAAGGAAGAGCTGTGGTTTAATGTGAGTGGAGAGTAGACGAAAAAATCCTTGAGTTTCTTTATCTACAAATGATTTTTCTTCACCGAACGCCTCTTTAAGCATGGGCTCATACATAATTTGGCACACGCTTGTTCGCATTGATGGGGGGAGACCAACCATCAAATAGTCTGGTGTTACACCTTGTGTTCGATCCCATAGGTAATAATAGTAGCTGGTTACCTAAACCATCAACAGTTTAATATTACAACAAAAAACAGGAAAGCTAAATATTAAACCAAATTTTGTTCCACACACTTGGGTGTGAGACTAAAATCATACAAAAAATAAACTTCAAACTACTTTGGTAAGGCCAAACGGCCAATTCAGAATAATTGTTTAGTTTTGTGATTTGCAATAACACCAGACATTTAACTTCGACTATATATAAATTTAATCACAATTAGCCACAAAATGTTTCCCTCTTGTTGATGCGCTCTATCAATGTGGCAATTTGTCTAATAATTTTCCATCATCACTTACAAGAAAATTTATAATTTTACAATGATTAAAAAACAAAATACCACTACACTCCGGAAACACTCACTTGAAATTTCAATTCTGTCGGTACGCAATAAATCTCGAAGAATCTTACTACGTCAGACACACGCCCCTTATAATGACCACGGCGAATATCCTCAGTTTGAATAGTGGCAGATATGTCACCAAGTATAGCAGAATAGAAAACTGTTCCAAATATCTGTGCCATAATTGACATTAACATTTCTGCAGGTAGTGATGCATAAAGGTCCCCATACCCAACGCAAACCATTGTAACAGTTGCCCAATAAAAGCTAATAATGTATTGATCAACTGGTGAATGCAGAATATCAAGTGATGGAAACTTTTTCAGTGCAACAATTTGGCCGATCCATGTTGAATTGTGGCAATAAAATGGTCCTGATATGCTGTCAAACAGGAGCATCCCATTGCTGGAACTGTATATTTCATCATTCTATAATAAAATACAAGCTATTAACAGTAAAATACTATCAGAAACAAAAAAAACAACAAACTTTTAAATCAATCATATGCACAAAGGAATCAATCATTGTTTGACTATACTTCAAGAAATAAAGAGAAGCTTGTACAAGCACAACTTCTTCAACCTTCATCTTCAAATCTTATCTGCAACTCAAGCAACAAAATTGCCTTTCCTTTGTTTAGCATTTGTCCCGTAATAAGCCCCACTAAGTACAAATTTTAAAAGCCCTACAGTTCTTTTTTTGCTTTTTATGAAAACAATTTCCAATGCAGCGTTTGTCAACCTCATTGCTGCAACAGAACCTTCTGCATAGTTTGCATTGCTCATGGAACCCTATGCAACGGTGAAACAGAATTTCATCTAATCCAATTTTGGTCTGCTTTGACAGAACCACTGGGAGCCTCTCACGAAGCCCTGAGGTTCCATGGAATCCTGGTTGAAAAACACTGTTCTAATGTCTTTACTGAAGTGACCAACCACCATCATGATAGCAATGTCATGTAGTCATCACAAGTGAAGTTAGCAGTGTAAAACCAATGTACCTCCCAGACTTTTGTCATAAACTACTGCTCTCACAGCTAAATCAACAAACGAAAGACATTGATTGCTGAGGCTTTCTGAAAAAATACCTGTAAGAACTTTGTTGGGACAATTATGTAGTCAAGATCAAGGAAAAAAGCAAGTTTCATTCAACTCACTTTTAACTCGATTGAGAGTGTCATGACTCATCCTGTGGGCACCAATCTCTACTCACTCTGTGCCATAGGCCAATGGTAGCATCACACACAAAGCTTTCTCTTGCATGTGCACATTAATGACAACCACAAGACCAGACAGGTTGCAATTACCACTTTTCAAGTTTTCAATATGACGGACTGGGATTGAAACTTAAACTACCAGGTTCAGTGCTACGCACTCATATGCTATTAGGCCACTTAATGTAATAAACAGTGTTGCAAAAACAGTAAAGGACATAAGGATTGACATTAAATCTGTCACCTCAGTGACAAGAAAATGTTGCGGTCACACTCTCACACTAGCTGTTTGACAAAACAATTGAAAATGTCCACGAACTGGAGAAATTATATCATTACAGGTTCATTTCATTACAATTTAGACAATAGGTGGAACCACATGCTCTCCTTTTCATTTTAATTTTGTGTGAATCTTTTATCATTGAAATTATAAAAAAATTGACACCAAATCTAAGAAAATTTATTGAGTGGTATATGATTCATCACGGTTTTTGTATTTTTACCACTAGATGGCTTTCGCATCAATGAGCAACATAAAAACGAGCATAACTCCAGACCTGCTAATCAAATCCATATTAAATTGGTGTCTATCCCCAGGTTTTTTTGGATAGGCTTTCTAAATACGCACTTGAAATTTACCTAAAAACAATATTTTTCATATTTGCATTTCTGCCCCCTACATTCTCCCCAGTTTGGGATGGATGCAGAAATTTTAATTTGATTTTTGCTCATTAAGACAAAAGACATTCCTGTTTCCAAATGTATTATTCTCAACACTAACATTTATGAAGTTCTACAAAAACATCACAAATAAATTGAAAAGTTGACTCCAAACAAATTTCTTTTGGCTGCTCTATGCCATCATAAGTGACATTCACATACCATATGTTACTTAACAATTTTGTAAATTGGTAGTTCATACCAGCAATATGGTAGAAACTGCATTTGATCACTTGCGTATGGGTTGCCTTTTAGTGTTTATGGAACTTCTGCACTTTAACAGTGCTTTATAAACAGTTCAAAGGTCAACCGACATGAATTTTCAGTTTGATTTTTTTGCTCACATCGACAGAACTTTTCATTCTGATTCTAAATCACTAATTTTTAGGAACATTAGTTATGCGGTTAAGCTGTGGGAAGCAAAAAAAAGTTCAACAATCTAACATTGCTGAGTCATGGCACTGTGACGTCATGTCAGAACATCTACTATGCGGCATTCACGTTACTTCACATTGAAGAATTGCGTTTTCCCGTTATCGACCCACTGGGTAACGCAACACGTTTTGCTGGAGTTGCAACTTCTCCAGTGGTGTTGCGTTGACTGTGTGATTCACCACGAACGGGATGTGCGTGAAGAGTAACACCATTATATACATAGCGTCAGCAAGCAATAGTAAGAGAGATTACGACGCATGATCTCTATTGTTGCTTGCTGCCACGGTGCGAAGCATTGCGCACATGCCGCTCCAATTGCATCACTGGTGTATAAATCTCTTAGTAAAACTTGGACACTGTCACTTGACTCAATCACTTCGTAGTATTTATACGACATAAAAGCCAGAAATGGCAAAATTTTTTGAGAGTGACAGTGAAACAGAAGAATTGGGTGTTCCAAATGTTGTGCTACATACCAGTCATATGAGCCTGCACCTAAAGTTTAGTGGTTCTTAACTTGTGAGGAATTCCCCACTGGTGGGGAATGGCGGAGGTACAAAGTGGGGAATGACCGTCGGACAGTAGAATCACTGCTTCAAAAATTAACACATCACATCCAAATGTTGACTTACTTTACAAATCACAACCCTTTACAGAGGAAATGGAGAGTTGGCCCACTAAAAAGTGGGGAATTCGAGAAAGCAGATTAAGACCCCTTTCAGGGTTAGGTCCTAACCTGTCAAAAGTTGGTGAACCTACAAGCAGCACCAACGTCACTGAAGATGAAAAAGCTGGCTGAGATGAGGATAATTCCTGATGTGGACAACTGGTAAGGTTTTGAGTAGCTGAGAAGGTTTTTTAGTTTGAAATCCTTGATTGCTGACAGGGTTGGTGTCATAAAAACTGGAGTGGGCAAAGCTTACAAAAAGCAGAAGAGTTTTGCCCGCTTGCGTTATTTTCAAAATTAAACAAAGCGAAGTTTTCCCAACAGGCAAAATTTTTTTACAATACATTGTCAACATAAATGTGATTAGGCTATAATTTTGATGCTTTATGCACCAACCGAACTTGTATGGTTTCAAGTAGATTAACACTTTAGCGTCTGGACACTTGTGGGGTTTTTCGAGAAAAACCCACTGAAGTGAACGTGGCTTTGTGCGGGAATTTCTCTGATCCGGTAAGTGCTACCGACCCAGGGAAAAGCTAAAAAGACTCGGCAAGTCTTCTAGCATGCAATCGAAAAAAATTTTTTGGTTGTGGGTGTGGATCTTTTGTGGTTGGCATCATAAGTGGAGGACTTTCAGGCCACCTTGGCCCACTTCACTTGGCCCTTTGCTAAAACCGCCAGATGGTAGTCTTTCGCTGAAGTTTTCATTAGAAACTAGGCTACAATCCCAGTCTTTTGATACTTTGGATGACCTGCTGGGGTTTCAGGTTGAAAAGTTATGATCTAATGTAACAAAAATATTTGACTAATTAGTTAATTAGATAATGAATTATTTTTTTTATTTTAGATCATAACTTTTGAACCAGAAATGCTAGAAAGTCAACCAAAAACTCAAAAGACTCGGGCTCAAGCCTAGTTTCCAAACAAAACTTCAGCGAAATACTTTGGCCTAGCAGTTGGGCCCGAGGCCAGGTAACATGAGCCAATATGACCCAAAAACTACTTCACTTATGACGTCACTCACAAAAAATCCACAACCCCCAACCAAAAACTTTCTTTTGAGTGCAGACTAGAAGACTGGCCAATTCTGCTTGAGCCCTTGAACAGCTCTCTAGCGCAATCGACAGAGGAGCTGAGGCATTGCTAAGACAACTGAAAACTGCTGGTTATAGGCCGAAATCTAGGTACGAATATACTGTACGCCAGCTCTCAAAGTGTTAAGAAATTTTACAATGTAAAATCATTATTCTATGCTTGTTGACAATATCACAAAAACATTTAGCAAGAAAAGCCAGACTTTGTGTTTTGCGGGAAAAAGTGTATGCTTAAAACAAAATTTTCCGGGCACAAAAAAATTTGGGAAGGCACTGCCCCCAAATGCGCCGCTGTGGTTATGGGCCCAGGGAGGGCCAAAGCTTGTAAGTGCGTTGTCAAAGATTAGACGTGTTGTCGCCTTTTTGACGCAGAACATAAAAAAATTATTTTACCAGGGACACCAGAACAGCGGCAGGGCCGGAGGTATGCTACAGATGGAAAAGTTAATGGCAATTTAATTTCAAAAAAACAAAAAAATTGTTACCAATATGCTTGCTTCTGTTCAGATAAAACGTTGACCTCCAACCTCAAAATTGATAACGTATCTGAATTTTCTGGGTGTGCGAATAACTACTGTACAATGGAATTCGTTTCAAGTCTGTCTTGATAACCATGAAATTACCTATGATGCTATGAAAATGGCACCTCGGGAGTTATGAAAATTGCACCTCGGGAGCAGGGGCAATGTCCCTGCTTTTCTGCATCCTGTCTTTCACATTATTTTCTCTGAAATTTGGAAGACATGTTAGTTCATACCTTCAAAATGTTTTGGCCAACTTTTTTAGCTTTTTCTTCCGAATTTTTTGTAAACTTGTCAAGTGTGGCCAATCCCATCTCGTATGACTATGAAACAGGAAACCATCTTTCTAGGTGCTTCTGTGGGCATTGGGTGCATCTGTTTCTAGGTGCATCTGTGGGCAATGCGTAACTATGCCAAAAGCTACAGAGTGCTTTTGCTGGAACGATTTCGGAAGTCAATACAAAACAAATGGAGCAAAAAGTGAACAATTCAGGATTTCGTTGTAACTGCCTCGAGATTGGCGTTTTAGAAGGGTACTACTACGAATATCAAGAAGCAAGTGGGCCACCCTTGGAGGATGAACTCCTCCATGAGTACGTGAAATTGTATTTGAAAAATATAGACATTTCAAAGTGTTGTCATTCTTAAATATGGGTTACATATTGAAATTCACATAAAACAGTATTGCAACATAACGTTCTATTTTCTCACCCAGGACCTAGAGATACATATAGATTACCGGAAATTCACGCGATGGATTTGGAAGAAACTTGGCAAAAAAACAGAAGAGTTTTGGCTGCTTGCGTTAGGCAACGATCTGTCTGTGAGCATTGCTGTGGCTTCAAATATCCTACTAAATTTGGAATAAAGATGTAAAGACACCAGTGCATTTGGTTGTTTGGTGCATTAAAGCAATAATAAGAAAGTGCAACGAAATAGGCACGAGGCGTTAAATCTAGAAGCATGACGGCGCACCACTTCATCCTTACTAATCTGTTTCTCACGAGCTGACAGGGGAGGGGGCCTTTGGCGAGCATCAACGGCTGATCGTTCACATATTCCAAAAAATCAGATATAGAAATGTGGTTAGGATTAATATTCCCCATGCAGTAGATCTTTGTAGCTTCCTTTTTCATGAAGATGTTTTATTTTTTGGTTGGAGCCATTATAGAAGGAACATCAGGTTGAAGTTGTAACTGAAAATTCATGTTATATCCAATAGAGGCTGCAAATGCCCTACTTAATACGAAATTAGAATCATTGAAATGATTTTCAAAACCTTTCAATGCATAGTTAAGTTGTAGTTCTCTCTCCGACAGTTGAAAATACAGGCTTGCCTTAGCTTAGGTTCTTTTGCAAAAGGGAATATACAAACACTTTATCTTGCCCACTTTTCATGCTTCAAGTTGCAACAGCATGTACCACCATGTCATTAGATTTTAATGCTTCAAAATTGTTATGTCTGCACGAAGAAAAGACAACAGTTTGCAGCAAATAGCATTAACCTGCTCATGAGACATATTGTGCTGCAAGCTACTAATAACCAGGGCGCTGGAGCCAGAACAGAGCATTTTCCTTGGAGCTGGAGCAACATTTAAAATTCAGGCGGAGCAGGAGCTGGAGCCGGAGCCAGATGTTTATAGAACAGCTCCAGCTCCAAAGCTTTTTTTGAGATGCTATTTTTATTAGTTGATGTTTGTTCCACTAGTCA
>Ga0210059_1016330_pt1 | contig 10728 bp, 9 predicted proteins | sample Ectturendosymbi2_FD_188042 | JGI IMG/M metagenome (GOLD analysis project Ga0210059, IMG submission 188042) | Ecteinascidia turbinata endosymbiont from Florida, USA - Sample 2 (SPAdes) (version 2) | ecosystem: Host-associated > Tunicates > Ascidians > Unclassified | place: Key West, Florida... | reverse complement strand
CCAGACATGCTCTGGCAATGCATGACATGCTACATTTAATAATTAAATAACATTATCTAGCTTGTATGTCCTTATTGAAATGCACTATTAAGTCTATACTTGCTTCCCTCTTTTTTTTCTTTTTGTCCCTGTTACTTATCAGGGCATCTGACTAGAAAACCGTATGGTTGTTTCAGATGTCCTGGGAACAAAATAAACGCTGTTCTAATGTGGTTTGTTTTCTGCGGCATGATTTGTATGTTCCCAAATAAACTGATACTGATACTGCGTGCATTTAGCTATCTTTGCGTGCATTTAGCTATCTCTGCAAGCATTTAGCTATCTCTGCGCGCATTTAGCTATCTCTGCACGCATTTAGCTATCTCTGCGCGCATTTAGCTATCTTTGCAAGCATTTAGCTATCTTTGTACGCATTTAGCTATCTCTGCACGCATTTCGCTATCTCTGCACATGTAGAGCTAAATCTGCATGCATATATATTGCTGGAGCGTGTCGGAGGAAAACATGGTATTCCATCTGAAGAAAAACTTGGTGTTTTGTTTCGGTAATCCAGACAAAGCTAGGCTACTGCAAGGCATATATTCCCTGGCGTCATATAAAGCTAGGTGGTTTCAGGTCTAAATTATACTGTTTTGATAATAATATTGGTTCGTGCAGACGATGGGCTACAGTAAACTTGTGGATGTGGTCTCAGTGTTAGTGCCATTTTTTGCTCAAGGTTTCAAAAAGGATCTTGTCAAGTCCAACCATTCCAACTGTTTTCTCCAGGTTCAGCTCACCGTGTCTCAGTGCCTTCAGGTGCACAAAGAGAATGCTCTCACAGAAAAAAGCACATATAAAGGGAAATGCTCGCTTGGAGATGAGCATTGTATTGTAAAGAGAAAAACGCTGTCATAGAAAAACCGCATCGAAATGAACTGCTCGGTTTGGACTTCTTGCCCGAAAATAACGCCGGCAACACATATCATTTTAGTAGCATTATCATAGTAAACCCTACTGCTTCGAGAATCAAAGAAACAAAGGATGCATACGTTCTTATATGTAATAAGCTGCAATACATACTTTTTACTTAAAATAACCAGCATTCCTGCACTCAAATACGAAGTTCAGGTGCAAGATTTAAAGCAACTCAAGCTGCAAACATAAGGTACAATGCGTCCTGTCTAAAGAAAAAATTGGTCTTCTCTGTCAGTGATCCTGGTAAAAGCTAGGCTACTAATGCTCGTCTCCAAGCAAGCACTTCGCTTTCAATGCGCTCTTTCTGTGAGAGCATTCTTTTTGTGCACTTGAAGGCACTGAGAGGCGGTGAGCTGAACCTGGTGAAAACAGTTGGAATGGTCAGACTTGACGAGATCTTTGTTGAAACTTTGAGCGAAAATTGGCACTAACACTGAGACCACCACCACAAGTTTACTGTAGCCCATCGTCTGCACAAACCAATATTATTATCAAAACAGTATTAGACCTGAAACCACCAAGCTTTATATGACGCCAGGGAATTCATGCCTTGCAGTAGCCTAGCTTTGTCTGGATTATAGAAACCAAACACCAAGATTTTTTTCAGACAGGATACCATGTTTTCCTCTGACATGCTTCAGCGCTATATATGCATTCAGATTTACCCGTATTTTTCGGCTAATAAGCCGACCCGGCGAATAAGCCGAGGCCAGTTTTTAGCTCTGAAAATGAGAGTTTTTCCATATTACCGCCTAATAAGCCGAATTAGAAAATTTCGTTACCTAACTGCCGGTACCTTTTTTCCTTTTTGCAACAAAGTTTGTCAGGTATGCGTTACATTCATTACGCACCAACGCATGTTCTTTATAATGGTGGAGTTGATTTCATTGGTGGAGATGCAGGCACGGCATGGTAGGGAGTTCGAAACTGCGTCATGCGCAAAAGCTTACGGTCCTCATACGAGGCTTCGCCTGTGAGAGCACTCGGAGCGCGGCTCGCTTTGCCTGTGAGAGCACTCGGAGCGCGGCCTGCGAGAACACTCGGAGTGCGGCTCGAGCGTGCCTGTGAGAGCACTCGGAGCGTGGCTCGCTTCGCCTGTGAGTGCACTCGGAGCGCGGCTCACGAGAGCACTCGGAGCGTGGCTCACGAGAGCACTCGGAGTGCGGTTCGAGCGCGGCTCCCATATCCGCCCAATAAGGCGACCCCAGAAAATTAGGTCGCAAAAGTAGGTCCAGAAAATCGGCTTATTAGCCAGAAAATACGGTAATTACATATGTGCAGAGATAGCGAAATGCACGCAGAGATAGCTAAATGTGCGCAGAGATAGCTAAATGTGCGCAGAGATAGCTAAATGTGCGCAGAGATAGCTAAATGCGTGCAGAGCTAGCTAAATGCACGCAGAGATAGCTATCTCTGCGCAGAGATAGCTAAATGCACGCAGAGATAGCTTAATGCGCGCAGAGACAGCTAAATATGCACAGAGATAGCAGTTGTTGTGCTAAATCTGTCAGCTATAATATTTTTACAAACGGCGCCCCATAGACTCGCTACGTTACTTCTGGCGGCCAACATGAAGGTAGTTGGCACAAAGCGAGAATTTGGTACAAACGCTGTGCTTGCCACTGGACTATCTGGATTTAACCCACACAGACTTCTACAATAGCCTCCACTGAAACATAACCATGACAAACGATGATAAAGGAGGAAACTCAGCTACCACAACTGCAGTTCAGCGAACAGTGATGTTGGGTGAAGATTTCCAAGTTTTATCGCGAAATTGATCGTCAATTACGATTAAATTGACAATGTAATGGATTATGATTACGATTAAATTTCATTTTTGGTCAGTTCAATGGATTACGATTACTCAAAAAACTGTAATCGATTACGATTGACGATTACCCCATGTCTGGCCATGAAACCTGCATTTTTTATTGTATTTCCGTGAGAGCCATGTAGTATTTTTCAAAACTTAATGCAACTAATTTTCTAACTAACGTGTGCATTTTTATGCAAAATCAGCAGTTTTAAACAATGGTAAACGTCTGAATTCTCTTTAATAATGCTTCATACTGTTAATGCGACTTCTGGTGCTGCATCCAGACAACCAGTTTTGCTTCAAGCCATGGCACTGACTTGTGCATTTTTTTACTTAAACAGACTGTGTCTTATTATGTAAGCAAAGATACCCAGTGTTTTCAGCTTTCTTAGATGCATCTAAAGCTTTTGACAGAACTAACGGCAACATGCTGTTTGCTAAATTAATTAAGTGCAATGTACCTATGTGCATAGTAAGACTGCTGTTGAGTTGGTACAGGCAACAGACCATGCAAGTAAAATGGTACCAACTACTCATCCCCCTTTACTGTAACCAGTTGGTAAGGCAAGGGGGGAGTTCTGAGCCCATGCTTATTTTTTATCTTTAAAACATCGTTCAACATAAGCATACAAATGACAAATTAAAAAAGCAAAGACACATGATATTTACAGTTGTAAAAAAAAACGTGCCAATAGAAAACAACAACAAAAAAACGCAATAAACATCAACTGGGTGAGCTCTCAATCCAGCTGGGATCAGCCAAGGTGGGATGCACTGTGGAAAATATGGTTGTGAATCATCTAATGTTTGCTGATGATATATGTATGTTCAGCCCCAGTATTAGTGGGCTGCAATGTCTTCTGAATATTTGTGGTAACTATGCTACTGAACACAAAATCACTTTTATTTGCTACAAAACAATTGTTGTTGTTTTTTGCCCAAAAAAGTATAAACAACCTGCTCCAAATGTTTTTCTAAATGGTGTACGTGTACAATTTTTTAACCAAGTGAAATACCTTGGTGTGTGGATAAATCCATCACTGAAGGATGATGATAATATTCAGGCACAAGTGACATCACTATACTGTGCAGCAAACAAACTCAAAGGGAAGGCACTTTTGATCAGTGCTCCTCTGCAGTAAAAAACACTCTATTTTGTTCCTATTGCATGCCAATGTATGCTTGCCAATAGTGGAGCAAATACACACAGACCAGTATGAAGCGCTTACGTGCTGCATACAGCAAAGCAATGTCTTTTGAATTATGTAGTACACACCCAGAAATGTTAGTGTTAGCCATTGTGTCATGACCTTTGATGCCCTGTTGAGAAATTTATATTGATTTTTTATACAATGTACATCTTCATCAAACTTTTTTATTTGATCGCTTCAAATGTCTGATGCTTTTCACAAATCTTCATTTTTCCTCAATTATTCAATGCTCCTGTATGATGGAGACCAAATGCAATAGTTGTCTGTGAATTGTTTTGGTGTTTGTTTCTCATCATTATTGCTTTTGTGTAGTAAAAATATGTGGACACTGTGTACACACAAGCATAAAGATAAAAGAGTAAGAGGTGCGGTTAAAGTGTTTTGCTCCTCCCAAGGTTGGACACGTACTAACACCGGTTATGTGATGCGATACTGTATGGATATCCATTTTTTGTGCTCTTGTGAATGACGATACAGTTGTGGTGAGGATAAATTGCTTTGCTCCTCTCAATGTTAGTCATGTGCAAACACTGTTTCTGTAGCGTGCGCTGATGTATAGCTAACCACTTTTGTGCTCTTGTGTCTGTGATATGGACCATGAGTCCGCAACAAAATATTATTATATTAGGGAGAGATAACCAGGGAGTCGCCTCGGGCCCGTTTTTATCAGAGATACTGTGCCCCCTTTTGAGAGCTTTCCACCATTGTGTAGTTAAAAAGGTTGTATACCACTCTAGAGCCATATTTAAAGAAGCTTTGAAGCAAGTCATGTTTTTCAAAATAAAGCAAATAATATGGGAAAATGTGTCAAAGGAGGCAGCTTTCAAGTGTCCAGCTGCAAAACTTTACAAATTGTTCGTTTTGTATGTATATTATGCTCTTGAATTAAGTTAATATATTGAAATGTGAAACAAATTATAACTCTTTTATCCACGTAATCCCACATCTACTTTTCGCAATGGCATTGTTTCAGGGCCTGTTTCTGAGAGCTTTCCCCTGAATTTTAATATCCACCCCTGTGCAAGTTATCTGTAAGTAATGGCAATATCAGTTCCCTTAGCACTTACATAATAAAAATCATCTTGCTACTTACTAGATTTTTTTGCTGCTGATTCTTTTCGTTGCACTTAATTGATTTAAAATTTTTTTACTGTAGGATAAGGTGGCAATTAACATCAGATGAAAGTTGAAACACTGGGCTTATGAACAGCAGGCCGGAGTCTAATATCTTGACAAGACTGATTTTGTACTCGCCGGCAAGGCAAAGGGAAACTGTTGATGAAAATGTTAAAGCTCCACATAATTGTGATTGAACCGTCACAATATATGTCATCACAAATAAGTATCTAGAATGAATGCTATTGTTGCTAGACAGTGACTATGGCGCAATGAAGAAGACTGAAACTGAATCACTTCTTAGCCAAAGTGTGATCTTCAAGACATAAAATTTATATCACCGCCACATTCACGCATCTACAGTAGTTTCAGAACTGTGCAAAAACAAAAATCTATGATATTGATTTAAGGCTACACTAACATTGGAAACAAGGATAGGATATATTTGTAACACCCATGGTTATCACAGAGAAATTTGCGATGGTCTTGAAATGAAGCTTACATAACCATTTGGTAGGATACAGCAAGCTGGTGTGCCAAAAACAGCTGCAAAAAGTGTTATTTATTTTTACTTGCCGTCTTTGTTTAAAAAAGGTCAGATACAAGTTTGTATTCAACTAAAAGCTGAAGTGGGATAGGTTCCTTGAGGCAGTTTCATTGACTTGCACTGAAGTATTTTTTTAGCTTATACTTCAAACATTTTATTAACCTGAAAACTTTGAAATTGGGTGGGACATTGCCTTTGCTTCCCCCTGGCTATGCACCTGATGGCAACCGTATTCTGATTGCAGGTTGCAGACCAGCACAGGAATTTGTGATTGAGTGAAATTTATGTGAACACTGATTAGGTAATTCGAATTCGCCAACATAAATATAAACAATCATGACAATTATGTGTTTACAGATAATCCAGTAGCAATGTTCATTATTTATTCCCTAGCTTTATGCTGGGGAAACGTTTCCAACAGTATGTAACCATGAAATTTGCGCAACTATGTTATTTTTTATCACAAAATATTGGAGGGGACAAAAGATATTATGTCCCTCCCTGTCCAAAAGTGGGGTAGGACATATCACCTCCTTAAACTCAGTCCCTGAATTGCCACATAAATTTAAAGATAGTTTTGTTTAATCAGCAGATTTAAAGAGATAAATTCTTACGTGTTTATTTCAAGTTGCACTCATCAACAACAAGAACTCTAATGTTACTATTCTCTCCATTGCTGCTGTTCGGAAACTTCATCTTTGTTTGAATAATTGGTTATTGTGATGTAATAATGTGAAAATGTCCCTGGTTGCCTCTTCCACAGTTTAGATTACCTTAATGTAGGTAGTAGGCTTTACCATTAATTGAAAATGCTTTGAGAGTAAAGCGAAACATTTGGTATAATAGCTTGCCAATGTTCTGGCTCTACTCTGCGTTCGTAGAAACAAAGTGGGTCTATAGTAACTAATTTCCAGTCCAAAACCAAAATAGTATAGTGTTACCAAACATAGTGTTATAACTAGCAGTAATGTTACCAAAGGGGAAAATCTCTGAAGTTACATGTCCGGGAAGTGGATGTTCATGATTGAGCACTGGGACATTAACTACTTCTCTGCGCTTTGGCAGTGTAATTTCAGGTGGCTGTCCCCAGGTTTTTTTTAAAAGGTTTTTATGAGTCTAAAACAGACCCATAAAATTAGTACTTTCACATTAAATCTGGACAACCACGAAAAGTTTTAACTGAATTGAATTGTTGCTTCAATTAATGTCCAAAACACATTTGCCTCACACCAGATAAGTGCAATACGGACAATAGCCTCGCTTGTTCATCATGATCACCTCTGAAATCCCATGGTATGTAACACTTAATAGTTGGAGAGCATTTACAAGATAAAAAATTATGTTATGTACTAATTAATGCTCTGAATACCACTGAGTCTAGCGTTTCTAGCAAGCCAAGTCTTTTCCACGGTGTCACTGTCAAACGTTTTTAGCAAGCCAAGCCTTTTCCAGATTGTATACAGTTACTTTCTTGTGCGGGTATTTTCAGAAGATAACGTCACAGCAAAAACGTCAAGCTAACCATCCAAGCATAAAGCAGTATTTTTGTAGTAAGCCTAAACAAAAATTTCTTGCTTTAAGCCATCCAGAAAGTGCAAACACCAGCAGCAATTATTGCAAAGGTTCTTTCGAGTCTGTTGTGCAGGAAGAAAAGCCTTCAACTGTTAGAATCTCAAAAGCATCATCAGTTTCAGCTAACAATCAGTCAGCAACATCTAGCAATAAGACTTTTCAATCATGAATTAAGCTGAAAGGTTTTGATGAATCCTACAAATGAATATGTTCACTTTGCATGCTGACGGAGGCGTAACATGTTTGCTATGCTCTAAGCCAGTGTGGTCCAACTACAGGCTCGCGGGCCGCATGTGGCCTGCCACAGTGCAGTGTTTTCTGTGACCCGTGGAAGGATTCAGGAAAAATCTTCAAATCTGAAATTTGTTGAAAAGGGTGTGAAGTAACATTTGACTCAATGAATTGCTGACGCTGGATAAAGTGCATTTGCACAAGAACAATAAATAGTACCTTTTATGCATATTATTATTGTTATATTTATTTATTTTAGGATCAAATTAGAAGGTACGGTCTCCCCTAACCCTCTGCTGGTGCACCTCTATGGATAACCTCTGTGTTTTTAGGTGCCTCGGCGTTCGTTGTCTTGAATAGTACACCTGGCGCAATAATCTCAGTAACGCCAAATAAATCCATCTATCTATTCGCTAAACGTGGCCTTCTTGAAGTGCTCCCCCAACCAAATTAATTGCCCATTCCTGCAAACTGTAGAGAGCTTCTGGAAATTAGTCATCAAAGATAGATTTCCCAAACTGCAGGATTTCGCGCTAAAAATGCACTTGATTTTTGGAAGCACACATGTGCGTGGGAACACATTTTCTATACTATCAAGCAAGTAAAATCTAAAATAGAATGGCACACAAAACACTGGATGATAGTCTCCGACTGTTACCACTAACACTGGTATTGATAAAGGAGTGATATGTCAAGAGAGGTCTCGACTACAAGCATCCCACTAATAGAAATTTGTAAGAAATTGCTATTTGCTATTGTGTAGCAATTTCAATGATGCACTCACTTATCTTCCCTTTTTAGTTTTAAATGTTGTGAACATGTTGTTTTATAGATCATTTTATTGGAAGTAGCCCTCAAGTTGTCACGTTTTTGTAAAATGGCCCGAAGGTCAAAAGTAGTTGGACCACGCTGCTCTAAGCATCCAGCAGTTACCACCGGCCGAGGAAGGAATGGTAATATTTACACTACATAGCCTGCCAGGCCTCCATGCCCAAACCGCCTGGATAATCATCTCAGCTCTGATCAACAACAAAAAGCCAATGGCATGGAAATAACTCAACGCATTTCACTACTGTATTTCATGCTATTCATCTGGATCGCATTTCAGATGAAGTTAAGATGGTAGTTGAGTGCGTACATCTGATTTACTGGATTTTGAAAGAGATAGCGAATCGAAAAATAGCCTTCTTGCAAACCTTGTTGGACCACCCTGACCATATTGATCGGCTTCGCGAACTCCACCATACCACTTTTGTGGCAGTAACAGAGTTTATTTTGCTCATCTCGGAACATTTGAGTGACCGCATTGTGTCCGATGTCAAGCAGAGCCACTGCTGGGTTAGTGTTGTAGATGAGACAACCGATATGGCTACATTTTGCTGTTCATTCCACTTTCCACAGTCTGACCAGAGCGAGGATTTTCAAGTCTGTGCTGTGTTAAAGCCAAGCTACGAAACCAGCTGCTTGATGCAACTCTGAATGCGATGATAAATGTTTCAATGAATGGTCCAGACAGAACTGTTGCCTGAAAGTCATCAATAGATGGGATTTACGTTGGTGCAAGGAGGCTGAACATTTTTTAAATTGACAAAAACTCACTGATTTGCAGCGTTTCATATTTCAATTTGGGGTCGTTGGAGCTTTTGGGGGGCTAAGCCCTCCACCATGGCAACGAGACTGGGGCCAGAGCAGTGGGCGCGCTTGGGATTGCTCATGAGATTTGTGATTGAAATGGATAAAAGCAAAGTATAAACAGAGAGTGACAGAGTGAGCACTAAAGACCATAGTATCTGCAGATGACGAGTAAGAAACTGATGCTTTTACTGACGAACAAGAACTGTTTAATGAAGGTGAAATTGAAAAAATTTTGTTGTCATTTTTGTAAATACAGTAGTACTATTTGCGCACTGTGACTGCTAGTACCCATACTGTAATACGTTTAGGAATTATTTTGAATGTTTTGCTAAAAAATGCGTCCTCATAAAATTTCTTATTGTTCCCTAAAACCAAACCTTAAAAAAAACCCTGGCTGTCCCAACGTTGGGAACAGCCTAGCCCCGCGTCCCTTTCCTTTGGTAAATTTTTCAGGTCAAATTCAACAACTTTGTTGTTTTTTGGAATTATTTGACAAAATGAAAACAATGTCAACTGAAGTGTACAGTTACATACAACATGTGGATGTGGAGAACTTGAATCTATAAAAAACTATGTGAAGTAAGATTTATGTTTTTATCAAACCAGATAAAATCTTTGTGTCATGCAATTTTGGGTTTTATTGAATGGAATTATGAAGAAAATCAACTGGTCTGCAAAATATTATAAGATCAGTAGTTGCAAATTGACGATAAAGGGACAAGTTACTGTCAAGTACATTACAAATCACATTACATTTTAGATAACACAAGGGAAATGGTCATCATCATCATTTTCCACAAGGGAAATGGTCAATGCAAATTAATATTATTTTTTTAATCTAAAAAAATGTTACTAATAATAAGAATTTGCCTTTTTTTCATTCTTTCACATTTTTCAACATGTTTTTAAAAGATTTTCAAAAATGTTTGTTGAGGGGATTAAGCATACTTGAGAACTGTATTGTTAAACATTCATTAATAATTTTTTGAATATTTTTAATGGATAATAATTAGGGCAACCAAAAGTCTAAGTCAAAAATTTTCTGCTTTTCCACAGTTTATGAAACGTCCACAAACGAAGTTTTATGCTGATACCATGAACCATTCCAAAGTTATTAGGTCAAAAAAGAGTCAAAATTTTTCATTAGGTCAAAATTTATCGTCAGGTCAAAATTTTCTTGCAGCACAGCGTTTGTTCTTTATCGATATTTTACTAAAGCTACAAAAACAGATTTTGATATGTTTTGGCAACTTTAGTTGCAATTCTGACATAATAAATGGCTTTGTGGTGACCTGCGACGTAATAATGTTGTTTTACCCACTACTGGATTGAATATTTAAGTACTGGTAGGCTGTGCGTGGTAAGGCAAGACACATGGTCTTACAGTACTTGGTTTGGTATATGCTCATAGTGTTTTAACTTTATAATACTCTCAGGTCTGACTTTGCTATAGTTATTAAGGTACTTATCAACATATTATGGCTAAGGTGAGACAACCAAATTATCTAAAAGTTAGAAGTATACTGCATGAAAATGCTTGGGTCAAATCATTATAATCCAACAAGAAATTGCAATTGTGTAACCCAATGTCACAAAAATGCCTCATTTTTTTATATAAGGTGCACTTACATGTAAGATGG